>Ga0116202_10001356_pt1 | contig 14341 bp, 15 predicted proteins | sample LakKivw325mmetaG_FD_94479 | JGI IMG/M metagenome (GOLD analysis project Ga0116202, IMG submission 94479) | Anoxic lake water microbial communities from Lake Kivu, Rwanda to study Microbial Dark Matter (Phase II) - Lake Kivu water 325m metaG | ecosystem: Environmental > Aquatic > Freshwater >...
AGCCTGTCAAGAGATATATCATAAATTTAATACACTACAAGCAAGCCGCCTAAAACTGAATAATCCTATTTCTAATCAATTGGTTGGATGTGATTTATTGCCTCCAAGGTGTCGAAGTTGGGTGGCCTCTTGTCTGGTTTCATAACGACAGTGGTGGACCTGTTCGTTCTTGAGTACGCCCCAGAAGCTTTCCATAGGGGCGTTGTCGTAGCAATTTCCTTTCCGGCTCATGGACGCCCTCATTCCGAAGCGGTCAAGCAACAGGGTATATTCCCGGGCGCAATACTGGCTGCCACGATCCGAGTGATGAATCAGACCTGTTGCCGGTCGCTTGGCGGCTATGGCCCTCAAGAGGGACTGGTTGACCAGGTTCTTCGTCATACGATCTGACATGGCATAACCAACAAGTTCTCCGGTAAAAAGATCCTTATGACCGGCAAGATACAGCCAGCCTTCCCCTGTGGGAATATAAGTTATATCCGTCAGCCAGATCTGGTTCGGCGCGGATGCCTCAAATTTCTGATCCAGCAGATTTTCCGCCACGGGCAGAGAATGCCGAGAGTCAGTCGTTGCCTTGAAACGCCGTTTTTGCCGACAACGCAGGCCAAGCTTCCGGCGAATCCGCTTGATCCGGTGAACCCCAACGACAACTCCGTTATCAGCCAAATCTCGCTGTAAGCGCTCCGGGCCATATGTCTGACGCGTCCGTTTATGAGCAGCGCGGATCTCCAATTCCAGTCTCATCTCCTCCCGCTGCCGTATGGTAAGTGGACGTTTGATCCAGGCATAGTATCCACTTGCAGTCACCTCCAGCACACGGCACAGAAGCGCAACGCAATAGGCGAGTCGCAACTCCCTGATCACCGCGTACCTTGCAGCGACTCCTTGGCAAAGTACGCGGCCGCTTTTTTTAAGATATCCCGCTCCATCTTCGCCAGAGACAGCTCCCGTTTAACTTTCGCCAATTCCCTTTCAATCTCTGTGAGGGGACGTTGCCCCTTGCCAATCTTGCCGAGATGACCCGTTTTAGAAACCCTTATCCAGTGTTCTAACGTTGATTTTGGCAGAGACAGACGTTTCGATGTCTCCAGTACCGATAAGCCTCCATCCGTTGTCATCTTTACCGCTTCCTCACGAAACTCTTGCGTGTAACGCCCGTTTGGTATCCTTTCCATTTTCACACCTCCGTCTTAGTTTCTTACCTAAACATTGGTGTCCATATTTTTCAACCTATCATAATTCCCTGCTTGACTAACTGTGACAATATTATGGATGAATGCGTCATCTTTTTGACAGATTGCCAATATTTTTCTCCCCCTGTACGACGCGGAATCATTTCCTGATTCATTCGGAGGAAGGCGATTAGATTTCGAAGCCTCAATGCCGGCAAAGTTGGCGGGGTAAGCTGCTACAAGTATAAATCGTTAAGGAAATCGAACATATTTATAGACATCATTGATGTTCATTACTCCAAGAAAATCATATAATATTCAAGTTTTTCTTGACACAAAACATTTTTTTTGCATACACTCCTCCCCACAGAAAACGGCATAGGAAAAGACTCCGGATTGCAGGCACGCGAGAACCAGTGCGCGAAGAATACAGAACATCACCTTAAACGCTACGTTTCACTGTGCTATATTGCAGACGGAGTTTCACCGAAGTCGGCAATGAAAGGAGAAAACTGTTATGGCTACACCTGAATTCAAGTACCAGGATCCGTTCCCCCTCGGACCCGACAACACCAAGTATCGCCTTCTGACCAAGGAGGGGGTATCGGTTGCCAATTTTGAAGGGAAGGAAATATTGAAAATCGATCCGGCAGCACTCACCAACCTCGCCAACCAGGCGATGCGGGATGTTTCGTTCCTCCTGCGGCCCGAGCATAACGAGATGGTCGCCAAGATCCTTACCGACCCGGAGGCATCTATGAATGAAAAGGGCGTTGCCATCGCCATGCTGCGCAACGCGGAAGTTGCTGCCAAATTCGTGCTGCCTCTTTGTCAGGACACCGGTACGGCCACCATCGTCGGCAAGAAGGGACAGCAGGTCTGGACTGGTGCGAAGGACGAGGAGTATCTCTCCAAAGGAGTCTACAAGACCTATACAGAGGAGAATCTCCGCTACTCTCAGACCATAGCGCTCGATATGTATAAAGAGGCCAACACAGGGACCAACATGCCGCCCCAGATCGATATCTACGCCACCGAGGGCATGGAGTACAAGTTCCTTTTTGTTGCCAAGGGAGGCGGCTCAGCAAATAAAACCATGCTTTATCAGGAAACAAAGGCGCTTCTCACCCCGGCCAATCTCGTGAAGTACCTAACGGAAAAGATGAAGTCTTTAGGGACCGCTGCCTGCCCGCCATACCACATTGCCTTTGTAGTAGGTGGCACGAGCGCGGAAGGGTGTCTGAAGACAGTAAAGCTTGCATCAGCCAAGTACTATGACAGCCTTCCAACCAAAGGGAACGACCAGGGCCAGGCGTTCCGCGATCTGGAGTTGGAAAAGGCATTGACAGAAGCGGCTCAGAAGCTTGGAATCGGCGCACAGTTCGGCGGGAAGTACTTGGCACACGACATTCGCGTTGTCCGTCTGCCGCGTCATGGCGCCTCCTGCCCGGTTGGAATGGGGGTATCCTGTTCCGCTGACCGCAATGTCAAAGCAAAAATCAACAAAGACGGTATCTGGATCGAGGAACTGGATACAAACCCCGGCCGTCTTATCCCCGATGCGTACCGCCGCAAGCACGAAGCTGGCGTGAAGATCGACCTTAACAGACCAATGAAGGAGATACTGGCCGATCTGACCAAGTATCCCGTCTCTACAATGCTCATGCTTACCGGCACAATCGTTGTCGGCAGAGACATCGCCCATGCCAAATTCAAGGAGATCATCGATGCCGGCAAGCCGGTCCCCGAATATCTCCTGAAACACCCGATCTACTATGCCGGTCCGGCGAAACAGCCGAAGGACAAGCCATCGGGTTCCTTCGGTCCGACCACAGCCGGCCGTATGGATTCCTACGTCGATCTGCTCCAGTCCAAGGGTGCTGCGCTTATTATGATCGCAAAAGGAAACAGGAGCCAGCAGGTGACGGACGCCTGTAAGAAACATGGCGGTTTCTATCTCGGTTCTATCGGCGGTCCCGCGGCGCTTCTTGCTGAGGAGAACATCAAAAAGGTTGAGTGTATTGACTTCCCCGAACTCGGTATGGAAGCGGTATGGAAGATTGAGGTTGTTGACTTCCCCGCATTCATTCTCGTAGACGACAAGGGAAATGACTTCTATAAGCAGTTAGGCTGCTAATATCGACAAACGAATCCCCCGGTTGCAGAAGCGGCCGGGGGATTTTTTTTGTGAGATTTTGATTCGATTTTTTTGCCCATTAAAATTAATTGTCGGAAGCGCATAGGAATCGAACCTTGCGTGTTAATAAATTAACTCTGTATAATCAATAATTTATAATTCGAGATTGCGTCAAGTTAAAGATTTCACAAAAAGCTGAAGCACAACGCAGCATATGTAATATTGACGAATTCGTTACACATCTGCGAAAGCAGGATCCTTCCGTCGTTCTGCCTATAAAGTTTTTTGTATGTCGCCAATAAGGCACGGTATTTGCAGAACATACCTGCGTTCTCATCGATTTATTATTCACTCTCAGTCACTTTACTCCACCTCTGTCGCGCGCGATTCTCGAAATTGATAAAATCACCATATACCGGTTGGATGAGGGAAAAAGCGACGGTATTAAGCGTCGACAGGCAATAGGAAATACCCGCATCCATGGTTGCCATCGTATTGAGCAACAGAGCTGGTGCAGCGAAAACTATCCGGTAAAAAAATATGGAAGGAAAGGGGGTGCAGCAATTTTCAAACCTAAACATCAACCACACAAACGGAATGAGAAGAAGACGTATAAAAGACTGGAAAGACAAATCAAAAAACAAAGGGGGATATGAAGAAATGAAAAAAGTTATAGCGCTCATTCTCGTGAGCTTCTTCCTGGCGGGGATTGTATATGCCGCCGGTAAAGGCACAAAAAAGGAAGCCATAGCGATGGTGGATAAGGCGGTTTCGTACTTCAAGGCAAATGGAAAGGGAGCAGCCTTCACGGCATTTGATAACCAAAAGGGAAAATTTGTAAAAGACGATCTGTATATCTATGTTGTCGATATGAAAGGGGACATTGTATCCCATGGCGCGAATAAAAAACTGATAGGGCAGCATTTCATCGATATTAAAGACGCCGACGGAAAGCTTTTTTTCAGAGAGATTCTCAATGTGGCCAAAGCGAAAGGAAGCGGTTGGGTTGACTATAAGTGGACAAATCCCATATCGAAAAAGGTGGAGCCGAAGTCAGCGTATGTCAAAAAATCCGGCGACTACGTATTTTGCTGTGGTGTATACAAGTAGGCGTATGAAAATTGGTCAGATAGGCCTTCTCGCCTGTCTGACCAATTCTATGCAAAAAAAAGGGAGGGTTGACGTGAAAAAAGTTATCAGAAATCTTAAGATGGCAAAAAAAATGATGTTGCTCCCGTCGGTCGTCTTCATATTCCTCATGGTTCTGTCATATGGGGCCTATGATGGGCTTTCGAATCAAAAGACGGCCATTGAGGACATATTTAACAACCGTTTTAAAGTATACCAGGATTCCGCGGACATGATCAAGAAAATCGGGAATGTCCATGCAAATATCTATAAGATCATCAGTTGGGTTAATGCACAATATGATGACCAGAAGATACAGGCGCTCGCTAAAGAACAGACAGCTACCCTGGAAAAGACCATTGTGCAGGTACAAAACATATTGAAATCAAGCGCTCTCACGGCTGAAGAGAAGAAACTCTTTCAAAAGACCCTTGATGATCTATTAGAGTATCAAAAGCCGGCTATGGGTGTGATGACTGTTGGTTCGTCCGATGCGGGCGCAGCCACAATGTTCATGGGCACCTCGGATGATAAATACCAGATCCTCAACCAGACACTGGAGGAACTCCTGCTCCTCGAAAACAAGTTGAGCAAGGAAAAGTACGATTCATCCATCAGCAGCTTCAATGCGGTGATGAGGACGTTTGCGATCGTACTGGTCGTTGCCATTATGCTATCGGTGATGATCAACATTTTTATTACCAGGCTCATTACCCAGCCGATCAAGGAGACCATTGAAGTCATTAAAAAGGTGGCCGAGGGTGATCTTACCCAAGAGATCGACATCGATTCAAAGGACGAGATCGGCGAACTCGCTTCATCCATCAATACCATGCGGACAAAGATGGGTGAGGCCGTCGGGCAATCTCTTTCGATTTCACAGATTCTTTCGGATTCATCTTCCCGCCAGGCTGCTGCGCTCGAGGAGACCTCAGCTTCCATGGATGAAATGGCCTCCATGACGAAGCAAAACGCAAGCAATACGGGAGAGGCCAACAAGCTGATGGTGGCGGCGAAGCAATCGATTGAAAAGGCAAATGTTTCCATGTCCGATTTGACCACATCGATGAAAGAGATCGCTTCCGCGAGTGAGCAGACCCAGAAGATCATAAAGAGTATTGATGAAGTAGCCTTCCAGACCAATCTGCTGGCTCTGAATGCGGCAGTGGAGGCCGCCCGGGCTGGTGAGGCTGGCGCGGGCTTTGCTGTAGTTGCCGATGAAGTCAGAAATCTTGCCATGCGTGCAACCGATTCCGCCAAGAATACGGCGTTCCTGATCGCGGATATTGTCAACAAGGTCAAGGGCGGAGAAACCCTGGTGTCCATTACAAATAACGTATTCAGTGAAGTAACGGTGAGTTCGACAAAAGTCGTTCAGTTGATGGGGGAAATTGCTGCGGCATCTCAGGAACAATCCCAGGGGATAGACCAGGTCAACAATGCAATGGGCGAGATGAACAGGGTTACCCAGCAGAATGCCGCCAATGCTGAGGAATTGGCTGCCGTGATGGGCATGTTCAAGGCGAATAACGGCAAGGGACAGATCCGGGTGGAGAAAGCATCACTGGACAGAAGACTGACAAAAAAACTGCTCCCCGGGCAATTTAACCAGGTCAGCCCTGAAGAGGTTCTGCCCCTTAAGGGAGGGGCTTTTGCCTGATTTCTGAACATTAAAAGGAAAATACGATATTCCCCGGAGGCTCGAATAATTTTCTTTCTGCAACATGCAAAAGCTTTCAACAAATGTATAAAACTCTTGACAGTAAGGGGAATATATTTATATATTGGAGCTGTGCAATGCGGATGAGGGAAGTCGTAAACAAAATTCAGTGCGTCCAGAGATGAGGAGGTGAGAAAATGATGGTAAAAATTCTGATCAAGAGGAAAGTGTCTGCGGATAAAGCAGCAAAATTATCGGATTTAGTCAAACAGTTGAGGTCTCTCGTCATCAAGCAGCCCGGTTATGTGTCAGGGGAATCCTTGAAGAATCTCGCAAAACTGGATGAATATCTTGTGATCAGTACCTGGGAAAGCATCGACGCCTGGAAGGCATGGCTGGCCAGCAAAGAAAGAGCGACCGTTCAACAGCAGATCGACGCTTTGCTGGGAGAAAAAACGGAATATGAAGCATATCAATATCGTTTCTAAATAAGATTAAACATATGTTATGTTTGTTTAGAAAACGTTTAAAAAACTTACATTAAAACAACAGATTTTCTGATCGAGACCTCATGAGCATCATGATGATCGTGATTCATGAGGTTTCAGATTTTTCCAGCCGCAGAAAATACTTTCACATCGAAATAATGCCCCATCTTACTGTCCCTTCCTCATATATTTACCCTCACCATATCCCGCGTGAAAGAAACCTTGACCGGATACGGGACGCACCTTGCAGAAATTTACAGAAAACAGTTGACAGAACCACTTTAGGGTGATATGAAACCCCACTAATTCATGTATACCACAACTATCATCAGACATCTTATCAACCAAGGAAGGGCAATTGGGCTTTATTTCAAAGTGATCGTACAATCTCCTGGAAAAATGAAATCAAATCTTTCTCCCCATTGTAATCGGATTTGTTCATCTTTTCAGGATGTAATTGATAATTAGAAATTTTTGACCTTATGAAGTCGTCAAAATTATAAACTAAAAGGATTGGAGGTTAATAATGAAGATTCACGAATATCAGGCTAAAAGTCTCTTGCGGGCATACAATGTTCCGGTACCCAATGGTGATGTCGCAGACACACCTGAAAAGGCTCGAGAAATTGCCACTTCCCTGAACAAGGTGTCTATCGTAAAGGCCCAGATACACGCCGGCGGGCGAGGAAAGGGAGGAGGAGTAAAGATAGCCAAAACCCCTGGTGACGCCTTTAACGCAGCAAAGGCCATCCTCGGTATGCAACTGGTTACGCACCAGACCGGCCCGGAAGGGATCAAGGTACAGAAGGTTCTGGTTGAAGAAACATCCAATATCAAGAAAGAGCTTTATCTTGGTATGGTAGTGGATCGCGCGCGCGACAAGGAGTGCGTCGTTTTTATGGCATCGGAAGCCGGCGGAATGGAAATCGAGGTGGTAGCAAAAAACACCCCTGAAAAAATTATCAAGTGTGCCGTTCCCCCCGCAGTGGGATTCAGCGCCTTTGAAGGCAGAAAGCTCGCCTATGGGCTGGGATTGACCGATAAGGCATTGGGCGCTCAGTTTGCTAACATCGCAAAAGGACTGTATCAGCTCTTTATAGACAAGGATGCCTCTCTCGTAGAAATCAACCCCCTGGTCCTCACCGCAGAGGGAAATCTCATCGCCGTCGATGCCAAGATAAATTTTGACGATGACGGACTTTTCCGCCATCCGGAAATCAAGGAACTGAGAGACGAAAATGAAGAAGATCCTCTCGAAGTGATCGCCAAAAATGCAGGCGTCAATTATATCAAGCTCGATGGAAATATCGCATGTATGGTCAATGGCGCAGGTCTGGCCATGACGACGATGGACCTCATCAAGATGGCGGGAGGCGAACCGGCCAATTTCCTCGATGTCGGCGGCGGCGCCAACCCCGACCAGATCGAAAAAGCCTTTAAAATCCTCACTGCCGACCCCAACGTGAAAGCCATTCTTGTTAACATTTTCGGTGGAATACTGCGTTGCGACCGTGTGGCAAACGGTATCATCCAGGCAGCCAAAAACATCGATATGAAACTGCCCATGGTGATCAGACTTCAGGGAACCAATGTGGATGAAGGCAAGAAACTTCTGAAGGAATCGGGTCTGAAATTCACCGTAGCCGATGGTCTCTATGAAGCGGCTGAAAAGGTTGTGGCATTACTTAAATAAAATAACAATATAGCATATAAATTCAAAGAAAGGGTGAGTTGAACATGGCAATACTTTTAGATAAAAACTCTCGTGTAGTCGTACAGGGAATTACCGGTTCCGAAGGGACCTTTCATACCCGCGAATCGGTGAAATTCGGAACAAAAGTCGTCGCCGGGGTTACCCCGGGAAAAGGGGGAATGGACGTTGATGGAATTCCCGTTTATAACCGGGTGGCCGATGCAGTAGAAAAACAGGGCGCCAATGTTGCCGCCTTGTACACGCCCGCGGCTTTCTCTGCTGATGCGATTATCGAATCGATCGAAGCAGGAATCGGTCTCGTTGTGTGTATGACGGAAGGTATTCCCGTAACGGATATGATCAAGGTCAAGCAGGTACTGAAGACATCCAAAGCCCGGATGATCGGTTGCAACTGTCCGGGAATCACGACCCCCGGTGTGGGAAAGATCGGTTTTATGCCGAGCTTCATCCATAAGAAGGGCAATGTCGGCGTGATCTCAAGAAGTGGAACCCTGACCTACGAAGCGATCTGGCAGCTGACGAATCTGGGGATAGGCCAGACTACATCCATCGGTATTGGCGGTGATCCCATTCCCGGCTCAGGTTTTGTTGATATGCTGGCACTGTACGAGAAAGATCCGGACACAGTCGCTCTCGTCATGATCGGCGAGATCGGTGGTACCGCCGAGGAAGAGGCCGCTGAATTTATCAAATCCAATCTTACCAAGCCGGTTGTATCTTTCATCGCCGGGAGAACCGCCCCTCCGGGGAGAAGAATGGGCCATGCCGGCGCCATCATCTCGGGTGGAAAAGGCACAGCAGACGAAAAATTCAAGGCGCTGGAAGCAGCAGGTGTCATCGTCGAGAAAAACCCGGCTGAAATCGGCAAAAGGATACAGGAAGTTCTTGCTAAAAAACCTAAAAAGAAAAAGTAGGCCGGTCGTTATCGCTTGATAACGGGCAGGCATGCAAAGTTATATGCGGATATGAAGTAAATTTTTGGACCTTCAGAAAACTATAACGTATAACTTTTAAGGATATAAGGAGGTCATGATGAAGATTACAAGAGTAGACCATATCGGCGTTGCAGTGAACAGCATTGACGCGGCCCTCAAGTTTTTCAGGGATACACTGGGGCTGAAACTGGAAGGCAGTGAAACCGTTGCCGAACAAAAGGTAACAACGTCGTTTCTCCCCGTAGGCGATACGGAAGTGGAGCTTTTACAGTCCACCGCCCCGGACGGTCCTATTGCAGGTTTTATTGAAAAGAAAGGTGAAGGCGTTCAGCACATTGCGTTCCTTGTCGATGACATCGAAGCGGCCTTGAAGGAACTGGAAGCCAAAGGGGTCCGCCTGATCGATAAGGTCCCCCGAATGGGAGCCGGCGGGAAAAAGATCGCCTTCCTCCACCCGAAGGATACAAATGGCGTATTAGTGGAACTCTGTCAGAAAATATAACAACTATAAAAAATAGAGGAGAGAAGGAATGAGTGAAAAACCTCCAAAAATTCAGGAATTAGAAAGACGTGAAGCCATTGCCATGGCCCAGGGCGGGCCGAAGGCAATCGCGAAGCAGCACGAAGGCGGCAAGCTCACGGCGAGAGAGAGGATCGGCCTCCTGTTCGATCCGGGCACGTTTGTGGAAACGGACCTGTTCATGCGCCACCGCTGTACCGACTTTGGCATGGACAAAGTCGAAGTGCCTGCGGAAGCGGTCATCACGGGGTACGGAAAGGTAAACGGTCGAACGGTATTCGCCTTTTCCCAGGATTTTACCGCCCGTGCCGGATCGCTGGGCGAGATGCACTCCAAGAAGATCTGCAAGGTCATGGATCTTGCGGTCAAGACGGGAGCGCCCTGTGTCGGTTTCAATGACTCCGGCGGCGCCAGGATTCAGGAAGCCGTGGATTCCCTCGCCGGTTACGGTCAGATTTTCTATCGCAACTCCTGCGCATCGGGCACCATTCCCCAGATATCAGCCATCATGGGACCCACAGCGGGAGGCGCCGTGTATTCGCCGGCCATGACTGACTGGATCTTCATGACCAAGAACTCCAGCTACATGTTCATTACCGGCCCCGACGTCATCAGGGCCGTGACGGGAGAGATCATCGATTTCGAAGGTCTGGGGGGCGCCATGACCCATAACACCAAGAGCGGCGTTGCCCACTTCGCCTGCGAAAGCGATGAAGACAACATCAATCAGATCAAGAAGCTTCTGAGTTTCCTCCCTTCGAACAACATGGAAGATCCGCCCTATGTGGATACCGGGGACGACCCGAACCGGCTTGATTACAGTCTGGACACGCTCGTGCCCGATTCCCCAAATAAAAATTATGACATGAAGATCCTCATCGGTTCACTGTGCGACAACGGCGATTTCATGGAACCCCATATGTACTTCGCCCGGAACATGATTGTGGCCTTCGGCCGCATGGGCGGTCATACGGTCGGCTTCATCGCCAACCAGCCCGCCTGGCTTGCCGGCTGTCTGGATGTTGACGCGTCGGACAAGGCGACAAAATTCATCCGTTTCTGCGATGCCTTCAATATTCCCATGATTACCATCGCCGATGTTCCCGGCTATCTGCCCGGAACGGACCAGGAGTGGAGGGGCATCATCCGTCACGGCGCAAAGCTTCTGTGGTGCTACTCGGAAGCGACAGTACCGAAGATCACCCTGGCCACCCGGAAGGACTACGGCGGATCCTATCTCGCCATGTGCAGCCGCGATCTGGGCGCCGATCTGGTCATCGCCTGGCCGACGGCAGAGATGGCGGTTATGGGCGCGGCAGGAGCATGCAACATCATCTTCCGGAAAGAAATTAAGGGAGCGGCAGACCCGGCAGCCATGCGAGCGGCAAAAATCAAGGAATACGAGGATGCCTTCTGTAATCCCTATGCGGCAGCGGGCAGAGGCTATGTGGATGCGGTGCTTCGGCCCCACGAGACCCGTCGTTTCATCATTCGCGCGCTCGATATGCTGAGGTCCAAGCGGGAAACCAGGCCACCGAAGAAACACGGCAACATTCCCATGTAGAAATAAAATGACACAGAAAAGGAATTTCGTATGGAATCAATAGATCCAAAAGTGATGGCGGCCATCTCAGCCGCGATAGGCGCCTATCTGGAAGAAGAAGCAGCGGCCGCAATGGCGGCACAGGCAGCGGCAGCGGCTGCCGCTCCGCCATTTGCAACCGTTAATCTTTGGGCAATAGCCGGACGGATGGACATGACGCTGCAGAGGCGGTCCTGGCAGATGCGGATGTATTAGATCTTTGTCAGATTGAGCAGAGGCAAGTACGGCCGAATTGCTGATATAATGGTAAAGAAGTCAAGTTTATTGAAATATAAAAATAAAGAATAATAATTTCAGGAAAGGAAATTTACTTATGGCAGAGAAGAAGAAAGAAACAAAAACCCCTTTGAAGATTTGTGATACCACATTCAGGGATGGCCATCAGTCTTCACTGGCGACGAGAATGAGAACCAAAGACATGGAGCCGCTTGCGGAGAGGATGGATCAGGTGGGATGGTGGTCCATGGAGACCTGGGGAGGGGCTACCTTTGATGTGCCCACCCGGTTTCTCAACGAGGACCCCTGGGATCGGATAAGGACACTAAAAAAGTTTCTCAAAAAGACACCCCAGCAGATGCTCCTTCGGGGCCAGAATGTTGTTGGGTATCGGAACTACGCTGACGATGTGGTAAGAGAATTCGTTCTGTATGCAGCGGAGTGCGGGATTCAGGTATTCCGCGTCTTCGATGCGGTGAACGACACGAGAAACTTCGAGGCACCCTTCAGGGCGATCAAGGAGACCGGACAGCACATTCAGGGTTCCCTTTGCTACTCCCTGACCCAGAGGAGAATGGGAGGGCCTGTTTACAACCTCGAATACTATGTTGAAAAAGCAAAAATCATCGAAAAGATGGGTGCTAACTCCTTCTGTATCAAGGATATGGCAGGGATGATCTCTCCCTATGATGCATATGACCTCATAACGGCATTGAAGAAGGAGCTTAAAATACCCGTACATCTTCATACCCACTACACCAGCGGGCAGGGATCCATGTCCATTCTGAAAGCCGCTGAGGCAGGAGTGGATATTGTATGCTGCGCTCTCGCACCCTTTGCCCTCCGATCTTCTCAACCAGCTATCGAGCCTATTCTCGTGACCCTCGAAGGCACACCGCGGGATACGGGCCTCAATTTGGAGTTGATATTTGAGATCGGTCAAGATCTGGAGAAAATCGCTCCTGTGTACCGCCGTTTTCTGGATACGACAAAACAGGCAGTTATCGACGTTGGCGTGCTCATCCATCAGGTCCCCGGCGGTATGACCACCAATCTGGTGAATAATTTGAGGGATGCCAATGCCCTCCACCGTATCGGTGAGGTTCACAAGGAACTTCCCGATACCCGTAGAGAACTTGGGTATCCGCCTCTGGTTACACCTACCAGTCAGATCGTGGGAATCCAGGCCGTGATGAACGTGTTGATGGGCCGCTACAAGATGATTTCCAAAGAGGTCAAGGATTACTGCTTCGGTCTCTATGGTAAACCGCCCGCACCCATTGATCCCGAAGTGCAGAAGATGTGCCTCAAGGGGTATCCCCGTGGCGAGACCCCCATGACAAACCGTGCCGCAGACGCCTTAGAGCCGGAAATGGAAAAGGCAAAAGAGGCGACAAAAGATATCGCTAAGAACCTGGGTGACGTGCTGATCTATGCCCTCTATCCGCAGACGGGTTTGAGATTCCTGAAGTGGAAGTACGGCCTGGAGCCGATTCCCAAAGAAGTCCTTCCGGTCACCCTGGACGATGTGAAGCGGGAAGACGATTTGATCAAGAAGGCCCTGTGCGGCGACCTCGTGGAAAAACCGAAGAAGGTAGCCCCGGAAAAAGGCGAAGGCATCCGGAAATTCAATGTTTTTGTCGATGAAGCCTACTATGCCGTGGAAGTGGAATCTGAAGGAGGGGCCATTATCGCAGCTCCTGTAGTTGCCGCAGCACCGAGACCCGCAGCACCGAGACCCGCAGCAGCACCTGCAGCAGCGGCAGCACCGAAACCCGCAGCAGCACCCGCAGCAGGAGGAGCTGGCGCTATTACAGCGCCTATGCCCGGATTGATCATTGAGGTTCCCGTTAATGTCGGCGATAAGGTGAAGTCAGGTCAGGTGGTGGTCATTTTAGAGGCCATGAAGATGCAGAATCCTCTCAATGCTCCGATGGACGGGGAAGTGAAGGGTGTCTTTGTAAAAGCCGGTGATTCTGTGGCAGTGAACCAGGTATTGGTTGAAATTGGATAAATATAAATAATCATGCGTTCCATCCCTTTTAAAGGGAAAATGGAAGCGGCCTTTGATGACCTGGGACCTGAGGCCGTTCGCAGACTTGAGGTAGAGAATTTCCCGGTCATTGTCATCAATGATACGAAGGGGAATGATCTATACATCGAAAATGTTAAGAAATATAAGAGAGATTGATCTTTAACAGAAAAAGTCTCTCTCCATTTTTTACTTAACAACAGGCATAAGCATCGTAACCCGATGCCTTATGCCATTGAAACAATTGGATGGTAGCTATGGGAAATATGAAGACTAATGAAGTAGAGGTTTTTACACATGATGTCTTGATTTTCGGAACCGGCTTGGCCGGTCTTCGTGCAGCAGTGGAGATTGCCCGGAAATCCAAAGACACCATCAACATGGCTCTCGTATCGAAGGTTCAAATCCAGCGCCCCCACTCCGTGTGTGCTGAGGGTGGTTCTGCGGCCGTGATGAGAGAGGAAGAAGGAGACAGCTTAGAGCTTCATGCATGGGACACCAATAAGGGTGCCGATTTCCTGGCCGATCAGGACGTAGTTGATCGATTCGTGGAAACCAGCCCTAAGGAGATCCTGCTACTTGATCACTGGGGGATGCCATGGTCTCGGTACCCAGATGGCAGACTGATGCAGCGGCCTTTCGGAGGGCACAGTTACCCAAGAGCCACAATGGCAGCGGACACAACGGGTTTCTTTGAGGTTTAGACCCTTTATGACAGCCTGATGCAGTATAAAAA
>Ga0116202_10001357_pt1 | contig 14333 bp, 13 predicted proteins | sample LakKivw325mmetaG_FD_94479 | JGI IMG/M metagenome (GOLD analysis project Ga0116202, IMG submission 94479) | Anoxic lake water microbial communities from Lake Kivu, Rwanda to study Microbial Dark Matter (Phase II) - Lake Kivu water 325m metaG | ecosystem: Environmental > Aquatic > Freshwater >...
CCTACAAGGGTGAGATAAGCAAAAAAGAATTACACCCTCACCTTTGCCTCATCTAGTCTTGTTCCACTTCATCATCCTCCACAGCTTCTTCCTCAGCATGTTTAGCTTTACTAGCGGCATACATTTGAGCCAGGAAATCCAACCGGGCTTGCATTTCCCTCCTAGATTCTTTGGGCCCCTTCTTTTCCTCCGTAGCAGCTTCAGCCCTGCTTAAGGCCTCTTCAAATATCTTTGGTGGTACTTCTTCAACAGCCTCCTCAATCCCTTTGCTTACCTTTTCAGCTCCACCCATCGCTTTCTCAAATACTCGTATTGATGTCTTTGCAGCCTTTCTAGCTGATTTAGTTGTTTCCTCAGCCCTATTGATGGCCTCCTCGAATGCCCTTACCGCTGTTATAACGTCCTCCCTGGCTTCCCTTATCGCTCTCTCGCTAACTTCCCTGGCTACTTGTGTTGATTCCTCAGCGGCCTCCTTGGCTGCTTGGCCTATCTCCTTAGCTCTGGCTATAGCCTCTTGGGAAGCTTCTTTCGCCTCCTCGGCAGCTTTCATAGACGCTTGGCCTATCTCCTCAACCCTGCCTGCAGCTTCTTGGGATGCTTTTGTTGATTCCTCGGCAGTCTCCTTAGCTGCCTGGATTATCTCCTCAGCTCTGGCTATGGCCTCTTGGGAGGCTTTCTTCGCCTCCTCAGCAGCCTCTTTGGCTGCCTGGCCCACCTCCTCAACCCTGCTTATAGCTTCTTGGGATGCTTTTCTTGATTCCTCAATAGCCTCCATGGCCGCCTGGTCTATCTCCTCAGCTCTGGCTATGGCCTCTTGGGAAGCCCTCATTGATGCTTCAGCAGACTCCCGGGCCGATTTGACCGATGCCTCAGCTCTGCTTACAGCTTTCTGAGATGCTTTTATCAGTGTTTTAGCCTCTTTCCTGGTCGTTTTGCTTATTTCATTGGCTCTGCTTATTACTTCCCCAAATGCTCTTGCGGACTCTTCAGTAGACTCCTTAGCCGATCTACTTACTTCATTGGCTCTGCTTATTGCCTCTTCGAATGCCCTTGCGGACTCTTCGGCAGACTTCGTGGCTGCTTGGCTTGTCTTTTCAGCTTTACTTACTGCTTCCTGTGATGCTCTCTGCGCTTCCTTGGCAGCTTTGGCGGCCGCCTTGCCTACCTCCTCAGCCTGGCTTATAGCCCCTTGGGAGGCCCACATCGCTTCCTGAGCGGTTTCCATGGCCGCTCGGCCTATCTCCCCAACCCTGGTTATAGCTCCTTGGGAGACTTTCATCGCTTCCTGAGCGGTTTCCATGGCCGCTTGGCCTATCTCCTCAACCCCGGTTATAGCCCCTTGGGAGGCTTTCATCGATGCTTCAGCAGACTCCTTGGCCGATTTGACCGATGCCTCAGCTCTGCTCACCGCCTCCTTAAATGCCTTTGCTGATAACTCAGCAGCCTCCGTGACTGATTTGATCGATGCCTCAGCCTTGCTTATCGCCTCCTGTGATGCTTTTATCGATGCTTCAGTAACCTTCTTGGATGCTTGGCTTATCCTTTCAGCTTTGCTTACTGCTTCCTGTGATGCTCTCTTCGCCTCCTCAGCCGCCTCCATGGCTGCCTGGCTTATCTCCTCAACCCTGCTTATAGCTTCTTGAGATGCCCTCTTTGATTCCTCAGCAGCCTGCCTGGCCGCTTGACTTAGCTTCTCAGCTCTAGCTACTGCCTGCTCAAATGTCCCAATACTTTCTTTCATGTTCTCCGAGGATTCTTAGGAAACCTCGCTTGACCCGGCAAAGTCTATGGGTTTCCTTTACTCCCTCATGCCTCTTATTTTAATTTTAATAGGAGTTACTAAAATTTTCAATGCCCATCCCGCCAAGGGCAGGGGCACCAGATCTCCATTGATAACTCCCCGTGGGTTCTAGTACTAGAATGTCCATGTTATCGAACCGAGCAAGGGCAAAAAGCCACTTAGGTAAAAGACTTCGAAAAATCTTTGCGGGGTTTGTGATTGTGAAGGTCAACAATCCTCAAGCAGCAAGTTTGACAGCCATCATAGCAAACACTAAAGTTTACTAGATCAAAGTGGATTATACGAACCCTAAGTTCGTATGTACCGCTGTTAGGCGGAATTTCAGGCATACAAGAAGCAGTAAGGGGGTAGGTATGTTAAAGACATTCCAGAAGGTCCTAGAGAAATTTAAAGATGAGTGTCTCGCATTAGGTTACGAAATGCTCCTTGAAGCAGATGTTTCAGGTTGGCTATTTCACCTTTTGCTGACACAACCCGAGGTCAACAAGCAACAGATCCATTTAGATACGAGAGTCTGCAATGCTGATGGACGTTTCGATATAGCAATCGGCACTCTTGAAACTATAGCGAATAGACGGCCGTGTATTAACCCACGGCTTGTTGTCGAAGTGAAAATCTTTCCTAGAACTGGATTCACCGATCGGCAACACAGAGTCCACTATGAGCATATCCTTAATGATGATCTCCCGAAACTCAGTAGACTTGATTCGACTATTGAACTTCGCGCGGCCTTAATTGTGGACGGTCGAGGATATCTCAGAGGCACTTACCAAGGCTATAACAGACATGAGTATCTGATTAACAGGCGGAATCAGGTTGCTTCAAAAGTGCATGTGTTCATAATACGGTTGATTGATGGTAACTGGCAGATTGGACATGAAGCACCTGAAACAGCACCTAACAGCAGATAAAAGGAAAATCAAAGATCCCCCCAAATTCGCCTTCGCCTATCGGGTGGACTTCTTTTATCCGCAAACAGTTAAGTAAAAACATGTGTACCCACTGCGGAGGCGGGAAATGCAATACAGCGATATTCTTAAGAGGCTGAAATCCCTATCTAATCCCAAAGCAGTAGAGGGCACATGGCAAAATAATGGAATTACACCAGAGAAGACCTACGGTGTGTCAATCCCAAACTTAAGAATTTGCTTCGAGGCTAAAGCGGAGGAAAAGGCACTCATTGGAGTTTTCGGTGAGGAATATGAAAGTTACCGTGCCTCGACTGGCGTGTTCTTTCCCAGAGTTTTCAAAAGGATGAGTTAGCAATGCCAATCCTATTTCTAATCCTGAAGATTTTTGGCTGGATTGCCCTGATAATACTGGCTTGGCTTATAATTGTCCATCCTATTACTAAACTAGTGCGGCGCCTTACACATCTTCCTGACCCAACGTTTATTGTCTGCTTTATAAATAACCCGATTCGGCGAAAGATCCATCCTCCAGAGAAAGTCATTGACCATGTTGATATCCATGAGGGGATGAAGGTCATGGAGATGGGATCTGGCACAGGATTTTATACTTTTGAAGCTGCCAGCCGTGCTGGGCTATCAGGGCATGTTTACGCCGTAGATATTAAACCAGCGGTTATAGCTATACTCAATAGAAAGATTGAGCGGGCAGCAGCTAAAAACATAACCACAGAAGTTGCCTCTGCCTACGAGATTCCCTTACCAAGCGAAAACATAGACCGAGTTTTCATGGTGCATGTTTTACCAGAGATACCTGATAAGCAAAAGGCACTCGGCGAAATCCGCAGGGTTTTGAAGAAAGAAGGGTCATTAACGCTAGCTGAGGGGTTGATTGACCCTGACTACCGTTTGCAAAAAACAGAGATTGCTTGGTGTAAAGATGCTGGCTTTGAATTGGCAGAAAATCATGGCAGCCCCTTTTTCTACCTGCTCACGTTCAAGTTAGCCAAAAAGACTTAATGGCTAAGAACTACATTTCCTAGAAAGATGGGAGAGGTATCAGCCAAAAACCTAAACCTCTGAAGGTTTTTCTCGTTTATAGTGTTAAAATGGGGAAAAATGCTCAAAATTTGCAAAGGGCCGAGATTGCTATTAAGGAGGCGGACAAATGAATAAGCTGCTCAAATTTTCATTGCCCCCGCTGCTAATTTTGGGGCTAATGCTAACCAGCGCTTGCGCACCAGCAGGTGCCCCACCAATGCCGGCACCAGCACCTCCTGAAGAATTTCGTGATGCGGATAAAGAATACCCGAGCACGGCAGTCCCTGGCGAGGCAGCCGTAGAGCGTAAAATCGTAAAAACGGGCCAGATAACTTTGGAGGTAGCGGATATAGCCGAGACCATGGGTAAGGTTGCCGAAGTAGCTGATGAGCTGGGTGGCTATGTGGTTTCCTCACATAAGTATGAAGAGGAAAGGGGAATCTCAGGCAGTGTTACTATCCGAGTCCCTGCTGACAGATTTGATGAAGCCTTCGACAGTCTCCATCAACTGGCGATAAATGTACCCTACGAGAGCACAGAGGCAAGGGACGTGACTGAAGAGTATGTTGACCTGCAAGCTCGGTTACACAACCTTGAGGCAACTGAGGCTCAGTATTTGGCATTATTGGAGAAGGCAGAAACTGTGGAGGAAATACTAAAGGTGCAGCAGGCGCTTTCCGATGTGCGAGGGGAAATTGAACGAATTGAAGGTCGGATAAAATACCTGGAGCGCACCTCAGATATGGCGCTTATTGAGGTAACCCTGAAGGAGACCAAGGGGTTGGCTGAACCCTGGAGTGCCTCTGATGCCCTCAAATCGGCGGTGCGTGGTCTGACTACCTTCGGAAGGGGGCTGGCTACTGGATTCATCTGGCTTGGCGTTTTCTGCTGGGTCTGGATTCCCATCCTGGTACTCTGGCTCAGGCGGAGACGCAGAAGTAAAGTCTAATTTTGGGATAAAAGCCACAGAGGGCCATCCCATCGTGCATCTGTCATTCCGAGGAAGCACTTCGGCTTCGCTCAGTATAAACTCCGCGACCGAAGAATCCCGCTTAGGGCAGATCCGGCAAGGAATCCCGAGACCATTCGCTATCGCCCAGGGTGACACTAATTACCTTCTATTGTTTTGCCTGAATAGCTTTGCTATTATTGAGTAAGAGGTGACTTATATGAAAGCAGGCTTAGTTTATGACCCAATCTATCTGGAACATGATACTGGTAGTCATCCCGAGAATTCCCAGAGGCTGGTAGCTATAATGTCGCATTTAGAGAAGACGGGAACTAAAGAAAAACTTACCTGTCTGCCTCCGCGCCTGGCATCAATAGAGGAGCTAGAAATGGTACACGCCCCAGAATATATCTCTCAGATTAAAAGCAGGGCAGCAGATGGCGGTGGTTGGCTAGATGCCGATACTGTAATGTGTCCCAAGTCCTATGAAGTAGCTTTATATGCTGTCGGTGGGGTTCTCACTGGTGTAGAAGCAGTGATGAAAGGGGAGGTGGATAGCGTGGTTGCTCTAGTTAGACCCCCGGGACACCATGCCCTTAGCAATCGAGCGATGGGGTTCTGCATTTTTAACAATGTGGCTATCGCGGCTAAGTATGCCCTGGCTAACTTCAACCTCAGCCGTGTTCTTATCGTTGATTTCGATGTTCATCATGGCAATGGGACTCAAGATACCTTTTACGCCGACTCTAAAGTCCTGTATTTCTCCACTCATGAATATCCTCTTTATCCTGGCACAGGGAGTATCAATGAAATCGGAGCCAGGGAGGGAGAAGGAACTATAGTTAACTTTCCCATGACTGCTGGCTGGGGCGATGAGGAATATTTAAGAGCTTTCAACGAGGTTTTGGTTCCCGTAGCTCAGAGATTCCAACCGCAGTTTATCCTCGTCTCCGCTGGCTTCGATCCTCACTGGGCTGATAGCATAGCTATGATGCAAGTAAGCGTTACTGGATTTGCTCAAATGGTGGCAATACTCAAGAAATTAGCTATCGAACTATGTCAGGGACACCTCGTTTTTACCCTGGAAGGCGGATATAACCCTCAGGTGGCTGCCTCTGCAGTAAGAGCCACCTTCGATGTGCTCCTGGATAGCCCGGAGATAGTTGACCCATTAGGGAAATCATCGGCAAGAAAACCCGGGGGATTTGAGGAGCATATTGAGAAGATAAAAAGGATACATCACCTATCTAAATGCTAAACCAAAATTCCTTCGGCATCACTATGTCAAAAATAAAAATGCAAAATGACAGAGCAAAAGTTAAAAAGTTTGCATTTTGAATTGTCATTTTGACTTTTGACCTTTGATTTTTAATTTTTCATATTGTTTCGAATTTCGTGCTTAGGATTTATCATAAATTTTGCCTTTTAATTTTCTATGCTGGCTACTTAGCAAAGGGTAAAAGTTTGCCCCACTCTCTCTTCTCCCAAACTACCAAAAGCGGGCCAGCAATAAATAGGGAGCTATAAGTGCCGGCAAGTAAGCCAATAAGTAATACTAAGATGAAGCGATGGATCGTGGCTCCGCCAAAGAGGAAAAGGGCCAGGGTAACATAGAGGGTAGTCAAGGAGGTATTCAGAGAGCGCCCCAATGTCTCTATGATACTGGAGTTCACCGTGACGGCAAAATCGGGGCTAATACCCTTGGACATATTTTCCCGAATGCGGTCAAAAACAACCACAGTATTATTGATGCTGTAGCCTACAACTGCCAGCAGCCCAGTGATGAACATAGCATCAATCCCTACATTGGCTACCTGACCCAGGATAGAGAAGATACCTACCACTATAAGCACGTTGTAAATTAAAGCGATAATGGCGCAGGTGCCCCAGCGAAATGGCTTGGGCATGCGACGAAAGGCCCAAGCGATATAGAGCAACATAGCCACAGCAGCTATTATCACGGCGATGCCAGCATTACGTGCCGTCTCTGTAGCTATATAGGGAGAAACTGTGTTGTAGTCACGGACTGTAATCTCACTGCCTAAGCTCATCTCCAACTCTTTAGCCAGCGCTTCTCGTTCCTGGAGTGATATTTCTTTGAGACGGATGAAAAAATCATCTCCACTTCTCTGAATTATAGCTTCGGGATGCCCTAAATTGGTGAATTCCTGGCGTAACTGATCTTGCTCTACCTGCGGAGTAAAATGAAGCGTTGTAGATGTGCCACCGGCAAAATCGGTCCCCGGCTGCAACTTAAAAACAGTCAATGAGATTACGGCCACAATTATCGCTATGGCTGAGATAAGGAAGAACCAGTGTTTCTTGCCGACAAAGTCAATCATGTTTTATTCTTCACGAAGTGAAGTCTTAACTCCATAAGCTGCCAGATTGGTGACTAAGCGACTGCTCACAATGAGACGAAGGAAAGTTCGAGTGACGACAATGGCGGTGAACATAGATAGAGCTACACCGATAAATAAAGTCAGGGCAAAGCCTCTAACCATGAAGGCGCCGAAGGTGCCCCCAAGCCAGAAAAGGATGACGCAAGCGATAAAGGTAGTGATGTTGCTATCGCGGATAGCTGGCCAGGCATGATTGAATCCAGCCTCTACCGCAGCACCTAAGGTTCGCCCAGTTCTTAATTCGTCCTTCATGCGCTCAAAGATAAGAATATTGGCATCCACAGCCATGCCCAAAGATAAAATGGCAGCGGCAATGCCAGACAGAGTCAAGGTTATATTAGAGGAAAAAAGGTTGAAGATAGCGAGAAGAAAAACGCCGTAAATCCCCAGACTAAAACACGCTATTAAACCAGGCAAGCGGTAGTAAAGAAGCATAAATAGCAATAGCAATATCACCCCAATCTCGGCGGCTAGTACGCTTTTCCTTATGGAATCGGTACCCAAACTGGCATCCACATCTCGCTGGTCAATGATTGCTAAGGGCATGTCTAAAGCACCGGAGTTAAGCTGGATCGCCAGATTCTCCGCTTCGTCTATGGTGAAATGGCCTTCGATTTGCCCCGGTGTCCCAGCTCTGATTATGCTCTGGACTATGGGGGCCGAGATCATCTCGTTGTCTAGGAAAATAGCCAATGGCTTGTACAAGCTCCGCTCGGTTATCTTCTCGAAGAGATATCCTCCTTCGCTATCCCATTCAATAACGACTACTGGACCTTTATAAGGGTCTACATCTCGGTGGGCAAGCTTTAGATATTCGCCGGTGAGTTCTCTTTCTTTGCCATCCCTCCCCTCCGCTTTGGCCGGTTCGTCCTTAAACACCCAATTCCCTTTATCATCAAGCACTGGATTGCCATCAGCATCTAGTTTCTGCTCCTTAAAGTCGAGCAAAGCCGTCTTCCCAATAAGACTAATCGCCTCGCTAATATCCTCCACCCCTGGCAGCTGAACTAATATCCGGTCGGTGCCTTGCTTCTGAATTACAGGCTCAGCAGCACCATATAGATTAACTCTTCGCTGGATTTTCTCTATCACCGATGCCATGGCTTCTGCATCAGTGACGGAGGGGTCTTTCTTAGATAAATCAGCCCTATAAAGCAACTGGCTGCCACCCTTAAGGTCAAGACCAAGCGTTAGCCCATTTGAACCAAGTAACTTTGTATTTATGGGCACTATTGACCACAGGGCGAAGCCAAATAGTATCAGGATAAAGATAAGCAAGTAGGGATTCTTCTTCAATTACCTGGCCTTACACCGCATTTGTTGCTTATTTAATTCCCGGCGTACTAAAGTCAATGCTTCTTCCTTGGTAGTTAGCTCACCACTGGCTCGGGCTTCAGCTACCAGGGCTAGAAGCTTGCCAATCAGTGGCCCGGGAGTTAAGCCAAATATATTTATTAAGTCATGTCCATTGACTAATTTAACTGGCAAGACCTTCGCTTGCTGTTTTTCATGCTCTGTCAATATATAGTTCATCAGCTGACAGTGCTCTCTCCATTCCTCCATACTCACCAGAGGTCCACGACTGGCTAGATAATCGGCTAAAGCTAAAAACAGAATGTCAATGCCAGCATTATCAGTATCTCGGAAATAGCGATAGATTGCCCGCTGGGTAGGTAATTCCCTGCTACGACTCATTTGAACTGGGCGGAGGTGATGGTAGATAAGGCTTTTTACCAGACTTATTTCCTTATTGCTAAAACGCAACCTGCCCAGAATGGCTACTGCCATATCGGCACCCTGCCTAGTATGGCCATAAAAGCGCGCTCTGCCCGCATTGTTAACGGACTTCGTCCTAGGCTTGGCGATATCATGGAATAGCCCACTTAATTTAAGTAAAACTTTACGAGTGCTGCCCTTGGAAACTTCTTGGGATAGGCGCTGGGCTATAGCATCTGACCACGGGACGGTAGTCAACATATCCTCATCGCCATACTCCCAGTCATCTTCCCTGAGCAAGAATTCTACCGTAGCCACTGTCTGAAGAGAATGGTCAAAAACATCCCAGAAATGTACTGTTGGCTGTTCCACGCCTTTGCTCTCTGCTAGTTCGGGGATTAGGGGCAGAAGCAAGCTAATATCATCTAAGTAACGCAAATAGTGGGCCGCTCGAGGCAAACTGAGCAATCGGAGCAATTCTTCCCTAACTCTCTCGCCGGGGACTTTGGTGACGGATTGAGAATAGTGACGAATTAAGTTTTCCGTCTTCATCTCTATAGTAAAGCCAAGCTCAGCAGCTAGGCGTACTGCCCTTAATAGCCTGGCGGCATCAGCCTCAAATATTTGCTCGCTTACCGCCCGCACTGCTCTACTGCTTAAATCTTCCTTTCCAGAAAAGGGATCGATTAGCTTGACCTCCATATCCACTCCTAACTGGCCAAGCTCAACAGCCATAGCGTTTATGGTGAAATCGCGGCGGGCAAGGTCAGATTCAACCTTCCCCAAAAAAGAGGAAAAATCAAGGTGCCATTGCTGCCCTTCTTCAACCACCACTACCCTGGCTATATTATTTACCTCATCAAGCAACACAAACTTGCCACCAAGGCTTTTAGCCACCTCCTCAGCTACATTCAGAGCGTCTCCATCCACAGCAATATCAATATCGTTGGTTTGTCTACCCAGGAACCAATCGCGAATAAAGCCACCCACAATGTACCCCCGATGCCCCTGGTGAGATAGCAAGCGGGATACCCTGGCCAGGATAGCAATTACATTGATTTGTTTCAGAGAGGACATCTCGCCAATTATAGTTTGAGGCAGAGCTCATTGTAAAGGTTGCTCAAATGGTTTCCTATTGGCTTACAGCTTAGGGGTGGCTAATGCTTAGCCTACCCGGCCAAACTCCTTTTCTAATTGATGTGAACTCAAATGAATCATAGTCGGCCTGCCATGGGGACAAGTGCGAGGTTGGTTAGCTTGCTCTAGCTGTCTTACTAATTCTCTCATTTCCTCATCGCTTAACTGCTGCCCTGCCTTGATGGCACTGTGGCAAGCAAGAGACTCTGCTATTTTCTCTTCCCACGGAGCTGGATTCTCCTTGCTGGCAAGGTTGTCAAATAGCTTTGCCATTGTCTCAATAACATTCACCTTCGCTATCACCACTGGTAGAACACGTATTAAATAGCTTCTACTTCCAAAAGGCTCAATAGCAAAGCCGAATTGACCTAAAATCTCTTTGTTAGCTTTTAATGTTTCTTCCTCACTGGGGCTGAGCTCTATGGTTATTGGCTGGAGTAACCCTTGAACTTCGACCTCCGCCTGTGACCACTGGGCTAAAATTCTCTCATAGAGTATACGTTCATGCGCCGCATGTTGGTCAATGAGATAAAGCCCCTCAGGTCCCTCAGCAATGATGTAAGTATTGGCTAGCTGTCCCATTACACGTAAAACAGGTAAGCCCGGAGCAGGTAACGGGGCAACAAAGGTCGGCTCTTTTTCCTTTATCATTCCCTGTCTTTGCGACCTCAACGAAGCAATCTCTTGCCATGAAGTAGCTGAGAGAGGCATAGCTCCAGACTTGGCTATCGGTGCCCTGGCTAAGGCTCCTTTTACTGCCTCTTCTGTGCTAGCAAAAACAGCCTGTTCACGACGAAACTTCACTTGAGCTTTGGTGGGGTGAACATTGACATCGATTTCCTCAGGTGGCAACGAGATGTTGATTATAGCCATAGGATGCTTTCCGTCCATAAGCAAGCCATGGTAAGCCTCTTCAGTTGCCCGCATCAGCAAAGGAGTGTGTACCCACCTCCGATTGACAAAGAAGCTGAGATAGCCTCGATTGGAGCGAGCCAAAGAAGGTGGGCTCACTAAACCGCTGACCTTACAAAATGTATCTCTCGCCCCCACCTCTAGCATCTTTTGGGCTACCTCTAAACCATATATTTGATTTACCACATCACGCAGGTCGCCATTGCCTGAAGTCTGCAAACTAAGGCGTTTATCAAGAAGCAAACTGAACCTAACCCCGGGGAATGCTAAAGCATAATGGCTTACCACACGGGCGATATGGCTATTTTCTGCGTTTGCCGATTTGAGAAACTTGAGTCGGGCGGGAAAATAACGGAATAGTCGGCGCACGATTATAGTGGTACCCTGAGGTCTGGCGTGGCTCTCCTGGCGAACTATGTCACCCTTCCTTAGGTACATGTAACTGCCAACAGCGTCTGAGGCTGCTTTGGTGGAAATTTCCACCTCAGCAACAGCAGCAATGCTGGGTAAAGCCTCGCCACGAAAGCCAAGACTGGAGATGCTTCCTAAATCGGCCGTGTTGCTAATCTTGCTGGTGGCATACCTACGGAAGGCAAGCTCTACCTCTGATGCCGGGATACCGGCTCCATTATCAGTTACTTTGATTAGGTCTATGCCACCGCCTTGAGTTTCTACACTAATTTGGCTAGCCCCGGCATCGAGGGAATTCTCTATTAGCTCCTTTACTACCGAAGCTGGCCTTTCAATTACCTCCCCAGCAGCAATCTTGGAGACTACTTCCGGCGCTAAAACCTTAATAGGCATCTGTGAAACTCTACTTCATTAATAAAGATAGCGAGGTTTGCCGAGCTTATCATTAAACGTCCTGAACAAAGCCCATGTAACTCCATAAAGACCAATAGGTTCGTGTCCACAGTCAATTAGATGACGGTCTTTATATATTCCAAGCCACTCTGCTATTACCTTGTCACTTTCTTCCTCTGCAAATTTGTAATAAGAGTCCTCATTTTCTTCGTCAGATTTCGTTGAATCAAAAACCTTGCTTACACAAAATCCACCCCACCCTTCATATGCCAATAAGTATTCTCCGTTTCCTTCTACCCCAATTTCATCCGAAATTTCTTCTAGAGTGTCCCATACCCATTTCCAGATTTCAGGTGATGGCATTGTTTCTTTAGGTTCTACATTTCTCATCTTATCTCCAATTGCTTAGTACAAAGCATTCTTATTGTGCTTTTGAGTTTTTCTTTAGACAAGGGAGGTGTGAACCATAAAGAAAATTTATTATCTTTTTGGTTTACTATCCTGAGCAAATCGTGAGAAAGAAAAATTAGAAGGCTCTCTATTTCCCACCTTTCAATTTTTAATATCCGATTTTGTTCACAATACAAATCCGTTCTGCCTTTTATTTCGTCTGTATTTCTCGGCGCAAAATCAAGATTTTCGAGCAATACCATCAACTTATTAAGTACATTAGTTTGATGTTCGATTTTTTGTTGTAGCGGGCTAATTTTTTCACTGGTTATTATTCCCGGCTGTCTAAGAATTTCAATATAATCAAACGGTGATAGAACATGCTCTCTATGAATTCTTAGAATGGTAATCAGAGTTTGAATATCAATTAAAGTTGCTCCTTCTATTTCAGCGTCTCTACCAACAGCTGGATCAAAACCAACGCTAACAATGACCATAAATTCCCCATTGTTTTCTTTCATATGTCTTTTTATTCTTGTGAAATTTATAGCGGATTTCGCATCTGCTTTAGTGCTCTTGCCATCAACAATAAATCTAATAGGTTCCAAAACTAGAACGTCCGTTTCTCCCGGACCACCAATCCTTTTGCAGTGAAAACCTACCTCTGTGAAGAACTTCTCAAGTGCCAACTCAAAGTTTTTGGGATTACCACTATCCTTCGCTGTCATCAATAATTCTTCCTCTAACGGTATAGGTTCCTTGCGTATCAAAGGCATTTCTTCTTTGCCTACCCTGGGCTGGAATTCTCCTAACTCAGGTAAACAAGCTCTACGCAACTCTCGCGGAGAGAAGTCAAAAAAGTTCAAGAATTCCGTCACATCATATTTCCCCTTCCTAGGTATTTGGAACAGATATCTTTTGTCATTAGTCTTCAGGAGGTTGAACTTCCATTGACCTGACTGCAAAGCAATATCTTTTTTGATTTCATCGAATTCGTCGGAAGGGAATACCAAATAATCAATTTCATCTGGCCCAAAAACACATGCGCACACAATGAAGAAATTTTGGCCAGAATATTTTTCATACTCACCTTTGGTTATCCCAAACCAAAATTTTCCAATCAGATTTTTTGTAGCACCAGCGTTTTTGTTAAAACGTATGTACAAGACTGCCTTAGAATTCAACGCAATAACATCTGAACCTCGAATCAGTTCAATTTGATACTGTTTTCTTAAAGTTTCTATCAATATCTGCTTAGGATTAAAGGTTTCCATGAAGCCTGTCTCTTCTTTCCTTGTCACTTATCGAAACGAGTTTAGCCATAAGATAGAAATTCCTAACTCGCTCATCACTTAAGGAATCTAGGAAATCATTGTACCTTTTGGCATCCTGCTCAATAAACAGCGTATTGCTATTTGAGGCGTTGAATGAATCAACTGCCTTCTCTCTTAGTTCCTCTATCTGGTTGATGACATAAATTGACTCGGTCTTAACCTTTGATTGCAACACACACAGGGGAGAGATATCAATGCCAACACAGTTAATACCTAATAATTGGGCCTCGACTGCTGTTGTCCCACTGCCAATGAAGTTGTCCAGAACTGTATCTCCCTCTGCTAACTTAAGTATATTAAGCAGGGCCCTTATCATCTGGGGGTGAAATTTACCCTTATAAGGGTAAATCCAATGGGTGAGATATTGATTCACAGACTTGGTGCGGTTATATCTAGTAAGCTTGTAATAATCAGTAGCTTTATCTCCAATAGTCTTAAAGTAGGCGACTCTTTTAAGCAATGTGCTAGCGTCACACTGGTTGTTCAAGAGAAACTCTCGGAGGCCATTTGTGACTGTGAATTCTGCTCCTAGTGCTTCCAGTTCTAGTTCCGCGAGCGCCAACTCATAAATAAATTGGACATTTTCTATTAGTTTTGCTTGGAGGGGTATAGTATCTCGCAGACTTTCCTGTTCCATCATATCTCTATTCGTCTTCGATATATTGTCCATTACTTTAATTCTATTTTACACGCTTTCGTGTATTTTGTCAACAGTTTATGAGGGAAAATCCTCATCTTTTTCGATTTTCTGTAAAGGTGCCAGGCTGAGCAGCAGCCTCTTAACCCCAGCTTCCTTGAAGGATACGGCTACCACTTGATCCCCTTTGTCAGGAGAACAATCCATCACTACGCCATCGCCAAATTTGCTGTGCCGTACCCAGTCGCCCGCTTTCAAATCCAAAGTGCCTAAGGAGCGAGTCAGTGGTTGGGAATAAACAG
>Ga0116202_10001359_pt1 | contig 14328 bp, 7 predicted proteins | sample LakKivw325mmetaG_FD_94479 | JGI IMG/M metagenome (GOLD analysis project Ga0116202, IMG submission 94479) | Anoxic lake water microbial communities from Lake Kivu, Rwanda to study Microbial Dark Matter (Phase II) - Lake Kivu water 325m metaG | ecosystem: Environmental > Aquatic > Freshwater >...
AGTTACATCCGGGAGGACAAGGTGCTTGGATCCCTGGATAGGCTCCATGAGCTGACCGCTCAAGCAGCTAACTGAAGTGAGTGTGCGATGGCCCCGAAGTTGCAATCATCCATTGACACGGCCAACTGAGCCAAACTGATTAGGATACTTACGCGGATGATCTATGTTAGTTTTATCTAACACTCCCAGCAAGGCTGAGTCCTCGAGCTTAAACGGCAGAGCTTTAAAATCCGATTCGCTCAGAAACCCTGTCTGATCTTATCGAATTCCGGCTTGAGGATCAGATAAAGCGATGCCATCTTGTCGACAGCCCATATCTTTACCTCTTCGGTCATGGCCTCTTCTTCTTTTTGAAGAAACATCCTGCACCAAGCTCTGCCCCATTCCTTCTGGCAGAGTACCTTCTCGCCGGTTCTTTCTTCTATTTGAGGCCCATATTTTTCAAAAAGCGCTAGATACTTTTGGTTATGTTCTTTTTTCGATCGTTCGAAATGAAGCTCAACTCCAAAGCTGTTAAATGGCCGCCCGTGAAAAGCCCATTCGAGATGCATAGCTCCCTTTCCAACCGGGATTTGATAATAGCTCCTGGGAGCCGGTTCCGGCAGTTTTTGTGAGATCCTTTCCTCTAGTCTGTGCTTAATATCTTTAAAAAATTCCAGGTATTCCTTCTGGGTATTGGACATTTCGCTTTCGCTATAATCTGCCTTTGCCTGCCTTCTATTACCGGCCATATATTCCTGAGACAATTCGACCTCGCCTGAACGCGGCCAAATCTGCAACGCAAGTTCAAGCAATTCACTTGTTCGCTTCTCAATTTGCGCTTCGCCCCAGTTTTCATAACCCAGGAGACTTCTATTAAGGGAGAGCGAGGAATGCTTACTAATCTCGCCCTTTTTGACGTCCCAGGCGGAGTTAGAAAGCGCAGGATTAAGGCTGCCAGTCAGGAGAGTAAGATTACCGATCCTCTGAATCATTTTGTTACGCCTGGCCTTCTCCCTTTCCTCTTCTCCCAAAACATCCTTATCGAACAGTATTGGCCAATTCTCCTCCCATCCTTTCGGCATCAGGTGCTCGATCGTCAGTGTGTCTTTTAGGATAACCTTCTCTGATTTTGCCGTGACCAATTTGCTTTCAAGCGCCTCCAAGATCAGCCGAGTTTTCGATTGCTTTAAATGTGTATAAAAGGGCAACTCCATCCAGGCTGATCGGAATTCTTTATCGTCCGGCCAGCGCGTCGTGTCCGCCCGTTGCCCTGCCAGGTAATCGCGGATCGAAGAACTCGTAAACCCGTCCTTACCCCTTAGATCCTTAATAAGCTGCGCAAAAAAGCGGTTATAGTTCTTGGTTGTGAGCTCGCAAATGAAACGCCGGACAAGGAACGATTCAAGGTCTGCGAGAATTGCATAAAGATCCGACTTATCTACAGCATCGCGATGCGTGCTAAAGACTTCAAGTAAAACGGGATATATCGTCATCGTATCCATCAACTCAAGTCTGTGAAAAAAGACGCCCTCTGGAGATTCCTTTGAATAGGCGTCAAAGCTGTTATAGATATCCGCATAATATCGAAATACTTCCATATGCTTAGCAGCATCCTGACCGTGGTTGCTAGCAAAGAACTCCTTAAAGGTCGTAAACAGCTGATTATCAAAAAGGACTTCTCCACTATTTAGAGTCAAATAATGATATAGAAAAAGATCGATTCGGGGTCGCTTCAACCGGCCCTGCCGGACCTCCTGCCGCCAATAATCTCTGCGAACATCAAAAGTTCGCCAGTATGTTTCATAAAGATGAGATGTATCGAGCTTTCTCTCTTCCGCTGCCCGAAAAAGGAAGTTCTTTACAAGATCCGCCGGCAAAAGAGGAGTCCCGAGAGCGTTGAGCGTTTCGAATATTTCTTGGGGATCATCATCCTTATCCAGGTCGATGCCTACGACATGAACGCTATCAAGAAGTGCCTGGTATATCGCGGACATACGATCATCCGGACAGGGATCATCTCCTCTTTTGAGCCATTCACCAAATTTTTCATAATAGTACAAATAACAATCCGGAATTAGCCATCCATCCTCAGGGTCCGAATGAGGCAACTTCTTGACGGATCTTGAAGAATTCGCTCGCATGGTTTCTCTAAAATCCGGTTGGTCAGCATTCGTGGGCCATACCTTGAATATATCATCGGGGTTCTTGCTAAGAGGGACCTCGTTTTCCGTTAACTTCCGAAACGCCTTTTCGTACTTATCGCGGTTATGAAATCCGCAGATATCACGTAATGCAGCCAGCGCAAGCTGAAGAGTGGTTAGCCTCTGCTGGCCATCGATTATTTGTCTCGCTGCAACTTCCCCAATAGGTGTCTTAAGCTGATCTAGGACAAGTGTTCCCAAGAAGTGTGGGCGTGGTTTGCAGCCACCCAAGATCTGCTCAGCGAGCAACAGGATTGCGTCCAAGAGCGGCTCCCAATTCTTTTCCTTGGTCCAGACATAGGGACGTTGGAACATGGGCGCTTCGAGACGCTCGGTAGTATCGAAGATCTTTTTAAGGGTTAGTTTATTAACATTCATCGCAGTCCTCCCTTCCATACTTAATTATTGTCAAGGGGAGTTCCTAGCGCGCCCAGAATCCATTTTCGCTGAGTCGCCCATAAAGTGCCAGCATAAATCGAATGAGCTTCTCCACCTCGTTCGCCCAATCATCGTTATCGTCGAGTCCCATATTTGCCAGATTTCGGCTCATCCTTGCAAACCCCATATTTAGTCTATGCCGGCGGCTATGCACTGAGCTATTTAAACTAGTATATTGATTATGAAGGAAGCCATTTTCGTCTGCGGTCAGGTGACCTCTGTCCTTTAAAAAGCCGACCATAGTTCGAAAATCGGGAAAATGATAGGACCGATAATCGGCTAACCAAGACTGATATTCGGCTTTATTAAGTCGAAAATACAATATAGCCACGCATTCCTCGCAATAATTCCTTAGCATCTGAAGGGCCTGTTTCGAGAACCCATCACTGGAAAGGAAAGCCGAACACCATAGATCGTTGGCACTTTCTAGGATGATTTCTGGCGTGGCATCCTTTACAGAAAATAGGCCCCACGTCAAAGACTCCCATGCATAAATCAATTTGATCGCCAACCCAATATGGTCGAATACTTTAGTTGGATGCTCTCTTTGTCCTGGGGTGCTGTCTTCAGTTATAGATTCCCACCTATCTATAAACCTGCTCATGAAATATCCGCCGGTGTGGAAATCTGACATTTCGATCGGAAGGCCGGTTTCGGATAGTTCTTTGAGGAATTGGACAATATCACTTGGCGGCACTTCCGTAAAATCATGTCCTGGCACAAGTTTTTCAAGCATTGTCCAGATATTTTTCATCGTCCCCTGCTTTGAGATTCCTTAATAATGACCACAAAAAGCATAAGTCAGCCTCTGCTAGGTGTCAATTATTTCAAACCTAATCCTTCAAGACAAACTCGAGAAGTCAACGAGTGGATTCTGCCCGCCCCGAGGAATAAGGGCGCAGGGTCTGGTTGTACCTTTGCCCGAGGAATCCCCAGATGATATCGGTTTATGCGTTATCCCCTGCTATGTCCCCGGACCAGGGCAAGATAAGGATATCAGGCGGACAATGCACGACAACCAAAGGAATATCTTATAGATGCTTCTTTCCTCTTTTATGTTCATGTCCTCTGCTGTAGATCGCTGAGCGCGGCTGGAAAAGGTGTCGCGATAATGTCCGCCGATGGGCAATGAAGAAATCCCGCCTAACGTATATTTGACAAGGCCTTTTTTTAGACCATAGAATAGTGCCCAACTGAGGGATTTGACCATGTCCCTGGCAGGAATCTTTAAGGATTGACGGGATAATGAATATCGGTTCCATAGTCCGCTATCGCAAGCGAGAATGGGTCGTCCTCCCTAGTGACCGCCCGGACCTGACCTATCTACGCCCGCTGACCGGTGCCGTATATGAAACGATTGCCGTTAACAACAAGATATCCGATCTCATTGGTTACGATCTCCCCGACGAGCGCATCTCATCCGCTCTATTCCCACTCCCGGCCGTAAACGACATATCCGACGCAGCCGGGGCTCACCTTCTCTGGCAGGCCGCCCGCCTCTCACTCAGAGAAGGCGCTGCTCCCTTCCGTTCTCTCGGCCGCATCTCGATTCGCCCACGAACCTACCAATTTGTTCCTCTCATGATGGCTCTACGTCTCGACCCAGTCCGACTCTTCATAGCCGATGACGTTGGCGTAGGAAAAACGATCGAAGCTCTGCTCATCGCTCGCGAAATGCTGGACCGGGGTGAAATCAAGCGGCTCGCCGTGCTTTGCCCCCCCTATCTGTGCGACCAATGGCGAGCCGAACTAACGACTAAGCTTAATCTTGAGGCCGTGATCATCCGGTCAGGCACGATCAGCCAACTGGAACGCGGAAAGACAGGCGCAGAAAGCGTCTATCGTTTTTATCCGATCCAGGTCATCAGCGTCGATTTCGTCAAGTCGGACCGCAACAAGCACGCGTTTCTTCTGGATTGTCCCGAATTCGTGATCGTCGACGAGGCTCACGGCGCGGCCGTCGTCGATCCTCGAAACATCGGCCAGCACCAGCGCCACGAACTCGTCCGCGATCTCGCCTCGCGGCCTGGCCAACATCTCGTTCTTCTCACGGCCACTCCGCACAGCGGGATTGAGTCCTCGTTCCGATCTCTCCTTGGTTTCCTGAAACCCGAGTTCGCGGATTGGCCGCTTTCCGATCTCCCCGAGCCGCGGCGCATTGAGCTGGCCCGTCATTATGTCCAGCGGACGCGGAAGGACATCGAAAAGGGCTGGGATGCCGAATTGTGCTTTCCCCAGCGCGATCCTTCTGACGCCACGTATCCACTTTCTAAAGCCTATGCCGAGTTATTCGAGAAAACATACGATTTCTGCACAGAGATCGTCCAAACCGGCCAGTCCCTCGAAACCCGCCGGCGAAGGGTCCGCTATTGGGGAGCCCTGGCTCTTCTTCGCTGCGCCATGTCCTCGCCAGCGGCGGCCCTCGCCGCCATCGAGAGCCGCGAAGTGGCCGTGGCCGAGCTCGAAGATGAGGCGGATTTTTCGAGTTATGTGTTCGAACAGGCCGACAAGGCGACGGACGACTCTCCCCCCACTCCGCCTGTCGAAGCAACCGAAAAGACCCTGCCTGATTCCGGGCGCCGCAAACTCCGAGATTTAGCCAAAGCGGCGCGCGAAATCGTTCTACGGCGGGAGGACACCAAGCTAACGGGCTGCGCGAAGCTCATAGCTGGTCTTCTGAGAGATGGCTTTCACCCGATCGTTTGGTGCCGCTATATCGCCACCTCGGATTATGTTGCTGAGGAATTAAAGGCTGCTCTTCGAGAGGAATTCCCGGACGTCGGAGTTGTTTCCATAACCGGCCTTCTGGGGGACGATGAACGTAAATCTAAGGTTGAAGAACTCTCACTGAAAGAACCCCGCGTCCTCGTCGCCACGGACTGCTTGAGCGAGGGTATTAATCTTCAGACGGCTTTTAACGCCGTCCTTCATTATGATCTTCCCTGGAATCCTAACCGACTCGAGCAGCGGGAAGGCCGCGTTGATCGATATGGCCAGACATTGTCAAAAGTCGTAAAGACAATCCGTTACTTCAGTCCGGATAATCCCGTCGATGGTGTCGTTATTCGAGTCCTCCTCGACAAGGCCCGCGAAATCCGTCGGACCCTCGGTACCTACGTGCCCGTTCCCGACGAAAGCGAGACGGTCACTCAGGCCGTCCTGAACGCGCTTTTCTTGGGCGGCCGCAGATACGAGGAACAGCTCCAGCTTGGCTTCGAGCCGCCCGATGTCACTGATCTCAAGCGCAGATGGGACGAGGCCGCTGAACGCGAGCACGTCAATCGCTCACGGTTCGCCCAGCGGGCCATGAAGCCTGATGAGGTGCGACGGGAGTTAGAAGCCGCCGACGACGTCCTCGGCGATCCGGGCGCGGTCAGGGAGTTCGTCCTTGAGGCTGCCCAGCGCTTAGACCTGCCAGTCTCGCATGATCCTAGGAAGCAGGACGTCTTTCGAGTTAGGATTAGCCCGGAAACGCTGGCAATCCTCCCCGAGGCTGTCAAGTTCGCGCTTCCCGCCACCAAGTCGCCTCGTTGGAGCATCAGCTTTGTTTCGCCTACGCCTGAGGGAGCGGAGTACCTAGGCCGGAATCATCGCTTCGTCGCGGCTCTCGCTCAATACCTCATGGAGGAAGCACTTACAAGGGGCGCAGAAGCCCGCGCCTCGCGCTGCGGAGTCGTTCGAACTCGTGCGGTCGAGCGACCCACGACGATCTGTCTCCTCCGAGCCAGGTATCTCTTTGAACAACCCGAGCTGCCGACGAACCTCGCCGAGGAGGTTCTCGTTACGGGCTGGCGATGCGAAAACGGCAGAGCGGACGCTGCTCTTTCTTCAACTAGCTCCCTCGGGGTTCTCGCCGCCGCGAAGCCCGACGCCAACGTTCCCTCTCCGGAAAAGCGTGATTGGGTCGAAAGCGCGCTTTCGGCATGGAAGGCGAATGGCCCTGCCGTGAAGAAACTCATGGACGGTCGCGCCGTTGAACTCCTCGAGAGCCATCGCCGCGTTCGGCAAGCGCTTTCCCAGAAGATCCGCAATCTCGCGGTCCGCCCCCAACATCCACCCGATCTCTTGGGCCTGGTCGTCTACCTTCCGATGGAGAGGCCATGAGCGCCTATCCGTCGATTCGAATCGAGGGTGGCCTCTTCGGCTTGGACATTCTCGATCAAATCATTTCTGCTGGTCTTACCGGCCAGAAACCGGCCGATTTCGGCCTCGAGCCGCGCCGGAACATGACAGACGAGATCGCTGCGGTCTTCGCCGACGCCCGAGCCCTCTGGGGGGTCTTTCAGAACCGTCTGGATCGCCTTACTACTCTGTCCGACCCCGCGACCACCGTTACTCGTGACTCCTGGATGCTCCCATTCTTCGCCCTCCTCGGCTTCGAGCTCCGCTTCAATCCGAAGGCCTACGAGGCCGACGGCCTGTCCTTTGCCATTTCTCACCGAGCCGGAGAAGCCGACGATGCTCCTCCGGTTCATATTGTCGGAGCACGCCAGGAGCTCGGCCGCGTTGCAGCAAGCGGCCGCCCCCGGCTGGCCCCGCACTCCCTGCTCCAGGAATACCTCAACCGCACCGAACACGTCTGGGGGATGGTCTCCAATGGCAAAATCCTCCGGCTTCTCCGCGATTCGACATATATCCGGCGCCAGGCTTACGTCGAGTTCGACCTCGAAGCCATATTCGAGGAACAGCGGTTCCTGGATTTCGCTGTACTTTACCGGCTTCTTCACCGGACGAGATTTCCGCAAGGGATGGCGGACGGCGCTGATTGTCTCCTTGAGAAATACCATGCGATTTCGGTCGAACAGGGGGGCCGCGTTCGCGAACATATGCGCGACGGAGTCGAAGAATGCATCCGCATCTTCGCCGACGGTTTTCTCGGTCATCCCTCGAACGAGAGCCTCCGCAACGAGATCGGTTCCGGCCGGTTGACCGCCGCCGCCCTTTACAAGCAGTTTCTGAAACTCGTCTATCGTCTCATCTTCCTTCTCGTGGCCGAAGACCGGGGCCTTGTTAGTTCGGACGCCGTCTACCGTGAACACTACGGAATTGGCCGGCTACGCCGGTTTCTCGAAATCCGCTCTTCCTTTTCGGACCACACCGACCTATGGATGGGCTTGCGAGTTCTCTGGCGCATCCTCGGCGACGAAAGGCTCGCTTCTCTTCTCTTCCTTGCCCCGCTCAACGGCGAACTTTTCGCTCCGGTGGACCTCGACGGGTATCTCATTTCCAATGAAGACTTGCTCGAAGCCTTTTGGCGTCTGGCCAACTATCGTGAGAGCCCGTCGAGTCCCGTCCGCCGCGTCAACTACTCTGCCCTAGATGTCGAAGAATTGGGATCGGTTTATGAAAGCCTGCTCGAGTTTCATCCCGTGGTCGAGACAGACGGCGCCGGAAGGCCGCAATTCCGATTGGCGAGCGGCTCCGAGCGCAAAACCACCGGTTCCTATTACACACCGCCCGAACTAGTGAACGAGCTGATCCATAGCGCGCTCGTTCCGGTCCTAAATAAGCACCTCGAGGCCGGCGCGTCGGCCGCCGAAAAGGAGAGGGCTATTCTGGGCATTAGGGTTTGCGACCCGGCTTGCGGCTCTGGCCATTTCCTTCTCGCGGCGGCCCGCCGGTTAGGGAAAGAACTTGCGCGAACTAGGACCGGAGAAGACGAGCCGGCACCCGAGCGCCTACGCGAGTGCATTCGCGACATCATTGCCCATTGCATCTATGGTGTGGACAAGAATCCTTTGGCCGTGGACCTTTGCCGGGTCGCTTTATGGATCGAGGGTCACACGGAAGGCAAGCCCTTGACTTTCCTTGACCATCGAATCCTCTGCGGAGATTCGCTGGTCGGTGTTTTCGATCTGGCCGCTCTAAAAGATGGGATCCCCGACGAAGCATTTAAGCCGTTCGAAGGCGATGACAAGGAAGCCGCCCGCGCCGCACTCAGGCAAAACAGGTTCGAAAAGAGCGAACAACCGAAACTCTTCGGCTGGGATCCGATTCTGGGCCTCGGAGAGTTCTGTCTTCATTGCCGCGAGGTGGAAGCCATCGCCGATGATTCGCCAGAGCACATCCGACAGAAAAAGGCCGCTTTCGAAGCCCAGCACCGCAACAGGGCTTGGCTGCGCGACAAAACTGCCTGCGACCTTTGGACAGCGGCCTTTTTTCAGAAGCATGTAACGGAGCAGCCGCCGATAACCACTGGCGCCATAGCTGAAGTCTTGGGCGGAGGCTCAATCGAGGGTCGGCTTATGGGTCAGGCCGGTGCCCTTGCGCAAAGCCAGGCCTTTTTCCATTGGCCGCTTGAATTTCCTGAGGTATTTGCCCAGGGAGGGTTTGACATTGTTCTTTCGAATCCGCCGTGGGAGCGGGTAAAGGTCCAAGAACTGGAGTTCTTTGCTGTCCGTGATGCCCATATTGCCAATGCCCCTAACAAGGCGGCGCGGACAAGACTTATTCGCGAGTTGCCGGACACAAATCCTGAATTATATAGCGAGTTCATGGCCGCGCTACGGGCTGCGGCTGGGACCAGCAATATTCTTCGGTACGGCGGACGTTTTCCCTTAACGGGACAGGGGGATGTCAATACCTATGCTGTGTTCGCGGAACTATGCCGAGATGCAATTCACTCAGGCGGACGCGCCGGAATCATCGTCCCATCAGGAATTGCTACAGATAATACCACTAGGGATTTCTTCGGCGATTTAATCTCAAAACAAGAATTAGTGAGTTTTTTTGAATTTGAAAATGAAGGTTTCTTTCCCGGCGCCGGTCAGGGGCACATGCTGCGATTCGCGCCGACTACTATGCTGGGAACCGGGACAAAAGTCGAGGCAGCACGCTTTCTCTTCCAGGGTAAGAGCCTCGCCGACCTGAAGGATGAAGATCGCGTATTCACTTTGTCGTCCTCTGACATCGCATTGGTAAATCCCAATACGAGGACCTGCCCGATATTCCGCTCCCTGCGAGACGCCGAGATCACTAGAGCTATCTATCGGCGGGTGCCGGTTCTAATCCTGGAAGGCCTCCTGGAACGCAATTCGTGGGGCATCCATTTCATGCGTATGTTTGATATGACCAACGATTCCTACCTTTTCAAGACCAAGTTCGCGCTTGAGCAAGATGGATATCGCCTTGAAGGGAACTGCTTCCATAAGGGTGGCAAGTGCTATGTTCCTTTATATGAATCCAAGATGGTTTATCAGTACAACCACCGGCATGGAGACTTCCTCGACTCGGGTGACGGGGAACGTGCTCACGTGCTACCCTCTGTCTCTGCAGACAGACTTCGTGATGTGAGCTACCTAGCACTGCCCTATTATTGGGTGCCCGAAGCCGAGATCAAGCAGCTCCTCGATGCCAAGTCATGGAATTTTGCGTGGCTGATCGGGTGGCGCAACGTAACAGATGCCCGCGCCAGTGCCCGGACATTGGTAGCAAGCGTGATTCCGCGAGCGGGCGCAGGCAATAGTTTCCTGCTCATGCTGCCTAATGTCATGCCCCATCATGCTGCTGCGTTGCTGGGCAACCTCTGTTCCCTCGCGTGCGATTATGTTGCACGTCAAAAAGTGGGAGGACTGAATTTCAATTATTTCACGATGAAGCAAATGCCGGTCCTGGCCCCGAATATGTATGGCGAAGCCGACCTATCCTTTATCGTGCCCCGCGTACTGGAGTTAACCTATACTGCTCATGACCTTAAGGACTGGGCTCGCGATTTGGGCTACAATGGCCCCCCTTTTGTGTGGGACGATGAGCGCCGCTTTGAGCTCCGGTGTGAACTCGACGTCGCGTTCTTCCATCGCTATCTCCCCTCTGATTTGAACGGCGATTGGATCCAAGCCGAAAACGAAACAGCCGATCAACTTTTCGAACTCAAGCGGCATTTTCCAACTCCTCGCGCCGCCGTCTCCTACATTCTCGACCAATTCCCCATCGTGCGAGAAAGAGACGAACGCCGCTACGCCTGCTTCCGCACTAAAGAACGCATTTTGAGTATTTACGACGATATGATTAAAGCGATGGTAAAGAATCACTAAACCTAGAAACGCCATGCCTGTACCTGACGAAAACGATCTGAATAAATACTTAGGCCAAAAGAGAAAAAGGCTGGAAGAAATTCGAGGGCGCCTAAGCGCGGATAGAGCGATTGACGCCTTATTCAGCAGAAAGAACTGGTACGGAAAGGTAGAGGAACAGCTACGGATATGGGAAAGCGATCCCAGGAAGTCGTTTCGGGAACGAGACATATCTGTTCCGGAATATGAGCTATTCAGGTATTTTGAAGACGGCCAGATTCTAGATCGCTTCATAGCTTCCTTTAGTATCCTCGAAGAGAGCATTTGCCCGGACAGAACACGATATCGGAAGTGGCGAGAATCAAAACTCAGGCTATTTTCAAAACAGATAAGCCAGATTTATTCGGTCCTATTTGAAATATTGATTCTGGGCGAACTAGCTAGTTCAGGTTTGACGGTCGAGCCCTACTTCGAGAATATCGATGGAAGAATTGAGATCGACAGCAGATTCGTCTATTTTGAAATAAAGTCTCTTCAAAAGACTCGATTTGACTTTGAAGGAGTTGGTTCGGGTGGTGTACAGCATGATGAGCACCAAATATTAACTGCGCTAAACGAAAAGGCGGTTCAGCTATCTCCTTATTCTGGAAGACCAATTCAAATATTTCTGTCGCTTTACCGACTCGCTGATTTGACAACCGGCCAGTGGTTTACCCAGGACTTCTTTCATACTGACGAGGGTCGGAACATCAGCGGAGCTTCTCTCTATAGTTGGTTCACAGCAGGAGCTGGAAAGAAGTTCATGGATAACGAAAGTGCATTAGTTTCATTCTCTCCAGTTGAAGCGGCCTTCTTTAATGACTTCTTGTAGAAAGGGGGAATGAGGTGGGATTCGATGCGGACACGAAGGAACGGATGTTCATTCAAGGCCATCGAATTTGCTGCTTATGCTATAAGCAGTGTGGCTCGAATATTGAGGCAGCACATATCGAAGCGGCTGGCGGAGACGATTTCGAGAATGGAATACCTGTGTGTTTAGATTGTCACCAAGAAATCGGTGCATATGATGACAAACACCCGAAGGGTAACAAATTCAGGCCTAACGAACTCCGAAGTCGTCGCGATTTAGTTTATGATTTAGTCCAGCGTGGAGAAATAGCCAAAGCGGTCGTTTCGTTCCAGCATATAGCGGTAGCACCTGGGACAAAAGGATTTTTGGTGCCAATTCTGCCTAGTCCCGGGGAATCGATCATTACTCAGGATGATGTGCTTGGCTTATTTAGGAGAATTCCGGATTTCGATGATCCGAAAATATGCGAAGTCTTAGAGGACTGCCATTTCTACCTGAGGCGGAATGGAATCCTTACACGTCGTCAGCTGACTGAGCTCGTCGAATCAAAGGATTATTTGGCTATTTTGCGCCGGCTTTATCACGAACACTTAAAGCGGCCACTTGGAAACAACCTGGATCCCTTAGCAGTTGCCACATGGGGAGCTTTAATCTATGTCGAGGGGGGATCGCCTGGTATTATTGCCTCTATACGTCAACGTTTGGACTTCCATTATAAGAATGGCGCTCGGTAACGCAAGTAGCAATTGCTTGAAATAGGGACGAGATTAAAAGCAATTTATACTTCCGGCGAAGATAAACGAAAGGAGCCAGCCAGCGGGGGCTTCAATCATGAGCATCTTTGATCTTCAAGCCGCTGTCATCGCAGACTATCAGGACTACGTACGGTCCTACATCAATGTCGCCGACGAAAGGATCCGTGAATTCCTCGACCACTCCCTAATCGCGGAACAGAAGCTCTGGCCGGAGTTCCTGCTTCAGTTGAGCCCCTCGTACGACCGGCCGGAAACGGTCGATGACCTGGCTGGGCGCGGGCTCATACTTAGGGAAACGGCAGGGCTATTCAGGACGCCCGAAGGGATGCCTTTCCGGCTCTATCGACACCAAGTCGAGGCGGTAGAAAAAGCCGCGAAGAAAGAGAGCTTTGTCCTAACTTCGGGCACAGGCTCGGGAAAGAGCCTGGCCTTTTTCATCCCGATCGCGGATGCAATTCTGCGAAACCGACCCAAAACGCCGGGCGTGAAAGCGCTCATCGTCTATCCCATGAACGCTCTTGTGAATTCGCAGGTCACTGCCTTGGAACAGCTCAAGGAAAGACATGAACGCCGTACTGGCGACCCGTTTCCTGTTACATTTGCGAAATATACAGGGGAGACTCCTGCCATCCGAAGAGACGAATTGCGTGGTAAGCCCCCAGACATCCTCCTCACGAACTATGTTATGGGCGAGCTTCTCCTTGTCCGGCCCGAAGACCGCCGTTTCTTGGACAGCGCAGCGGGCGGCCTCGGTTTTATCGTCTTTGATGAGTTGCACACCTATCGCGGCCGCCAGGGGGCGGACGTGGCGATGCTAATCCGGCGGATCAAAGAACGGTGGACCGAGTCTGAGCCCGTTTTTATCGGTACGAGCGCGACGATGATCTCGAGGCGGGAAGTGTCGCCTCTGGAAAGGAAAACGGCTGTCGCCAATTTTGCGGGCAAGATCTTCGGCCGACAGTTCGGACCGGACCAAGTTGTGGAAGAAACGCTCGCGCCATTTACACAAGGGGGTCCACCCTCTAAGGAGGATCTGGCCAAGGCTGCTAAGGAGCCGCTGCCCGAAGGGGCTGCGGAACTCAAACGGAATGCGCTCTTCCGGTGGTCGGAGTGGGCGCTCGGTATCGAACGGGAAGAGGGAGGCAGGCTAAGACGGCGCATGCCCCGTTCTCTCAGCGAGGTTCGGGATGAGCTGGCAGAAGCAGCGGGAATAGAACGCTCGCTCTGCGAGAAGCGTCTTCGGGAGGTCCTAATCCGTGGCGCCGCCCTATCGACTCAGTCCGACGAGCGGCCGTTCGCCTTCAAGCTCCACCAGTTCATCAGCCAGGGACGGGCAGCTTTTGCTACCATCGAACCTGCTGATATCCGCGAGTTCTCTTTGGAGGGCCAGGTCAGGGCCGGAAACGCAAAGCTCTTCTTCCCGGTAAAGTTCTGCCGGTTGTGTGGGCGGGAGTATTACCACGTTCTCAGCGATCCAGATGGAAAGACATTCCGGCCGCACCCGATTGGCGTGTCACCTGAAAACGAGGAATTCCATGCTGGCTATTTGACGCTTGCCGGGGAAGAGGAAAGCTGGGGTCCGGATGCTATCCCTCAAGAGTGGCGCGACCGGAACGGCCGGATCAAGCAAACGTGGAAGAAGCGGGTTCCTGAGCTTGTATGGGTCATGCCCGACGGGACGGTCGCCTCCGGTCCCGGAGGATCAGCTGTCCGGATGTGGCATCAGCTCCAGCCCTTCTCTCTGTGCCTTTCTTGCGGGGAGTTCTACACGAGAAGAGACCAGGAATTCAAGAAGCTCGCCTCCTTGTCGAGCGAGGCACGGTCGAGCGCGACCACCGTAATTTCGTCCTCGCTACTGCAACGCGCTGCTTCGAGCGGCGAGACAAGGGACAAGCTCTTGAGCTTCACCGACAACCGCCAGGACGCGTCTCTCCAGGCCGGCCATTTCAACGATTTCATCCACATCTCCGTCTTGCGCTGCGCTTTGCATGCCGCATTGCTCAAGGATAAGGAACTAGGGTTCGACCGGATTTCCGATGCCGTGATCAGGGAGTCTGGGTTGACGATTCGCGACATCGCACGGAATCCTG
>Ga0116202_10001360_pt1 | contig 14325 bp, 13 predicted proteins | sample LakKivw325mmetaG_FD_94479 | JGI IMG/M metagenome (GOLD analysis project Ga0116202, IMG submission 94479) | Anoxic lake water microbial communities from Lake Kivu, Rwanda to study Microbial Dark Matter (Phase II) - Lake Kivu water 325m metaG | ecosystem: Environmental > Aquatic > Freshwater >...
GCATCCCCTATATGGAATAATGGGCGTTTTAACAAGGCAAAAGGCATCTTTACAAAGTCATTTATTATGACAAGAAAATACCGAACTGGTATGCCGGCAACATATTCTTTAAGACTGTCGTGTTTATATAAATCTATACAATTATCAAAATATCCATTTCTTAGGAATTTTATCCGTAAGTTTTTTAGGTACAGATAATCACCGTTTCGTCAGTCATCAGGTAAGAGTTCTGGTATAAAAATTCTAACTTAAAATCTTGACCGGTTGTCGCGGGTGATTTTTACTCCGTTTTTACCGAGCATTTCTGATAACTCCGAAATAAGTTCTTTGCTGAACGCCACACCCGGTTCGGTCTGGCGGTAAACCGTGCTGGTCTGGTCCGGATTTTTTATCTTAAAGAAAATCTGTTTATCGCCCTCGAATTTTCCCAGGATAGTTTTGATATTTTCGCCTTTTTCGCTGAAATCCTCGGCGCTGATTGTTATTACCAGGCAGTCAAAATAATTCTGCCAGTCAGTGAACGGAATTATATTTTGTGCTTCAATCTGAGTTTTGGTCTCGTCCCGGCTGCCAATTCTGCCCCGCACAATAATTGGTGCATCGGTTCTTAAAAATTGCCGGGTGCGCGCATAAACCTCGCTGAATGCAATAATTTCCGTGATGCCGGTGAAATCCTCAAGATTAAAAATTGCGTAATCCTGTCCTTTGCGGTCTTTCTTCTGCTGTCTTGTAACCACTACTCCGCCGAGATGGACAATTTTCCGTTGTTCGTTATTACCAAAACGCGATACCGGGCCCCCTGCATTCTGCTTGACCAGTAATCCGTCTAATTTGTTAATCGGCGTAAGCATTATTGCGCTCATCTCTGTTTCAAAACTCTCGAGCGGGTGACAGGAAAAATAAAACCCGAATGATTCTTTCTCAAACTTCAGCATATCTTCCTTGCTGGTAGTTGAAAAGGCATTGCCGTGCATCACTATATCACTATTTGGCTCATCCTGATTCGGACCACTGAAGAGATTTTTCTGTCGTTCTAAATATTGCAATCTTTCTGACCCAACTTTTTCCAACTCGTCTTCCAGTTTTGAAATTAAATTGGCTCGGTCATTAAAGATTGAATCCAAGGCACCGGCTTTAATCAGCATCTCGTACGCTTTGCGGCTTGTATCTTTTCTGGTGCGCTTGAGAAAATCGCGTAATGATTTATACGGACCGTTCTGCCGCTCATTGGCAATCGCCTCGCAGACTTTTTGTCCTAAATGCTTAATACCGCCCAGCCCATAGCGGATTTTATTGTCCTCGATTGTGAATTCATAATTACTGCAGTTGATGTCCGGTGGCAAAACTTCCACTCCGATTTTTCGGCAGTCCTTGATTAATATATTAAGTTTGTCCGAATCGCTGATTTCACTCGTTAACAATGCAGTCATATATTCGACCGGATAATTCGCTTTTAAATAAGCGGTTGTGTAGGACAAATGGGCATAACCAATCGAGTGCGATTTATTAAAACCGTAGCCGGCAAACGGCGCGATTAAATCAAAGATTTCTTCGGCTTTTTCCTGGGTGATATGATGTTTCTTGGCGCCTTCGATAAAAGTCACCCGCATTGCCTGCATCTCTTCCGGAATTTTTTTGCCCATCGCTTTTCGTAATCGGTCGTACTGGCTTGGTGTAAAACCGGCGATTGCCGATGCGATCTGCATAACCTGCTCCTGATAAACCATAATGCCGTAGGTCTCTTTCAGAATCGGCTCAGCTTTTTCATGTAAATATTTAATCCTCGACGCGCTTAATTTTCGATTGACGTAATCGTCAATATGCGCCATTGGTCCCGGACGATACAAAGCAATAACCGCACATACATCTTCGATTTTTTCCGGTTTCGACTTGCGCAGAATATCCCTCATCCCCTGACTTTCTAATTGGAACAAGCCAGTCGTTTCTGCCTTCTGCAATAATTCATAAGTTTTCTTGTCATCAAACGGTATCGTCTTTTTATCGAGTACTGTGCCCTGTTTATTGACGATTCTAAATGAATTTTCTATCACGGATAATGTCTTTAATCCCAGAATATCCATCTTTAACAAGCCAACATCCGCCAGCGCATTCATATCGTATTGCGTGCAGGTGTCGTCGTCTGCCGTCCGGTATAACGGTACAATCTCATTCAATGGTTTGGGTGCAATCACAACACCTGATGCGTGAATTGAAGCATGACGCGCCAATCCTTCCAGTTTCTCGGCAATCTCAATTAATTCTTTGTATTTAGGCGTGCTGTCAATTAATTGCTTGAGTTCTTTAGTGGTTGCGATTGCTTCGCCGATTTTGGCGCCGAAAGGAATCAATTTGGCAATTCGGTCAACTTCACCGTATGGCACATCCAGCACCCGACCGACATCGCGTATTGCGGCTCTTGATGCCATTGTCCCAAAAGTAATAATCTGTGCGACCGAATCTTTGCCGTAACGCTGCCGAATGTAATCAATTACTTCAGCACGGCGGTCATCGGCAAAATCAATATCAATATCCGGTAATGTCACCCGTTCCGGATTCAAAAACCGCTCGAATACCAACCCGTAATGCATCGGGTCAATATCCGTAATACCCAAAGAATAAAGCACCAGACTTGATACGGCTGACCCACGACCCGGTCCGATTGGAATATTTTTTGACCGTCCGTAATCAATAATATCCTTAACAATCAGAAAATACCCGGAAAATCCCATCCCGGCGATTACCTTCAACTCATAATCTAACCGCTCCTGAAATTGCGGTTGTGGATTAGGATAACGCTCTTTAAATCCCTTGCGGGTTAATTTTGTCAGATAATGAAAATCGCTTTTATTTTCTTCGCTTACCGGTATCGGAAACGCCGGCAGATTAAATCCCTTGCCGCTGACATCTAAAATTAAATTGCATTTATCGGCAATCTCCAGTGTATTATGAACTGCGTCCGGAATATCGGAAAATAATTTTGCCATTGCGTCTGGTGATTTAAAATAAACCTCGGCGCTTTCAAACTTCAGCCGTTTGCTGTCCGATACTTTTTTCCCGGTTTGAATACAAACCAAAGCATCATGCGCCTTGATATCGCCCGCTTCCAAATAATGACAATCATTAGTCGCAACGACCTTTGCCCCCATCTCAGACGAAAGTTGTATAAGGCCAGCAATTGACTTTTCGTTCTCCGGGATTCCCAGACGGGTAAGTTCCAGATAAAAATTATCATTGCCGAATATGCTCTGGTAAAACTCAAGAACTTCTCTTGCTTTTTCCGTGTCGCCGCGCAGGATATGCTGGTTTATCTCGCCTTTCAAACATCCGGACATCGCAATCAGACCCTGACAATGCTGGGACAGAATTTCCTTATCAATTCGCGGGCGATAATAAAATCCTTCAAGATAAGCTGATGACACAAGTTTAACTAAATTTCTATAACCGGTTTCATCTTTACAGAGAAGTGTCAGATGATAACTGGTCTCGCTGATGTCTCTTGATATTGTCCGGTCTTTTCGCGAGCCGGGTGCGACATAAACCTCTGCCCCGATGATTGGCTTTACACCCTCAGCCGAACAGATTTTATAGAATTCAATCGCGCCAAACATATTACCGTGGTCAGTTATTGCAACTGCCCCCATTTTGAATTTAGTCGCCTGCTGGGCTAATTTCGATATCCTGAGCGCTCCGTCTAAAAGACTGTATTCAGTATGATTATGCAGATGGACAAAATTTGCTTTCATTTGCGTTTATTTTTAACCACGGATTAGACGGATTAATCTGATAAAAAGAAAATCTGTGATAATCTGTGTAATCTGTGGTTTCATTTTTTATGGTTTGAATTCAAACTCGAGATGTAATTTCAGCGATTCTTCCTGGGCAAACTCGCCGGCTAAAGGTGGTAGGTTTTGTGTGATTATAACTGCCCGTTCTGCCGACCGGTCATATAGTTCATTGCCCGAACTCTTCTCGATTTTTGTGCTTGCTATTCGCCCGTCTTTGTGAATTACAAAATAGATGGTCGTGGTCAGTTTCAATCCGGAATTGGCAAATGGATTTACCCAGTTACTGCCAATTTTGGTTAGAATTGCATCAATATAATAAGAATATTTGCCGCCTTTACTGGATAATTTCAGACCGACATCCTGCCCGGTTTTTTGCCCAGACTTTTTCGGTGTATCTGATTTGGGTTTAGGTTTTTCAACCGACTTTGGCTGCGGTTTTTTATCAATTACTGCAACCGACGGTGCCGGTTCGGATTTTTCAATACCAGATTCCAGACTGACGACTGAAACCTGAAAAACATCCGGATATAACTTTTCATGGTTTCTTGGTTTACCTGCCACAATCAATGCGGAAAATATAAGTATGTGCCCGATAAATGAGAAAAGTAATTCTTTTTTCATGGTTTTCGTAACGCGTACCTGTGCACCTGAATCTTGTGCACTGTTTCTCTATTTCTTTCTGGCCTGAGGCGTTGCCACTAATCCAATATTTTCAATGCCGATTTCGCGTATTTTACTGATGACATGTATCACCAACCCATAATTTACTGATTCATCAGCTAAAAGATAGACCTGATTAGTTGATTTTTTGGAAAGCACATTAGTCAACGCATTCGAAAAATCTTTGAGCTCGGTTTGTTTGTCTTCAATAAAGATTTTTCCCTGTTTGTCAACCGTGACTGATATACCTTCACTTCTTTGTGGAACCGCTGCTGTGCTGCGCGGAACATTTATTGGAATCCCGGCACGGGTCAAAGCAACACTGATACCGGCAATCATAAAAATAATCATCAGAGTAATGCTGACATCGGCCAACGAGGTCAGATTAATATCGGCTAAGAATTTTAAGTGGGGGCTGTTACCAATTTTTCGGTCGTTCATTTATGATATAACGAATTGTGTTAATTAATATTATTTAACTTGACCGCTGATTTTCTAAAATCTCCGACAATCTCGATTGACCAGCGTTCCATCTCGTTAGCAAAACTTCTAACCTGTCCGACATAATAATTATAAGCGACGACTGCTGGAATTGCGACCAGTAACCCGGCGACCGTTGTCACTAACGCATCTGAAATGCCCGGTGCGATAATCTGTAAAGTAACAACCGGGATATGACGCACACCTAAAAATGCTTCTAAAATTCCCCAGACCGTTCCCAACAATCCCAAAAAAGGACTGGCTGTACTGCACACTGCTAAAAATATTAAATTGTGCTCTAATTTTTCAACTTCCAATGATGCGGTTCCGACCAGCGTATCATTAACATTGGGTAATAATTGGATAACTTCCGATGACCGGCTGACATTTAGTTCATTACTTTTATCGCTGGTCTTGCTGATTCTTTTCCATTCTTCGTTAGCGGCAAATACCAGTTTCGATAAAATACTGTTCGGGTATTCTGATGCAATCCCGATAAAATCTATCACGGACGAGCGTGATTTGAACAACCGGTACATAAATTGGTTGTTTTTTCTTATTTTTCGGAAACGTAAATATTTACTGACAATAATTGCCCATGAAATAATTGAAAATATGATTAGAATTAAAATAATTACTTTGGCAAAAAGACCTAAACCCCAGACGACATTAAAAAATCCGGTGGAGTTGGGCGGGACAAATGGTTCCATTATTTTCAGGGCAGAGATGAATATCGCTCTTTGGCTAATTTTGCCTCAGGTGAATTGGGATAATTTTCAAAAACGTTTTTATAATTTTCTTTTGCCTTTCTTAATTCATCCATTGATTCGTAAGAAAGACCGGTTTTATAGATTGCCGAAACTAATTTATTCCCCTGCGGAAAATTGGTAATGACTTTTTGAAACTCCAAGACCGCATCCGGATACATTTTTTTAGTATAATAACATTCGCCAATCCAGTACTGAGCGTTATCCGATAATTCAGTATCCGGAAAATACTTGAGATAACGCTTAAAACCTTCTATCGCAATATCATAATTGCCCCGGGTATAATCAAGATATGCCGTATTGTATAATTCGTCCGGGTCAACCGGCGATGTCGCTTTTAAAGGTGTTGTATCAACTTTCATCGGTTCGGTACGAGAAATACCAAACCTTTGATAAACCCTGCTTAAACCTTCCTGGGTGTCATCAACTTTTGCCGAAAGTTGTGCTAATTCCTGTCGCACATTTTCAATCTGTGTTAACAAATCGGCATTCATTTCCGTCAGAGTCTGAATCTGAACATTCGATAGACTGTCAATCCGTTTCACTGAGTAAGATAAAGAATCAACACCGGTCCCGCGACGCACCCATCGCCAGGTTGGCGAACAGCCGGAAAAAAAGATAGCAGATAGCAATACAATCCCGACCAGCAGTAATGCTAATCGCTTAGTTTCTCTTTGCATATTACTATCTGCTATCTCCGAAATTTGTTATTTATTTCTGAACGAACTCGCAACGCCGATTCTGCCAGTAATCAGTTTCGTTGTTGGTCATAAGTCTTTCTTCGCCGTAACTAATCGTGCTAAGTCTTGCTTTGTCAACACCTAACTTGATAAGATAATCTTGTGTGGAAGTTGCCCGACGCCAACCCAATGCCATATTATATTCAGATGTGCCCATTGGGTCGCAGTGTCCTTCAATTGTAATTTTAACCGCTGGATTGTCTTTTAATGATTTGGCGTTCGCTTTCAGAATTTCTGCATCGCCGGTCCGGATATCGGATTTATCAAAATCAAAATATATCGTTTGTAGAGATAAAGTTGGTATAACTTCCTCTTCTTCAGTTACAATCGGTTTATCCGGTGGTGCAATGGGTTGTGTTTTCACTGCTTTTTTCGGACAGCCGACAATTGTCAATATTAGCATTATGCTAAGAAGCATACTGCTAAGTTTGAGAGCATTTTTCATAATGCCTCCTTTCTATATTTTAATATAATTTATGATAATTGGTTTTTCTCGGTCTGTCAACAATAAATTTTTATTTATAATCATTTTTTAATAAACCGTACAAGAAAAGATTATACCATTTATTCTTACGCCAGATGACATCGAAAGTAACTCCTTCCAGCAAGAAACCGTTTTTCTCCAGAACCCGTAAAGATGCTGTATTGTCCGCAAATACCTGCGCGTAGACCCTGTGCATTTTAAGTTTCTTGAAGGCAAAATTCAATATCATTTTAACTGCAGTGCTTGCAATTTGTTTACGCCAGTACTTTTTCCCGAGCCAGTAACCTAATTCGCAGTTCTTATTCTTCTTGTCTATTTTCGATAAGGAAACAATGCCGATTATCTTTTTATTCTTTATTAATTCGATTCCAAAAATATAGGCGGTCTTTAATCTTCTCGTCCTTATGCTGTAACTGATAAATTCTCTCGCATCACTCAAATGATAGGGATATGGAATACTAACTGTGTAAGTACTAATCGCTTTATCTTTGACATTATCATAGATACTCTGGACATCCTTATTTTTTAAATGCCTGAGTGAAATTTCAAAACGAGATGACCTTATATTGGAATAAGTAATATCCATTCAATGCAATTATTATTCTGCGATATGGGATAAGAAACTATATCGTGTTTTGAATTCCTTGGGACGGTAATCGGGTAAAAGCATCGGAGACTTGCGCTCTTTAGGTACTTTTGCTTGTTCTAACTCCTGGTGGTATTTCTTAATATGTTCCAAACCGCCCGGTTTGACATCGCTTGTTTTAAGTGCTCTTTCTGCTGCGTGAGTTCCGGCTCGTCTGCCGAAAACCAAGATGTCGAGTAATGAATTGCCCATCAAACGGTTTCTTCCGTGCACGCCGCCACTCGCTTCACCGGCAACAAAAAGACCAGATACATTAGTTTCACCAAACTGGTTGCACAAAATCCCCCCATTCTGATAATGCTGGGTCGGATAAGTAATAACTGGTTCTTTGGTCATATCAATACCGAACTTAATAAACTGACGATACATTGCCGGTAGTTGTTTTAAAATTGTACCAGGACCGGATTTAATTTCAATTAACGGCGTATCGAGCCAAACACCGCCGGATGCAACATTCGCAATGCCCTTTTTTCTTTCCTGAACTTCACGAATCATCGCGGATGAAACAATATCTCTTGTTTCCAATTCATAAATAAATTGTTCGCCATCGCAATTGACCAGTTGTGCGCCAACCCCGCGGACTTTTTCGGTAATAAGCTGTCCTAATATCTGTTCAGGATAACCGACGCCGGTTGGATGATACTGAATTGTGTCTAAAAAAGCCAGTTTTGCACCGGCCCGATAACCGAGCACCAGACCATCGGCAGTTGCGCCATAGTGGTTAGAAGTCGGAAATCCTTGAATATGTAATTGACCAGCACCACCAGTCGCAAGAATCGTTGTTTTTGCTTTTACTGTGAACACTTCACCATTTTCCATATTGACCAATATTGCACCAACGCATTTACCTTCTGAATCAGTTAGCAGTTCCAACGCGCTCGTATAATCAAGATACTTGATTTTCTGGTCTAAGAACTCATCTTTCAAACAACGCATCAGTTCTGCACCGGTATAATCACGACAGGGATGCATCCGTTTTCTCGAAGTTCCGCCGCCATGTATTGAAAGCATTGTACCATCCGGTGCCTTGTCAAATATCACCCCAAGTTCTTCCAGCCAGCGAATTACATCCGGTCCGTCACTGACCAATGCCTGAACTAGTTCTGGAATATTTTTAAAACCGCCGCCGCCCAAGACATCGAGATAGTGAATTGCCGGCGAGTCGTTGTCTTTATCTGCTGCTTGAATTCCACCCTGCGCCATCGTGGTGTTGGCATCACCAATCCTCAATTTTGTCACGAGCAGAACATTTACCTTTGTTTTTTTTGCCATAATAGCGGCTGAAACACCGGCACCGCCGCCGCCAATAATTAAAACATCGGTCTCAAACTTGGGTGACGGAATTGTAAAATTACCTGGATTAATCTGAGAATATGCCTCAAACAGATTAGCAAACTCGTGCGGTGTTTTATCACCTTTGTTAATACCAATTGAAATTTCCCGCATCGTGCCTTTTTTATAATCCGGGTGATATGCTTCCAGCAAGGCAGCTCGGTCGGCTAAACTGAGCATTGGAATTTTCTGGCTTAATCTTGTCTGTCTTGATGCATCAACTTTTTTTAAGGATTCTTGAAATTCTTTCGGATACATTTTAGTCCCCTATCTGCGTAATCCTAATTTTTATCTGTGTAAACATCTTTATTTCTCCATGTCTCTTTTCGTATATCGTTCTTTTAATTGGTCAACTGAACTTTTCATCAATTCCTGAATTTCTTGAGTAAACTTTTTCGCTTTCATATCTTCCAGCCGTCGGTCAACGTGTACTGCTCTTTTTAAAATGTACGAGCCGTAAATTCGTCGGGCAGCAAGTGCAACATTATATTGTACGATTTCTGCCGGGCAGCGCGTGGCACACAATCCGCACATAATACAGTCAAAAGAAAGCTCAGCAATTTTCTGATAGTCGCCGCGGATTGCGGCATTGATATAATCCATAACTTTAATATCTTGCGGGCAAACTTTTGTGCAACTGCCGCAGGAAATACAACGCATTATCTCCGGATACAGAGCGCATAATGTTTCCGTCGTCGGTTTCATCTGACTTAAATTATGTTCTGCTTTATTGCCCGGATAAAAAGGAATCTGCGCCAAATACATTCCGTCTTCAATCTTGGTCTGGCAGGCTAATGCGACCTTTAGTTTATATGAATCTTTGGTTCGATAAACCGTACTGCACGCGCCGCAAAATCCGCCTCGGCAACCGCAACCGCGCACAAACAGGAATCCGCTTGCTTCGATTGCCTGCAGAATTGTTAACCCGCTTGGAACTTTATATTCTTTACCCATAATATAAATCGTTGAAAGTTGTGCCATATTACTCCAATTCTCTTTTCAGCCACGAATGCACACGAATTGACACGAACAAAGAAAACCAACAAATAAAATTCTTTTTGCGTTTATTGGTGTTTATTCGTGGCAAAAAATTCATGTCTTACGATATTTTTTCATACCCTCTTCATAGAGGTCGTTGCCATAACAATCATTCACTACCACCACTGGAAAATCTTCAACCGTCAGTTTCATTACTGCTTCCGGACCTAAGTCGTCATAAGCAACGGTTTCGCATTTCTTAATTCTTTTCGCAATCAATGCTGCAGCGCCGCCGACCGCCGCAAAATAAACGCCGGTATATTTCTTTAATGCTTCAATCACCTCAGGTGTACGATTGCCTTTACCAATCATACCCTTCATACCATACGCAAGAAGCGCGGGCGTGTACGGGTCCATTCTTTCTGAAGTCGTTGGACCGGCTGGTCCGATTGGATAACCTGGTTTTGCCGGTGCTGGTCCGACATAATAAATAATCTGCCCTTTCAAATCGACTGGTAATGGTTGCTTGGCATTTAGCGCTTCGATTAATCGTTTGTGTGCTGAGTCTCGACCAGTGTAGATGATACCGGTTATCAAAACCGAATCACCGGCTTTCAAATCTTTAACTGCTGCATCAGTTAAAGGTGTTGTAATCTTTTTCATTTTAACCTCAATTATTTTTTAACCACGGATTAGACTGATTTAACGGATTGATTTTATATCTGTGTTCATCTGTGTTAATCTGTGGTTTCATTTTCTGTTATAATATAGCGGTTTTATGTCTTGCCGCATGACAGTTAATATTAACAGCGGTAGGCATACTCGCAATATGACAGGGATAAGCTTCGATAAATACGGCTAATGCGGTAACACGACCGCCAAAACCTTGTGGTCCGATACCGGTCTTATTTATTTCTTCAAGAAGTTCTTTTTCCTTCTCCGCATAAAACGGGTCAGGATGAACACTGCCGATATCTCTTAATAATGATTTCTTGGCTAAGTAAGCGACTTTTTCAAAATTTCCACCAATGCCTACACCAACAATAATCGGCGGGCAGGGATTTGCTTTGGAACGCATCACTCGGTCAACAACAAATTTCTTGATGCCTTCCCAGCCCGCGGCTGGTGTCAGCATTTTTACTTCTGACATATTCTCGCTGCCGCCGCCTTTTGGTGCGATAGTGATTTTTAGAGTATCGCCCGGCACAATTTCCGTATGAATAAACGCCGGCGTATTATCACCGGTATTTTTTCTGCGTAATGGGTCAGACACAATCGATTTTCTCAAGTAACCTTCTTTGTAACCCTTAGCAACACCGGCATTAATCGCATCAAACAACTCTCCACCGCTAACTTTGATACCTGAACCGACCTCAAGAAAGACAACTGCAACACCTGTGTCCTGGCATGCCGGAATTATTTCGTTTTTGGATATTTCTGCGTTTTCGATTAGTTGCTTTAATATATCTTTACCGGTCGGAGATTCTTCGATATTTAGACCGCTTTTAAACGAGTTTATAATATCATCGCCAATTAAACAATTGGCGTCAATACACAACTTAGCAACCCTATTAACGATATCTTGATATTTAACTTCTTTCAAGTTTACTCCCTTCTATACCACGAATTTAGCAAATGACAGCGAATTATTCGAATTATTAGCTATCATTCGGTTCATTCGTTTTTCAACATTTCTAGCACCCAAATTTCTGTTGTCTTGGGTAATTTATCTTTGCTTATATCAATCTCTGAACTATTTATTTTCTTTACGTTCTTCTTATCTTTTAAAAATTCATCAACTTTTACAATCGGAAAATCGATTGCGTCAGTTTTATAATGCATCGGAATCGTAATTGACGGTTTAAGATTATTGACAATATCGGTGGCAACCTTGCTGTTGATGGTAAAATAACCGCCAACCGGAATTAATAACATATCAACTTTTCCAATCTGCTTCAATTCTGATTCTGATAAACTATGTCCCAAATCACCAAGATGCGCAATACGTAAACTATCAGTCTCTATGACATACATCACATTTTTTCCGCGGGCGGCGCCTTTGGAAGTATCGTGAAAAGAAGCAATTCCATCAATATTAATATCTTTGTATGTGAAATGACCAGAGTCCTTAAAGACTTTCGGATTGCCCAGCACTTCCGAAACGCCGTTATGGTCATCATGCTCGTGGCTGACTAAAACAACATTGGCTGATTCCTGAATCGCCTCATATCTAAAAGAACCACTAAAACAACCTGATTTATAAGGGTCGAAAATGATTCTTGTACCGTTATTTGTCATTAGTAGAAACGATGCGTGTGCTAAAAAAATTAATTTCATATGTGATTATAAACTAAATATAATTTATTCTAATCAAAAATTAATTAAAGTCAACCCCGAAACCTTAACCCGACAGGATTTACAGGATTCGACGAAGTCGTTGCGAACGACTGAAAGGAGCGTGGCAATCTCCGTTTATAGTATTGTTTTAGTTGGAGATTGCCTCGGTCGTAACACTCCCTCGCAATGACATTCGGTTATGTTTTACCCAATTATTCTTTTTCGTGTACTTCGTGTTTTCGTGGTAAATTATCCTTCTGATTTCTCTGTTATCCCCAACAATCTGTTTTTGCCGAGGACAAACCTCAGCGCTACGGTTTAAACTCTTTTTATCCGTGTTAACCTGTGGTAATCCACGCACCGCTTTTCAATGGTGCGGGACAAGTCTGTGGTTAATTTTTCTTGTGTTAATCTTGTGTAATCTCGTGGTTAAAATTTCTGTGGTTAACTTTTTTCCTCTATCCCCAATTCTTTCATCTTTCGATACAGGTGTGCCCTATCAATTTCTAATGCTTCAGCGGTTTTCGTAATATTCCAATTATATTTAGCAAGTAATTTTATGATATATTCCCGTTCAAAATCATCCCTTGCATCTCTTAATGGTTTATCATCAATCTTTATCTCATTACCATTAACTTGCATAACCCTGTTAAAATCACTTGAGGTTATCTCAGTCGATTTAATTAAAATTACTGCCCGTTCAATCACATTTCTCAATTCCCTGATATTTCCTTTCCATTGCTGATTCTTTAGAAATTCTATCGCGTCTTGAGTTAATGTTTTTATCGGCACGCCGTGTTCTTCACAAATATCTTCGATAAAAAAGTCGATTAATGCTGGAATATCATCTTTTCTTTCTCGTAATGGCGGCACGAAAATATTAATTACATTCAACCGGTAAAATAAATCCTCTCGGAATTTCTGCGATTGAATTTCCGCATCTAATTTCTTATTAGTTGCTGCGATTACTCGGACATCAACTTTAAGTGTTCTGGTACTTCCCAGCCGCTCAAATTCACCTTCCTGTAAAAACCTAAGCAGTTTTGCCTGGGCTTGAAGACCCATGTCACCGATTTCGTCTAAGAATAATGTCCCGTTATCTGCGACTTCTAATTTCCCTTTCTTTTGGGTTGATGCACCGGTAAAAGCACCTTTTTCATAACCAAAAAGTTCACTTTCGATTAAGGTTTCGGGCATTGCCGCACAATTAATTTTAACAAACGGATTATCTTTTCTCTCGCTCCGATTATGAATTGCCCGTGCCACCAGTTCTTTTCCAACCCCACTTTCACCAGTAATCAAAATACTAACCTTCTTTGGTGCAGAGTCTTCAATTAAACTAAAGACCTTAGCCATTGCTTGAGAAACACCAATCATCTGGTATTTCTTAAAAACTTCTTCTTTTAAAAGGATTATTTTTCTTTCCAGATATTCCCTTTGTAATGCATTTCGCACAAGTGTGAGAAATTTATCTTTATCAAAAGATGATTTTTCCAGGAAATCATAAGCGCCGATTTTGGTTGCCTCGACCGCATCTTTAATTTGCGCCAGCCCGGAAATCATAATGACCGGCAAAGTCGGTTTGATCTCTTTTATTTGTTTTAGAACCTCGATACCGCTAATTCCCGGTAACATCAAATCGAGCAGAACCAGATTCAAATCGTTCTCACGAACCCGTGTAATAGCCGATTCGCCGTCTTCAGCCGAGACCACCAGATAATTCTCTTGTTCAAGAATATTAATCAAAATATCCCTGGCGCGCGGGTCGTCGTCAACAACTAAAATTCTATTTTTCATTTTTTCCTAACCGCGAAAACGCGAAGCTCGCGAAAATAAATATTAATAACTAATCCTTTTTTTGTTTTACAACTCTTTTAATTTCTAATGTAGGTTTTGCAAAGTTCAATAATAAAGCAGTTGTTACTCCAGTTGCTTTTAAGTATGACAACACCTGAGCGAGATGACTTTCATCAAATTCTTTTACAGTTTTTAATTCAACAATTATTTGTTCGTCGATGAGAAAGTCTAATCTGTGCATGCCAATTTCTTTTTCATCGTAGAATATTTTTACTTCTTTTTGCGGTTCTACCTTTATTCCATCCTTTTGTAATTGATA
>Ga0116202_10001363_pt1 | contig 14298 bp, 15 predicted proteins | sample LakKivw325mmetaG_FD_94479 | JGI IMG/M metagenome (GOLD analysis project Ga0116202, IMG submission 94479) | Anoxic lake water microbial communities from Lake Kivu, Rwanda to study Microbial Dark Matter (Phase II) - Lake Kivu water 325m metaG | ecosystem: Environmental > Aquatic > Freshwater >...
ATGGGCTCTTTCATCTCGCTCGCCCTCATCGGGGCCTAAGTCGGCTTCGAACAGCGCGGGCCGGTTGCTCGGCGGGATAGCGACGGGGGCGCGCATAGTCTGCAGGACCTCGGTGAAGCCCACCCCCTCCATATCGAGGGTCCAGAGGACTGTGGACCTCTCGACGGGCGAGGCCATCGAGATCGAGATCGGAGGAAGACACGACCCCGCCATCCCGCCGAGGATCGTCCCCGTGGCGGAGGCTATGGTGGCCCTCGCCCTCGCAGACCACCTTCTGAGGCGAAGGGTGGCGAGAGTCTGAAGCCTGGCCAAATTTTATATCGGCTGCCAAAAGACCGATGACCATGCAGAAGGAGTTTCACACCCTCCTCTCCCTCGACGAGGCGAGACGGATCGTCCTCGGCGCCGCGCCGAAGGCGGGTCAAAAGATCGTCCCCCTGGAGGAGGCCGCGGGCCGGGTCCTGGACGAGAGGGTCGTCTCCAAAATCGACGTCCCCGGCTTTGACCGGGCGGCGATGGACGGCTTCGCCCTCCGGTCCGCTGAGACCCTGGAGGCGAGGGAGGACCGGCCCGTCGCCTTCGACCTCGTAGGCGTCGTCCCCATGGGAAAGAGGCCGGGCCTCGTGGTGGGCGAGGGGGAGGCCGCCGAGGTCTCCACCGGCTCGATGATGCCCGGAGGGGCGGACAGCGTCGTCATGGTGGAGCACGCCGAGGTCGAGGGCTCGTCTCTCTTCATCAGGCGGCCTGTCCACGTCGGCGAGAACACCCACCGGGCCGGGGGGGACGTCGCCTTCGGCGAGACGGTCCTCCTCCCCGGAAGGAGGCTCTCGGCCCGGGAGGTCGGCCTCTTGGCGGCGGTGGGCCGAAAGGAGGTGAAGGTCCGGTCCCTCCGGGTCGCCGTCGCCTCATCGGGAGACGAGCTCGTCCCTCCCGGCGCGAGTTTGGTCCCTGGTGCGATCTACGACGTAAACTCCTATTCGATCGCGGCGGCCGTGGAGGAGTGCGGTGGCACCCCCATCGTCTTCGGGATCCTCCCCGACGACCCCGACGCCATGGCCGAGGGGCTCCTTGCCATGGCCGAAGAGTCCGACCTGGTCCTCGTCAGCGGGTCCACCTCGGCGGGGATCGGGGACATGGTCTATCGAGTCGTCGAGGAGCTCGGTGAGATAAAATTTCACGGGATCAACTTCAAGCCGGGAAAGCCAACCCTCTTCGGGACCGTCGGAGGAAAGCCCCTCATCGGCCTTCCCGGATACCCCACCAGCGCCCTCACCGTCTTCGGCCAGCTGGCGGCGCCGGCCATCAGAAAGGCGGTGGGGACTGAGCATCTGGCGCCCAGGGCCAGAGGGCGGCTCGCAAAGCCGGTCCGGTCCGAGGGAAGGAGGCAGATGCTGACGGTGGCGGTCGCAGGAGGCTGGGTCCGTCCCGTCGACAAGGGGAGCGGCTCCATCACCACCCTCGCCCTGGCCGACGGCTTCATCGACATCCCCGACAGGGTCGAGCACCTGGAGCGAGGGGATGAGGTACTGGTTCATCTCTTCGGGAACGCCCCGGAGGCGGCCCTCCTCGTCGAGGGGGAGGACTGCCCGAAGCTCGAAATCCTCGCCGCTGCCCTGCCCTTCGAGATCAGGGTCGTCTCCCCCGGGAGCAGGCGGGGCGCCATATCCGCGATGGACGGCGTCGCAGACGTCGCCGTCGTCTCGCGGTCTGCTGGCTCAGAGCCCGTCTGGGACGAGGCGGTCCTCGAGCCCGTCGGCGGCTACCGCCGAGACCTGGTGATCATGGCCAAAGATCCCGAACTTCTCGACCTTGAGAGGATCGAGGATCTGAGGGTCCTCGGCTGGACGCGGGACTCGGAGATGAACAGGATATTCAGAAAGGTCCTGGCGGAGGCGGGCCACCCGTCGGTGGAGTTCGTCGGAGCGGCCCGGTCTCACGCCGCCGTTGCGGCTCAAGTCTTGGAGGGTCGCGCCGACCTCGGCTTTGGGGTCCGGGAGGCTGCAGAGGAGGCGGGGCTCACATCGAGGAAGGTGGCCGAGGATGAGATCGTATTTCTCGTAAACCCCGAAAAGAAGGGGCGGGACTCAACCCAGCCCTTTCTGAAGGCGCTGGGATCGAAGGATATTCTAGGACGCGATTTCAGAGAACTGAAGTAAAAATAAATATCAGAACTTCTCATCAGAGCCAGGAAATAATTTTTCCAGGTAGTGATCCAAGATGCGAAAACGATATACACTATCGGCCCGCTTCTGCGTTGCCGTCTTGCTCTTTGTAGCCAGCATATCCGCCACTGCCCAGGATTACGAGAGGCCCGAGACAGGAACCTTCATCAAGGACTCGGAACGGAACGGCTACGGCGTTCTGGTGGTGGAGAACAACAACCCTGTCTTGGACAACGTCACCCGAGACGCTGTCGCAATGCTTACCGATGCGGATAAAAATCCAATTATCGCGGTCTACGTCCGGGAGGGCGAGTCCTTCGAGATCACCGGCATTGAAGATGGGGTATTTGACTTTTACTTTACCGTCGGAGATCGATGGGACGACGAATCCGCCAGGTTCTCAGACCCTGAGTTCTACAGGACCGAGAGCCCTCTGCCCTTCGAAACCGAAATAGATGGCAGCCAGATACTTTACTCACAGTGGACTCTCACCTTAGAAGAGGTTCCCGGCGGGAACGAAGAGAAAGTTCTTGTGCCAGAAGAGGGATTTCCCTCCCTGATCGAAACTTGACGAGAGTCGTCGGGATCTGGAATCTCTCAACTCAAAACTTAATTTTTTCCTATTTTCGATGGGCGGCAAAAACCTGATTCCATATTGGGTATTTAAATGTTTAAAGTCATCTTTATATGCTAAATGCTAAATCTAATTCATCCTACAGTGATGAGGCGGCGCCAGAGGGCGAAGAGTACAGGCACAAAATCAGTTGGGGGAGTCGTCAGGTTGGAATTTAATAAAAAAAGCCCACCGCGAAGGCGGGGCGCCATCCGGGCACTGTTCGTCGGGAAAGAACTCGAAAATTCTAAGTTCGTCGATACGGAAGTAGAGACGGCCAGGTCAGCGGTAGAAGCGTTGGAAAAGATGGAAAGCGCCTTCTACGACGTGGTAGTCTCCGAACATGCCATGCCAGTAATTGACGGCATCGCCCTTCTGAAGACGGTCCGCGCCCGAGATCCAAAGATTCCCTTCATCCTTCTCGTCGACGGCGAGGAGGAGGTCTCCGAGGCCCTGAAAGGCGGGGCAGAATACTCCATCAGGGGTGAGGACGGCAGGGCGATCCCGGCAGATCTCGCTCATCGAATCCGGACGGCGGTGGGCTGGAGACGGGTGGAGGCGGAGCTGGAGGAGAGCGGGAGCAGATATAAGGAGCTGGTGGACCTCCTCCCTCTGACCATCTTTGAGCTTGATCCGACGGGCCGGATCACCTTTTCAAACAAGAGGGGCCTGGAGGTATTCGGATACTCCCCCGAAGACCTCATGGAGGGCCTGACTGTATTTGACGTGATCGCGACCGACGATCCCGATGATCTGCAGGAGATCCTCCGGCTCGCCTTGGGCGGATCATCTCCTGTGTACGAGTTTTTGATGAAGAGAAAGGACGGCAGCACCTTCCCTGCCCTCGTCCACACCGCCCCCATAATCCGGGACGGCCGCCCTTCGGGGCTGAGGGGGATCGTCGTGGACATCTCCGAGAGGAGGGAGATGGAGGAGGCCCTGAGGGGTAGCGAAAGGTTCTATCGGACCCTCGTCGAGGACCAGACCGACCTCATCTGCCGCTTCCGGCCCGACGGGACCATCACCTTCACGAACGACGCCTACTGCCGCTACTTCGGCAAGACCCGCCGGGAGCTGATGGGGGAGACCTTCATGGACCTGATCCCGGAGGAGGATCAGGAGATGGTCCACCAGAAGTTCTCGTCCCTCTCCGTGGAAGATCCTCTAACCAGCTACGAGCACAGGGCCATCCTCCCGGGCGGGCTGGTTCGATGGCAGCGGTGGACCGACCGGGCGATCTTCGACGAGTCGGGAGAGCTCGTCGAGTTCCAGTCGGTGGGCCAGGACATCACTGAGCAGAAAAAGATGGATGACCAGCTCCGCCGTGCCCACAAGCAGCTTCAGGAGATCATAGACTTCCTTCCGGACGCCACCTTCGTCATAGACCAAAATAGAAGGGTGATCGCGTGGAACAGGGCGATCGAGGGGATGACGGGCGTCCGAAAGGAGGAGATCGTCGGGGAGGGCGATTATGCCTATGCAGAGCCCTTCTACGGATTTAAGAGGCCCATCCTCGTCGATCTGATCTTTTCAGAAGATGAAGGGTTGATGGTCCAATATGACCGTCTCGTACGAGGGAAGAACGTCATATTCGGCGAGGTATTCGTCCCCGCCCTTTACGGAGGAAAGGGCGCCTACCTCTGGGGGACGGCGTCCCTCCTCTTGGACGATGAGGGAAGGATCGCTGGCGCCATCGAGTCGATCAGGGACGTTACGGAGTGGAAGCGGGCGGAGGAGATGCTCCAGAGGGCCCACGCCGAGCTGGAGGAGAAGGTCGCTGAGAGGACCCGAGAGCTGGAGGCGAAGAACGCCGAGATGGAGCGGTTCGCCTATACCGTCTCCCACGACCTCCGGTCACCTCTCGTCACCATCCAGGGATTTCTCGGCTTTCTGAAGGAGGACGTGAGAGATCGGGAGGAGGAGAAGATCGACGCCGACGTCGAGATGATCGTCGGAGCCGTCGAGAAGATGGACTACCTCCTGAAGGACACCCTCCGGCTTTCTCGGATCGGCCGGGTCGCAAACCCCCCCGAGGACGTCCCCTTCGGAGAGATCGTCGGAGACTCCCTCGGTTCGATCTCGGAGATGGCGAGGTCGAAGGGGGTCGAGATCTCTCTGGCCGAAGGGTGGCCCATCGTCCACGTCGACCGGCTGAGGATCGGAGAGGTGCTCGTAAACCTGATCGATAACGCCATAAGGTACTCCGGCGGTCGGCCCCGTCCCCGGGTGGAGGTGGGGTGGCGAAAGGACGACGAAAAAGTCGTCTTCTTCGTCCGGGACAACGGGATAGGGATCGATCCCGGCCAGCAGGAGAAGGTCTTCGAGCTATTCTACAAAGCCGATCCTGAGAGCGAGGGGACGGGGGCGGGCCTCGCCATCGTCAAGAGGATCATCGAGGTTCACGGCGGACGGATTTGGGTCGAGTCGAAGGAGGGGGAAGGGAGCACCTTCTGCTTCACTCTGCCCGTCGTCGACGACTGAGGTTCGGGCCGGAAAAGGTCGAGGACCATGGGCACAGATCGGATGGCATCCCCATCTCTTTCGGGTCCGGCCCGACGAAAACCGAGCCTCTCGTAAATCCCGACGGCGTTCGGCGACGAGTTGACGGTGATCTTCGAGAGGCAGCGGTTTCTTCTAGCGCAGATCGAAAGGGCGCGCCGCAGAAGCTCGCCTCCGATCCCTTCGCCCTGGTGCTCGCCCTCTACGAAGAAGAGGGTGACGTGGCCGTCGTCTCTCGCCTCGATCATCCCGACAATGGCGTCGTCGTCGAGGGCGAGGAGGACGGAGTGGTTCCACCGGGATCGGAGCAGAAAGAGATGGGGGTCGGCGTAGCTTCGAAACTCCCGACGCCCCTCATCGGAGAACTGGGGAGCGACGAACTCGTCGAAGACCCGGAGGACGAGGTCGCAGACCTTCGCCTCCTCGCCGGGCCTCATCGGCCTAAACTCCATTCAACCGCCCCTCTCCCTCCTCACCTTCCTCTCGTAGTAGCTGAGGGGGTGGCTCACCCACCGGCAGAGGCTGTCCTCGCCGGGACAGTTGCCGTAGGTGGCCATGGTGGCGCAGGACGGGGGCGTATAGGCGGTTCCGCCTTTGCCCGAGATGTGCTCGACCTGGTAGCGGGTCTTCTCCTCGTCGAAGTCGGGGCTGGTGTTGAAGACGCCGACGACCTCGTCGACGGTCATCCCCACGGCCAAAAGAAAGGTGGTGAGGGCGAACCGGGCGGTGTGGGCGAGGTTTGCGCCCGCCGCCACCTGATCGAGGAAACCGCGGATGCAAGGAGGGAAGGCGTCCTCGGTCACCTCGCCGAGGTCGACCTTCTCCTCGGCCCTCTTCGCCGAGAGCTCCTCCTCGATCCTGGCGAGGTCGCCCTGGAGCTTCTCGCATATCGCCGGGGGTACGGGGAGGGGGAGGCCCCGGCCGACCCGATCTTTCGCCCTCTCCTCCAGGAGCCGGGCAAGCTCCTGGTCGGTGACGTTGACCCATCCCCCCTCCAGGGATCGGTTCACCAGCTTCCAGCCGGGGCTGTGCATCCTCGCGGCCCCCTTCAGGTAGTCGGAGAAGGGGACCCGCAGGCCGGACTGGTCAATTTGAGGGAAGACGTCCAGGTCCCGGGCGAGGAGGATGAGGTCTTGAAGGCTCTCCGTCCCCATCTTCCGGCTCGCGAGCTTCGCCTCGGCGAGGGCGTACCTCCTCGCGAGGAGGTCGTCGTTGAGGCAGGATACCATCACCCTCGCCAGGGGGTAGGATAAAAGCTCCGCCAGGGGGTGAGCCCTCTCGTCGGATATCTCCCCCCGGACCGCCCCCAGAACCCGATCTTGCGCCCTCCTCCTCACCAGGCGGGCGAGCCTTGGCTCTCGGTTCGGCTCCTCCAGGAGCCCCTCCAGGGAGTAGCCCGTCTCCTTCACCCTGGCGGCGGCCTCCCGGGAGAAGGGGTAGTCGGAGAGGCTCATTCCTGCTCGATTCTTGGAGCGAGAAGGTAGTTTATCTCGACCCCCTGGCCGAGCTTGAAGCTGATCCTCAGGGGATAGTCGACCCCCATCTCCAGCTTCACCTCCTGGGCCTTCCCGATCGCCTTGCTCATGTCGGCTAGGTAGTCCAGCGAGAAGAGGGACCTCGCCTTTCCGGGCTTCAGCCCCAGAAGCTCCGCCCCCGGCATCTTCAGCCTGAGGGAGTCGATGTCCCCCTTCGCCTCCATGTAGAACTGGTCTTCGGGATCGTCGGTGACGCCTAAGACGACGTGGTCGGAGACCTTCTCCGCGGCCCTGACCGCCTTTCGCAGTTGTGCTCCGGGGAGAATCACGTGGGCGGGGAGGTCCAGATCAGGCACCCGGGGCTCTTTTCTTATGGCGCTGGGGTCGATGAGGCTGAGGGTGTAGGAGAGGGAGTTCACCCCTATCTTCAGCTTGTGGTTCTCCTCGTCCAGCTCGAGGGTGACGTTCTCACCCCGTTCGGCCATGGACAGAACGTCGGTGAGCCTCACCAGGTCGACGCCGATCTCGCCCGAGGTCGCCTTGAAGTACTCGAAGGCCTCGGAGTTGAGCCGGAAGGAGACCATGGCCACGTTGGCGGGGTCCACAGCCTTCAGCTCAACGCCGTTCTCTGACAGGGTGAACTTCACCTCGTCGACAAGAGACGATACCGCCTCCACAGCATCCCGCAGGGTTTCTGCGCTTATCACTGCCTTGAACATCCTCGTAGCCCCTCCATCGGAGAGATCAATTTTATCTTAAATATAGATTATCCATCAGTCGTACTCTCTCCAGGTGAAATTGCATTTTGTGCATCTGAAGAAGCGGACCTCGCTCTCGTCGGCGGACCGCAGCTGGCGCAGCCACCAGTATGCGGTGTCGTTCCCGCACTCAGGACACTTGGACTTGGTGGTGGGAAGGCCCGCCGCCTCGGAATCCTCGATGACGGTCATGGTGCGCCCTCTCTGCTCTGTCTTGCTGACGATGGTGTCGCCCTTCTTCATCTCCACTTTCTTCCCGCACCTTCTGCAGACGAGCATCCCCTCCGAAGGCACCATTATGCTTTTACAGTCGGGACAAAACTCCATCAGATGACGAGTACTCACTCGTCATATTAAAGTTTACCAGTTGAGTAAAGGTATAAGATGGCGAGCCTCGACGGGTCTCCATCTCTGAGGTGATCATGAGCACAGCAATAAACGTAATCTGCGAGAACAGGCCGGGGGTCCTGAGGGACATCGCCGGGGTGGTGGCAAGCCTCGGCGGCAACATCGAGTACACCCAGCAGTTCGTCCTGGAGCGGGGGGTGAACATCGGCAAGGCCACCGTCTACATGGAGATCGACCAGCTCGCCGAAGGGATGGTGGAGAACCTCGAGGCCCTTCCCGTGGTCCTGGAGGTCTCAGTCCACCAGTCCTTCGAGAAGATCTACGGCTCTCGGGTGATCATCATCGGTGGCGGAGCCCAGGTGGCCCAGGTGGCGGTGGGGGCCGTCAACGAGGCCGATCGGCACAACCTCCGGGGGGAGAGGATCAGCGTCGACACCATCCCCCTGGTGGGGGAAGACCCCATAGCCGACGCCGTCAACGCCGTGGGCCGGCTCCACCGGGCCTCAGTCCTGATCCTGGCGGGGGCCCTCATGGGCGGCAGGATATCCGACGAGGTCCAGAGGCTCCAGGAGGAGGGGATCCCGGTGATCGCCCTCAAGATGGCGGGATCTGTCCCCCGCTACGCAGACCTGGTGGTGACAGACCCCATCCAGGCCGGAACCTTCGCGGTGATGCACGTCGCCAAGACCGCCATCTTCGACATAAAAAGGGTCCGCGGCATGGAGTTCTGAGCTGAAGTCGGAATGAAAGCGAAGTTTAAAAAAAAGCGCCTTTTGGCGGCCGAGTTTCGGAGGCGGCGGGCCTACCCGCGAAGCCCCATCGCCTCGAGGTCTCTGATGGCATCGCCGTCGAAGAGCTCCTCCACGGTGTAAAAGTCGTCCCCGGCCATGAGGACCGGGGCGCTGAGGGTGAAGACCCCGTTGACCCGGAGCTCCGTCAGGGCCTCGGCGCTGGCCATGTCCACCGTCTCGAACTCGACGTTCCAGCCCTTCAGGACCTTCTTAACCTGCTCGCACCGCGGACATTCGGCGGTGGTGTAAACGACGTACTTCAAGGATCAACCTCCCCTTTTTCGACCCTCGTTCTCCGACGGCGATTCACCTCAGCACCATCGGGTAGCCCTTCTCAGCCCGGACGGCGTAGCCCTCGTCGACGGCCCTCTCGGCGCACTCCCTGCAGCAGGAGAAGTTGGCGAGGTAGGTGATCCCGTCCATCTTGTGCTCGAAGATGTTGTTGCAGCTGAAACCCACGATCCGTCGGCAGTCCAGGCCCCTGCAGAACTCGTGGTCGTTGGCCGCCATCGGAAACTCGTCCTCAAACCAGATCTTCGGCAAAAGGACCGGCAGTATCGCCATGTCCAGGCCGCATCCACAGGGGCCGTAGGTGTCCTCGGGCCCATCGTAGACGATGGCCTTGGTGATCTGATATTCCATATTTCGCCACCCCAAACTCGATATTTAGCTCAATAAGTTAAGGGACGGGGAGCTAAATAACCTTTCTCATCTTCACCTGCCGATAAGAGAGTTTGTCGGGCCAAAGGGATCGGTTGGACTCGATCTTTTGTCGGGCCTAAATCTTCGCGTGAATAAAATAAACTGTCATTCGGGGATTTTTGGCCGGATATGTGTATATATCGATTTTTCTTCGTTTTTCAAGGTAAATATCGCCTGAGGGTTTACGAAAATTATATATAGAGACCTGAAGGACAACGTAGTGTCTATTAGGCCCTTTAGTCGGAGAAGAAGCTGTTTTGATCCTTCTTCTCACTATAAGGGCCGGAGGAGAGGAGCTCGAATGGCGATACTTCCAGTGGCACCGGTCAGCAGACTCATTCGCGAGGCTGGGGCCAAAAGGGTCAGTGAGGGCGCGCGGGACGCCCTTGCAGAAATTCTGGAGAGCTACGGCATGGAGGTGGCCGAGGAGGCAGTGGAATGGGCGAACCATGCCAAGAGGAAGACGGTGAAGGCCGAGGATATCAAAGAGGCGGTCAAGAGGGTGAGGCCGCCCCGGGCGCCCGGCACCGACTGAAATTATATAACCCTGGAGGTAAGGTCGTCATTCTATGCCTGAAAGCCTAGACTACGCCTCCCTGGGTCTGGTATGCGGTATCGAGATTCATCAGCAGCTTGATACCGCCGCCAAGCTGTTTTGCGGCTGTCCCACGCGGCTGCGAGACGTGGAGGAGTCGGACCATCAGTTCTTCAGGCGCCTCCGACCGGCGCGAAGCGAGCTTGGCGAGATCGACAGGGCCGCCCTGGAAGAGGTTCTCGTCTCCCGAAAGTTCATCTACAAATCTTACGACTCCACATGCCTCGTGGAGGCGGACGAGGAGCCCCCGAGCGAGCTGAACCCCGAGGCCCTGGAGATCGCCCTCATCGTCTCGAAGCTTCTTTCGATGAAGATCGCCGACGAAGTTCACACCATGAGAAAGATCGTGATCGACGGCTCCAACACCTCCGGCTTTCAGAGGACCGCCTACGTCGCATCCCACGGCTCCATCGACACCTCCTGCGGCAAGGTCGGGATGGAGACGATCTGCCTCGAGGAGGAGGCGGCTCGGATCATAGACGATCGGGGCGACGAGGTGGTCTACTCCCTCGACCGGCTGGGGATACCCCTCGTCGAGATCTGCACCTCCCCCGACGTCGTATCTCCCCAGCACGCCCGGGAGGTGGCCCAGCGGCTGGGGATGGTCCTCCGGTCGACGGGGAGGGTGAAGAGGGGCCTGGGGACGATCCGCCAGGACGTCAACGTCTCCATCAGGGACGGGGCGAGGGTTGAGATAAAGGGCGTCCAGGACCTGAACCTCATCGAGACGATCGTGGCGGTGGAGGCGAATAGGCAGCGCCTCCTCCTGGAGATCAAGGGCGAGCTCCTCGGGCGGAAAGCTCAGGTCTTCGACCGGCTGGCCGACGTCACCGGCATCTTCGCCGCCACCGGGTCGAAGGTGATCAAATCCGCCCTCGGCAAGGGGGGCGTCGTCCTGGCGGTGAGGCTCGGGGGCTTTGCGGGCCTTCTGGGAAAGGAGATTCAGCCGGGACGGCGCCTCGGCTCGGAGATCTCGGACCGGGCCAAGAGGGCGGGGGTCGGCGGGATATTCCACTCCGACGAGCTTCCCGCCTACGGCATCACCAAAGAAGAGGTGGATGCCGTACGGTCTGAGCTTGGGGCCCGCGAGGGCGACTGCGTGGCGATGGTGGCAGCTCCCCGGGACCGGGCCGAGGCGGCGATGAAGGCGGTCCTGGAGAGGGCGAAGGAGGCGCTCGTCGGGGTCCCCGAGGAGACGAGGAGGGCCCTACCCGAGGGGACTAGCGAGTACATGAGACCCCTGCCGGGGTCCGCCCGGATGTACCCAGAGACGGACGTCCCCCCCGTGGTGGTGACCTCCGATTATGTGGCGTCCCTAAAGCTTCCCGAACTGTTCGATCAGAAGGCGGTGCGGTTTGAGGAGGAGTACGGCCTCAACCCCGAGTTCGCGAAGCTGATCGCCTCATCGCCGAACTACCAGCTCTTTGAGATGGCCGCGATGAAGCTTTCTACTAGTTCACTCGCCGAGGAAGCTGAGAGGCATAGATCCTTCGTCGAGGATGCCAAGAGAGATCCCCTTGCCGAGGAAGCTGAGAGAATTCTTGGATTCCCGGATGCCGTGAGGAATCTTTCCCTTCCGCCAGCCCTGGTGGTGAGGACCCTGGAGATGATCCCACGGGAGCTGGCACGAGAGGGAATACCGATCTCTAATTTGACCGAGGACAACTATCTCGACGCCCTAGTCCTCGTCGCCGGGGGAGGGGTGGCGAAGGAGGGGATCCCTCAGCTTCTGGAGACGATGGCGAAGAGGCCCGAGCTCTCGGCGGCAGAGGCGGCAGAGGCCGCGGGCCTGGGAGGGGTAGACCAGAGCGGCGTTGAGGACCTTGTGGTCGGGATCGTCGCCGAGAAGGAGGCCTTCGTCAGGGAGAGGGGCGAGGCGGCCCTCGGCCCCCTCATGGGCCTCGCCATGAAGGAGCTTCGAGGAAAGGCCGACGGCGCCCTCGTCAGCTCCGTCCTGAAGAGGGAGATCGATCGGATTTTGGCGGAATAGGTGGCCGCCGAGGACGGGCCAGAAAACCTTATTTATTTCTCGCCGAGCTAACTACTATTTTGTTTGTAGAGATCCATGCCTTCGGAGGCTTTTTGGATGAAACGGGAGATGCTCCTCTGGGACGAGACGATCTTCAAGGACCGGGAGGTCCTGGAGTTCGACCACCTGCCCGAGCACTTCGCTCACCGCGAGTCCCAGATGGAGGCCCTCAAGTTCTGCGTGAGGCCCGCCTTCGCGGGGGGCCGTCCCGTCAGCGCCCTCTGTCTCGGCCCCACGGGGACGGGGAAGACGACGGCGGTCGTCAAGCTCTTTTCCGAGATCGAGGCCCACTCATCGAAGGTGGTCCCGGTCCACGTCAACTGCCAGATGGACCATACCAGACACGCCATATTCCTCCGGATCTACAGCAAGCTCCTCGGCCACTCCCCTCCATCAAGCGGCGTCTCCTTTAAGAGGGTCTTAGAGCGGATCGCAAAGTCGATGGCGAAGGAGAACCGGGTCATTGTGGTGGCCCTCGACGACGTCAACTACCTCTTCCCCGAGAAGGAGGTGGATCGGGTCCTGTACACCCTCCTCCGGGCCCACGAGACCTTCCCCGGGTTCAAGGCCGGGGTGATCGCCATCCTCAGCGAGCCGGCCTTAAACTACGTCTTCGATCCGAGGGTCGGGTCGGTCTTCCAGGCCGAGGAGGTCAGCTTCCCCCTCTACTCCATCGAGGAGATCGGGGACATCCTGGACCGCCGGGCTCATCTGGGCTTTTATCCCGGCGTCGTATCCGACGAGATCATCGATCTCGTCTCCGACCTCACCGAGAGGGCCGGAGACCTCCGGGTCGGGATCGACCTTCTCAAGAGGGCGGGGATGGAGGCCGAGAGGAGGGCCTCAAGGACGATATCGCGAGAGGACGTCGACCGGGCCTACGAGAGGTCGAGGTTCGTCCACCTCGCGAGCGCCCTGAAGCCCCTCCGGGAGGACGAGCTCCTCCTCCTGGGCCTGGCGGCGGAGATGGAGACCTCCAAGGCCGGGGATCTCTACGAGAAGTTTCAGGCTTCCACCGGCTCAGGCTATACCCGGTTTCACGAGATCCTGAACAAGCTGGACTCCGCAAGGCTGATAGATACCGACTTCAGCGGCCCGGGCCACCGGGGGAGGTCCAGGGTCGTCCGCATCAGGTACGATCCGAAGGAGGTGCTGGAGAGGATCGGCCCCCCGGATATGGGCGCAGGAGACTGAGGGTGCGCCCGCCGGGGGTCGATCTAATCCTCCAAATAAATTCTCTGTCAACAAAAGCCTCCGTCCAGCTTCCGCATAGCTTCGACGGAGAAATATAGATGTGTATAGAAACATGTAGACTATATTGAGATGATACCGCCTCGTAGATGAATTTATTGTATGGTGAAAAATTTTATATCTGAAGTCGGCGTGAAATGAATTTGTATGATAGAGGCCACCCATAAGGGGGATATTAAAGGACTTGTCTACCGATTCGAAGATCTCGACCTGGAGCGAATAAGACGGGACGAAAAGACAGATGGGCAGATCAATCCCGTGGACCGCTGGTGGCTCGACGCCTGAGAATGGTGGCATCATCGGACTTGTGCACCTCATCCTCGCTCCTGGGCCAGAGCCGGATTTCGCTTGATCATCAAAAGGTATGGATGATCCACCTTCTTATTTCGTCCCTCACCCGCCGGAAGGCCTCCAGCTCTACCTCCTCCGGTCCCGAGACGGCAGCCGGGTCTTCGAAGCTCCTGTGGATCACCTCTCTGGCTCTTGGGGCGAGGGTCGGCGGGTCCAGATCAATGCTGCAGATGGGGCAAGCCTGTCTTGCCCTATCGCAGAGGGTTATGGCGAGGTCGAATGTGGTCTCCTTTAATTCCTCCACGCTCTTTGAGGGCTGGCCGGAGATGTTGATCCCCGTCTCCCTCATGACCAAGACGGCGCGAGGGTCGACCCTCGTAGCATCAACCCCCGCGCTATAAGCTTCGTACCGGCTCCCGTATATGGCCCTCAACAGCCCTTCGGCCATTTGAGATCTGGCCGAGTTGTGAGTGCAGAGGAATAAGACCTTCTTCTTCTCCAGAATAGTCTTTTTTTGAGCTCATGCTTCATTCTCCTGAAACTCTTCGGAAGAGCCACATCGCATATCAAGATGCTCCTCAAAGATCCCCGGGCATCTCCCCAGGGCAACGGTCGAGAGCTAATATTGCTCGGCCAGGGAGGCCTGATATGGGTTAGAGATCCTCGTCTATTTATACTGTTATCGATGATATTATGCCAGTCATCTAAAAGTAGGAGGATCTTTATGAATAGACCGTTTGGCTCCTTTTTGATCGCCATTTTGGCGATCATTTCGATCCTGTCC
>Ga0116202_10001364_pt1 | contig 14297 bp, 12 predicted proteins | sample LakKivw325mmetaG_FD_94479 | JGI IMG/M metagenome (GOLD analysis project Ga0116202, IMG submission 94479) | Anoxic lake water microbial communities from Lake Kivu, Rwanda to study Microbial Dark Matter (Phase II) - Lake Kivu water 325m metaG | ecosystem: Environmental > Aquatic > Freshwater >...
GTCGCAGCCTCAGTCAACCGGATGCAGTCCGCACTGATGGCGCCCACGGAAGTCCTTGCCGAGCAACACTACCGGACCATACTCTCACTCCTTGGCGCGGCCACTCGCGACGAAGCGACCTGCGTGGATGAGTCCGTCCAGACGTCGCTTCGCGACGAGCCGGTCCAGGCGATTCCGTCGGTGCTCGACCGTCCTCTCACTGTCGCACTGCTCACGGGCGCGCTGACGGCAGCGCGCCGGCGCCGCGTCCGCCAGTTACTTGCGTCAGGGGAGATTGACATCGTGGTAGGTACTCAGGCGCTGGTCCAGGAAGGCGTCGAGTTCCGCTCCCTGGCTCTCGCTGTCGTGGATGAGCAGCACCGGTTCGGCGTGCTCCAGCGCGGCGGGTTGCGCCAGAAGGGCTACAATCCACACGTTCTCGTGATGACTGCCACTCCCATACCGCGTAGTCTCGCGCTCGCGGTCTACGGGGACCTCGACCTCTCGGTTATCGACTCATTACCGCCGGGGCGGCAGCAGGTGTCGACCAGCGTCTTCACCTCGGATGAGGCGGACGCGGTCTACCGGCGTGTACGCTTGGAGGTCGCCCACGGTCGGCAGGCTTACGTCATCTGCCCCCTCATCAGCGAATCGGAGAAGCTGGCGGCTCGCGCGGCGACGGAGGAGTTCACCTACTTGAGCCGCGATGTCTTCCCCGACCTGCGTCTGGGACTGCTGCACGGTTCGTTGCGCCCCGCACAGAAGGATGCCGTGATGCGAGGCTTCCGCGACCACGAGCTCGACATCCTCGTCAGCACGACCGTCATAGAGGTCGGCATCGACGTCCCCAACGCAACCGTCATGGTGGTGCTCGGGGCTGAACGATTCGGCCTCTCGCAACTGCACCAGCTCCGTGGCAGAGTCGGCAGAGGGAGCGAGAAGAGCTACTGTCTGCTCGTCTCAGACTCGGCCAGCGCCGACGCGCGGCGGCGGCTGGCGGCGATGGAGAAGACGCACGACGGCTTCACGCTCGCGAGGCAGGACCTCGAGATCCGTGGGGCGGGCGACTTCCTTGGCACGCAGCAGAGTGGTCTTCCACCTCTGAGAGTTGCTACACTTACAGACCTTTCAATGGTTGAGGCTGCGCGCGCGGAGGCGCGCAGGATGGTGGAAGACGAAGCGGTGCTGCGAAACCCCGCCTACAGTCAGGTGCTGCAGCGGGCTTCGGCGCTGTGGAAGACGAACGTCGAGTGGAGTTGAGACGTCATGGTAAGGCAGAAGCTGGCTGAGAGCCTGCAGCGAGCTGTGCAGAGCGCGCAGAGCGACGGAGAGATTGCGTTCACGACGGTGCCCGAGATCCTCATCGAGCGGCCACAGAACTCCTCTCATGGAGACTATGCCTCCGGGCTCGCTCTGAGACTGGCTCGTTCAGTTCGCATGAGTCCGCTCAAGCTTGCCGACCTGCTGGTTCGCCATCTGGAGCCACTGGATGAGATAGAGTCGGTGACGACGGCCGCTCCCGGGTTCATCAACTTCACGCTCAAACGGGAATGGCTGGCGGGGCTCGTCCCCGAGATACTCGATTCGCCCGAGACGTACGGCAACATCGAAGCCGGCAAAGGCGGCCGCGTCCAGATCGAATTCGTCAGCGCCAACCCGACCGGGCCGCTGCACGTGGGACACGGACGCGGCGCGGTGCTCGGCAGCACGCTTGCCAACGTGCTCACAGCCGCCGGCTTCCAGACTCAGAGAGAGTACTACGTCAACGACCTCGGCAACCAGATTCGCACGTTCGGAAGGTCGCTGCTCGCCCGGTACCGTGAAGTGCTCGGCGAGCCCGCCGAGGTGCCGCCCGACGGCTATCATGGCGCCTACGTCGTCGACCTCGCCCGCTCCATAGTGGAATCGCACGGTCCGCGCTTCCTCCAGATGCCGGACGACGAGGCAGTTGAGCACCTGGCCTCGATCGGCACGGCGCTCGTCACCGAGGGCATTCGGCGGGACCTCGCGGCACTGAACGTCGAGTTCGACGAGTGGTTCAGCGAGAAGTCCCTGCACGACAGCGGCGAGTACGGCCGGGTGATGTCCCTGCTCCGCGAGGGTGGCTACGTTGCCGACCGTGACGGTGCAGTCTGGTTCGAGTCCAGCCTGCTGGGTGAGGACAAGGACAACGTGCTCGTCAGGACCGACGGCACCCCGACGTACTTCGCCTCGGATATCGCCTATCATTATGACAAGTTCATACGACGGGGCTTCGACCGCGTCATCGACATCTGGGGCGCCGACCACCAGGGGCACATCCCGAGGATGAAGGCCGTGGTCAAGACGCTGGGCAAGGACCCGGACCAGCTTACCGTCATCACATGCCAACTGGTGACGCTGCGGCGCGGCAACGAGATCGTGAAGGTCTCCAAGCGCAGCGGCGATGTCGTCATGCTGCAGGAGCTGGTGGAGGAGGTCGGGCGCGACGCCTGCCGCTACAACTTCCTTTCTCGCTCGGCCGACAGCCAGATGGACTTCGACATCGAACTGGCGAAGAGCCAGTCGGCCGAGAACCCGGTCTACTACGTTCAGTACGCCCACGCACGCATTGCGAGCATCCTCCGCACCGCCGCGGAGAAGGGCATCGCCATCGAGACGGCCGACACTCTCCTGCTCAAGGAGGAAGCGGAGCTTGCCCTGATTCGGGTGCTGGCCCGCCTGCCGGAGGTGGTGGACGAGGTCGCCCGCACGCTCGAGCCGCACCACCTGCCGTACTACGCACAGGAGCTCGCCACCGCCTTCCACGTGTTCTACAAGCAGTGCAGGGTGCTGAACGACGACCGCCGCGTCACACAGGCGCGACTCGCGCTGGTGCGTGCGGCCAAGGTGGTTCTCAAGAGGACGCTTGACCTGATGGGCGTGGCCGCGCCGGACCAGATGTGATACAGCCGCCCGCCCGCGTCGTTTGCAATCGTAGCGCAGGTATGCTAGATTTCCGCTTCGGGGTGGCGGATGCAGCGTCTGTGGGTGGCACGATCCCAGCCTGATGACACTGATTGAGCGCGCAAAGACGGGCCTCGCCGTACCCGAGGTTGAGCACGTTGCTCGTGCCGAGGGTGTGAGCGTCGAGACCGTACTCAGCGGCCTCGTCAACGGAACCATCGTCATACCGGCCAATCCTCTGCACACGGCCCTGGTGCCGCTCGGCGTCGGGAAGGGCCTCCGCACGAAGGTCAACGCGAATCTCGGCACATCATCCGACTCCTGCGACGTTGAAGGCGAGCTGCGCAAGCTGCGCATCGCCGTCGAATGCGGCGCTGACGCGGTCATGGATCTCAGCACGGGTGGGGACATCACCGCGATTCGCCGCCGGCTCATAGCCCAATGCAGCGCAGTCTTTGGCACCGTTCCCATCTACCAGGCCGGCATCGACGCCATCGAGCGGCGAGGAGCAATAGTGGACATGACGGCGGACGACATGTTCGCCGCTGTTGAGTCGCACGCGCGTGACGGCGTCGACTTCATGACCATACATTGCGGCGTGACACAGGCGTCCATCGAACGGCTTCGCAGCCAGGGCCGCCTCACCAACGTCGTCTCTCGCGGCGGCGCCTTCCTCACGGGCTGGATACTGCACAACGAGCGGGAGAACCCGTTCTACGAGCAGTTTGACCGGCTCCTTGACCTGGCTCGGGCGTACGATTTCGCGTTGAGCCTTGGCGACGGTCTCCGCCCCGGATGCCTCGCGGACGCGAGTGACCGGGCCCAGTTCCAGGAGCTCATCGTTCTAGGCGAGCTGGTCCAGCGCGCGCGGCAGGCGGACGTTCAGGTCTTCATCGAAGGCCCGGGTCACGTCCCGATGGACCAGATAGTCGCGAACGTACAGATGCAGAAGACCCTCTGCCAGGGCGCGCCGTTTTACGTTCTCGGTCCACTCGTGACCGACATCGGCGCGGGCTACGACCACATCACCGGCGCCATCGGAGGAGCGATAGCCGCGGCTGCGGGCGCCGACTTCCTGTGCTATGTGACCCCGTCTGAACACCTGTGCCTGCCCGACGAGAACGACGTCCGCGATGGCGTCATCGCTTCACGCATCGCCGCGCACGCCGCCGACATCGTCAAGGGCGTGCCCGGCGCGTTCGAGTGGGACCGGAAGATGTCGCGGGCGCGAAAGGCCCTCGACTGGAGCGCACAGGCCGAGCTTGCGCTCGTGCCCGAGATGGCCCGCCGGGGCCACCTCAAGACGCCAACCAGCGAGCCGGCGTGCAGCATGTGCGGCAAGTACTGCGCCATGGCAGTCGTCGACCGGTACCTCGGCGGTGCGGCCGCCGATTCGTGACTTCTGATCAACCGCGCACACCACACCTCAGGGACCGTGGTATGCGCCTGACGAAAGATGAATATGCATCTGCCGGACTGGTGCTCCGGGAGCCTGGGGAGCCTGCAGAGTGATCGGCCTCTCGCGAGTTGCCTCGTCGAGCACCCCACACCAGCAGGAATGCCCGACACTCACGAACCGGACGTCGTTCGCCCCACCCAGCAGGTCTGGCAGAAGCCGATGTCCCGGCTTTCGCCTTCCCGCCCCGATGAACACGGGAACGCTCCTGCACCACATTCACGGCTCCGCACACTGCACCCGATTCGATCCATTGGGTCCCGCGAGTACGCGGAGGGCCGCTCCACCAAAGCCGGCACACCTGCCCCTGAGTTCGAATCTCATCGAACACATATGACGAAGAAACTGCGCCCAGGAGGCATCACGCGATGATTGAGCCACGCTTCTACAGCATCGAGAAAGCAGCCGTCGAGTATCTCTCCGCTCTCGATGCCGGTCGCCGCTCCAGCGACGAGACCGCCGTTCAGAAGTTCGTCCGGTGGTTCGGTCGGCAGCGCGGTGTCGATGCCATACGCACACGGGACATCGATGCGTACTGTGATACGGCTCTGCCGGCCGATGCCGCGGCGCTGCGCGGATTCCTCAGCTACACCTACAAGAAAGGGCTCAGCGTCCGCGGTCTCGCGAGCCACGTAAAGTCGCGCAAGGAGAACCAGCCTGTCTCCCCGTCCACCTCCACTCCGGTCGAGACCATCCAGGTCACTGAAGAGGGATTGAACGCACTCCGGTCGGAACTGGCCGAATTGAGAGAGCAGAGCGTCCTCGTCACCGACCAGATACGAAAGGCTGCCATCGACAAGGACTTCCGGGAGAACGCGCCGCTTCACGCCGCTCGGGAACAGAAGTCCCACATTGAGGGACGTATCCAGGAGATAGAGGCAACACTGGCCAGGGCGACCGCGGTGAATGGCAAGGTCAACGGAACCACGGTGTCACTCGGCGACACAGTGCTTCTCACCGACCTGAAGAGCGGAACGACGCTGCAATACATGCTGGTCGACAGCCGCGAGGCGAGTCCAGCCAGAGGCAAACTGTCGGCCTCATCTCCGATAGGCCGTGCAGTGCTGGGAAGAAGGACCGGCGATGAGGTCGAGTTTGCCGCCCCGGCCGGAACGTTCCGCTACAAGTTGCAGCGACTCGACGCCGCGCTCCGATAGCGGCGCCGGCGAGGCGCGACCCCTGTTGCGCTGACCCGGAGCCGTCCGCCAACCGCGACCGCGACTCTGTCGGCGCGCCGCCGGCCACAACAAAGCGTAGCAGCCCAACTGCGCGGAGTCGCCCGCGCTACGTCACCGTGATCGCCGCCAGAGCCTCCTGCTGATTGCCGTCCAGGTCTTCGACCACGAAGCCGACCACGTAGTCTCCTGCCGCCGCATCCAGCGTCTCCCAGGTGAACATCTGGCTGCCGAACGTCAGGCTTGCGCCTTCCACGAGAGACCTGCCAGTCACCTGTCCGCTGCTGTTCAGGTCAAGCCATTCGTCCACCAGCGTGAACGAGTCACCTGCGACGGGAGTGATCTCGCGCGGAGCGGAGGCCTCGCTCTCTCCGGTGAAGGCGAACGCCTGCCGCATCACTCCATCAATGAAGAGGAGCCTGGCTCGCAGCCGTTCGCCACTCGCGGCGAACGTGTACATGCCGTCCACTGCGTAGATGGCTTCATCGTAACTGCGACCGTAGTCCTCAGGTTTGAACAGGGCCGGCGCCATAGTAGTGCCGTTGCTGATGGCGAACACGACCGGTTCCCATTGGAACCTCAGCGTGAAGTCGCCTTCACCCCAGTCAGGGTAGTAGACGCCATCCACCATCCGGGTCTGAGCGCTCTCGAGGTAGTCCTGGTCCGCCACAAAGACGCTGTTGGAGCCGGTGTCGTAGTAGCCGACGAACAGGTAGATGTGACCGATATTCGCGCCACTTATGTCAGCGCTGAGCGTGAGTGTGCCTCCCGGGCCGACCTCGGAGCTCGAAGACTGGAGCGCCGATACGGTGATGCCGCCCGCGGCTGGAGCACGCACCTGGCCGCTCGAAGGCACAACCGGGCGGGCATCGCCGAGAGAGAATTGTCTGCCGGCATAGTGGTACGCCATGAAGTCATCCCAGAGCGACGCGGCAGCGAAGCGGTTCGCAATCGCCGTGTAGGACTGTGCCCCCGACAGCGGGTTCTGATACAACTCCGAGTTCGGGAAGTAGATTGCCACTCCCGTGGCGCCGGCCTTCTGCCGGCCGTGCTTCTCCGCGACAATCGCCTGGTCGAGAGCTGAAAGCACGCCGTCAGCGGTCCGGGCAATCTCGCCTCCGCTGTTCTGCCGCACGATCTGCACGAAGTTGCCCAGGTCGATGTACGAGGCAGGAACCTGTGAACCGAAGATGCTGGTGAAGCTCAGCGCGTAGTTGCGGCCGCTGGCCAGCATACGCGGGTCGGCTTTCTGAAGGGCGTAGGCGAACTCGTTCAACCTGCCGTTCAACTCGCCGATGGCGGAGAGATCGACCGCGGAAAGCGTGCTGGTCTGACCTACTTCACGGGCCAACTGTCCCGGCGAGGACTGAGAGGCAGAGCCGAACAGTCCGCCGAACGGGGAGCCCTGGCTCAGCCAGTCGGCCCGGGCGCCGCCGTCCACGATGATTTGGTCCTCCTCGATGTAGCTCTCCACGATGGCGCGCGACAGCTCGGCGCCGCTCATGTCGGGGTCAGCGTACAGTGCGCCAAGGAAGTCGGTGTAGGCCCACCCCATGGCCGGCTCCACTTCCTCGGAGGCAACCGCATAGCGCGCATGAGGAGACAGCGCCGTGAAGACCTCAAGCTGCCCCATCAGGCATGCGTCAAGACCGACCAACTCGAACTTGTCGACTCCCGTGGATGCCCGGATGTTGCCCAGCGCGCCATCGAGCTCATTCAGGTAGAGATGGTCGCTGAGGCGCGACTGCAGCGGTGTGCTGGTGTCCGAGACGCCGCCCGGAGCGGGATCCGTCCAGCCACCCGGCCAACCCATGCCATGGTCCGAGAGGATGAGTACGTACTTGTCCGCCGGGTAGCTGTCGATGGCCCAGACAACAAAGTCCTCCAGCGTCTTGCCCGAGGACATGTTGGCCTCACGCAGGTCAGCCACCTCGAGCGACCCCAGCCGGCCGAGGTCGCTGTCCTGGTTGATGAGGAACCGCTTGGTGCTCGTCCAGTTGCCGTCTCCGCTGTAGGCGCCGTTGTAGCGGTCCACCTGCGACACGACAGTGACCCGGTCTGAACTGCCGGCCTTCTCGGCTTCGTTCAGGTCGAAGTAGATATCCTTTTCCAGGACGCTGTCGTCCGCGTCCTGGTAGAGCATCACGAGCCAGGTCTGGCCGGGTTTGCCGGCAGGCGCGCCGGTCAACGCAGGGTAGTTCGTCTCGAAGCCTGCGGCCGGCGTGGCGCCGGTGAGTTGCCCGCCGCCTGAGGAGGTCGTTGGGCTCGTCGTCGGCAGTAACGAGCCCCCGCCGAAGTCAAACCCGTCGAAGTTCTGGTAGGCGTAGATTGCGAGGATGATGAGGACGACGACGATAGTCGAGCACCCCGAGCGGCCGCCCCGGCTGCTCGGAAAGCGCAGCCCTGTCTTTCCTCCCGTCCCGCCACCCGAACCTGAGCCGGTTGAACCGCCCCCAGCTCCATAGGTCTCGCGACGCCGCGGAGCTTCAGCGCGCGGGCGCGCGCCCGACGACGACGTCGGCCTCCGTCTCCGCCCGGCATCAACGACGCGTCTGCCCCCACCCCTGCTGACAGCCATGTATGGTACGGCGACAGGACCCGAATCACGCGCTCCCACGCCTGCCGCAGCGAAACATGGCGAGAGAGGCCCGGACTTGAAGAACCGGCGCAACAGCTCGGTGACCATGGGCTGACCTCCTCGACTGTCGCTCAACGACATTGATTCTGGACCGGCACCCTTGTTTGTTCAAGTGCGACGCGGGCTGCCGGCGACCAGAAGCGCGGCCCCAATCGAGCGTCCATGGCGTGAAGGAACAACGACGGTCGAATGTGACAGAATAGGCTGAGGCCGGCACGAGCACTGGCCCGATCCGCGCGCAGCCAGAGGCGGCGCAACGCATGCGCACGAAGAGAACGTACTTTCGAGTTGCCCTGGCCGTCGCAGCGCTACTGGCCGCGGTTGTTCTTGTCGCCTCGGTTGGGACCGGCGGCCGTGACGTCACGGGCGAGCCCGGCACTTCTTCCGCCGCGGCGACCATCCCGTCCGTCCACCTACCACCGGAGGCGCTGACCACGCTGCGGCTCATCGAGAGTGGTGGTCCCTTCCCGTACTCGAAGGATGGTTCTGTCTTCCACAACTACGAGGGGCTGCTGCCCGAGAAGGCGGACGGATACTACCGTGAGTACACGGTTGTGACGCCAGGCTCGCCGGCCCGGGGGGCGCGGCGAATCGTCGCCGGCGCAGGCGGCGAGCGGTACTACACGGACGACCACTACGCGACGTTCAGACTCATCCTGGAGTGAAACATGGGGGATTGGAGTGCAGTGGTCGGCTCATACCTGAACTCGGGACTGCACGCGGTCGCGACGGAGATGGAGGAGGCTGACATCCGCCGGGCGGCCGAGTCGGCCGGGCTGAACTACACTCTGGTTCACCTGGGCGGCGTGGAAGACAAGGCCGGGTTCCTCGGGACCATAGCCCGGGCGTTGCACTTCCCCGAGTACTTCGGCAGCAACTGGGATGCCCTGTACGATTGCCTCACGGACCTGTCGTGGCAACCCGCTGCGGGCTACGTGCTCTACCTGGCCAGCTTCGAAGTGTTCGACTCGGCTGCCGCGGCGGAGGCCGAGACCGCCAGGAGCGTCTTGCGGGAGGCGGCGCGGTTCTGGGAGGAGAACAGGGTGCCGTTTCACGCGTTTCTACCCATGCAGCACAACCCGGACTCTTCCGCCGTCAAGAGCGTCGACGAAGACGGATAGCAGGGAACGCACAGGAGACCCGTGAACGCACTTCAGGCCTACCTCCGCATCGCGTGGGCGTGCCGCACACCTTTCGTACTGCTTCTGGATCGGCGCTACTCCCCCCGGCCAACGCAGGAGGTGCAGGCCGCCGTTGCGCAGTTCAAGAGAGGGCCGTACATCCCCGAGGTGTACGACTGCGACGACTTCGCCGCCACCCTGAAAGGTGAGCTTGGGCATGCGGTCGGCATCGCCATGAACCACAAACACGCCTGGAACGTGGCGCTGTGTACCGACGGCGTGTGGCACATCGAGCCGCAGACCGGCGAGTTCCGAAAGCGGAAGTGGACCCTGTTTGTGATGATCTGACCTCCACACGCGCCCGAATTCACACTAGGGGTTCCCGGTCCGAAGAGGCACCAGGGAATCCGCCTGCGGTGCTCCGGCGACCCTCGGAGTCTCCAGCCAGACGAAAGAGCGAGGTAGCGCGATGCCACCTCGCTCATCGCACGCAAAACCCTCACCCTGCCAACGCCGCGATTCGGGGTCGGATGCGTGATTGACCGCTATACGAGGCCGCTCCCCGCATCCCGCGTCTGTCCCCACTGGCGCGTTGGCCTCAGCCCGGGCCGTTGATATGCCGCGCCGCCGGCGGCTCCCATCGCCGCCTCCAACTCATCCCTTTGGCGCTTCTCCATGTCCTCGCGCTCCCGGTTATGCCGCTCGTGCATGGCCTCCCGCTCCTGGCCTTGACGGCGGAACAGCGCCTCCCACCCACCGCCTTCCGGGACAGAGCCCCAGGTCTGCGAAGCAGCCGTGCTCGGCTGCGCCGCTGCCGCTGAGCCGGGCTGTGGCTTTGTGCCGGGCAAGGACTGGTTCAGAAAGTCCTTGATGGTATTCAGCATGGAGCCCTCATCCACCTGAGGACGGGGCTGGGGCCTGCCCGTGCCGGCCATCGGCTTGGTCAGCGAACCCATGAGGGCGCCAAGCAGTTCGTTTGCCAACCTGTCGGTATCTCTCTCGTTCGCCATGTGACCCTCCTAGCGCTTGCCGACTTTGCGAACGATCCACAGCAATAGAAGCGCTCCAACCAGGGCGATCAGGTAGGACACAATCGCACTCATTGCGAACTGCGTGGCGAGAAGGTAGGCAAAGAGGAGAGCTCCCACCACGCCCGTTATGAGATCGCCCACGAGGCCGAACGGGCTGTCCTTCTTGAAGATGCGCGGCGCCAACCAGCCGAGGACGGCGCCTATCGCCACCCACACGATCAACGCATACACCGGCATATTCGTACTCCTTTCCATTCCGTTCTGACTGTGCTGCGAGTCTTCGACGACACCTGTGCCCCCTTGAACCGAGTGTCACCTCCTCACATGCCGACCACCGCCTCCGTCTTCCCGCGTCCAATCAACCCTACCCGAGCCCGGCAGTCACCGCGGTCCGGCACGTGCACTCACCTGCGGAGCTTCTCGAAAAGCTCAGAGGCCCGGTAAAGCACACGCCCGGAGCCGACGCGATAGCCCCATTCCCGGTTCTCCAGGCGCACGAACTCCGCGTCGTCGGGTATGAGACCAAGCTTGATAGCCCTCTCGAATTCCCCCACCATGCTGTCACGCTTTCCGGGCACGCCGAGGGTCCGGTACTCCTCCTCAAGCTCCTGCTGGGTATACGCGTGGATGCCGGTGAGTTGCGCCGCTGTGGGCGAGAGGCCATGGCGGCGTGCTTCCCGGAACGCCTGCGCCTCGCTCACCGCGACTATCGCCTTGGGTCCGTTCTCAGTCATGACCGACCAGAGGCCGATACTCTTCCCCGGCACGATCTGAGCGGCCATGCCCGTTGGTCTCGGCGCCTGGGGTGCGACAGCAGGACGGACGACAGGCTTCGGCTCTTCCTTCGGTACCTCACGGCGCAGTCCCATGGCCGCTTCCATCTCCTGGACGTGGCGCCCCATCACATCCTCACGCTCTCGCGCATGACGCGCATGCATCGCTTCACGCTCGCGCACATGGCGCCGGTACATCCCCTCCCACTCGACTGGGGTCGTCGCGGCGGCTACAGGAGCGACAGACTGAGCGGGCGCAGGAGCGCCCGCCTGCGGCCGCGGCTTCGTGCCGGGCAGCGATTGGTTGAGGAACTCCTTGATGGTGGTCAGCATGGAACCTTGGTCCACCTGCGGCTGAGACTGTGGTCTGCCAGTACCAAGCATTGGCTTGGTAAGGGAACCCATCAGGGCACCGAGCAGTTCGCTGGCCATCCTTTCGGTGTCTCTCTCGTTCGCCATCTGAACCTCCTGGCAGCGATGTCCGGCTGCCCGCGTCAGTGCACCGCATCGGCGCAACCGGCACGGGCGTCCATTTTCGAGTCCAGACACGCGATGTTGGAGTGTCAAGCTGACGCGCGGCTCGTCGCGGAGTGCCCCTCAGCTGAGTGGTTGCGGGGACCAGGTCGGGCATGACCCTGCCGTTTACCTGCACACCCCCCACAGCGTTGTACGGAATGAGCAGCGACAGCGCCGGGACCGCCGGGCGGCTGCCGGGACTCGTACGCCGGCTCCGGGCGAAGGCCACCCAGCGAACCTTCGGCGAGGCTGCCTCCTCCGCATGCAGGCGGCGTGACGGAGAAGGAGAATCCCTGCCGCATCGAGAGTCGAACGTGAGGGGCAGCAGTCAATACGGACGATTGGAGGTGCCGAATGTGGAACAACGACAGGACTCCGGAAGCGAAGCAGCTTGCAGTAGTGGGGGACATGAATCTGGGAGACTCCCAGATGGCTGAGCAACTGTACAACAGCGCAGGACTGAATCCGGTGGTCGAGGCAGGACTGAAGGACTACGACAAGCGGCTTCAACAGGAGGACCGGGTTCTGACCAGGGTGCTTGGCCCGCGGGCAAGCGATATCAGGGGATACGGAGAGGCGGTCGCCAAGAGGGTCGCCCTGGCAGTGTATGCCCTGCTCAACAGGCAGTATGGCGGGCAGATGGGAGACCTCAGGTCGTACATCATGGCGCTGGAGGACGAACGCAACCGGGCGAACGCCAGATACGATGAGCTGATGGGGAGAGTGGTTGGGACCCTGGGTGAAGAGTACAAGGACCTGAGAACCGACTCCACGACGTTCATGGAGAAGCTCACCACGGTACTGGGCGAGGATCTCAAGCAGTCACGGGTCGACCATGGACTGCTTGCTGAGAAGCTGGCCGACATCGACGGGTTGAGGTCGCAGATCAGGAACCTGACGCAGGGGAGGGAACGGCTGCGGGAAGAGACAGCGGAACTGCAGTCGACGATAGACGGCCTCCAGTCCGTGAGAGCGGCGCAGGCCGCCGAGATAGCGCACCTGAACGATGTCCGCAACGGCGCCGGCGCGGCGGCAGACGCGCTCTCGGCGACAGTCCCGCACAAGGAGATAGGGGAAGCACTGGGGACCGAGGTGTATACCTATCTGCTCAAGGATTCGAGGGTTCCCCGGACGGTCATAGACGGAGTGGGCAAGTTCATCGACTTCAGGAAGTACCTGCGCATGGCGGCCGCACGAGGAGCTGAAGAGGCGACCAGGCAATCGGCCCAGACGCTGCGCGACGCCCTGGGCGCGTGAGAGACGTCAGTGCCGCGCACGAGGGGCACGGCGAGCGCAGCTCCCACACCAAACCGCTCGCGGCTGCGGCGGCCGCGGTTGTGCCGGCTCGCCTCCTGCGCCGGTCCTCCGACCGGCGACAGCTCACGTATCCACTGGTTCCACGGATAGAAGGACGGCAGCGCCGTCTTATGCGCGTCAGTCACGCGGGCCGTGCGTGGCCCCTCGCGAGCTTCGCTCGTTTCTTCTTGCGGCCACCGTCTCGTGTTGGCGCGACAGGACAACGGCGACCGGCATGCGTGGTGCGTGTTGCGAAGCGGAACGACCCCGTCAGGACAGGGAGGAAGAATCAAAGGGAGAACCTGGCAAGACTCGGGAGGCTGGTCGGGGTGAGAGGATTTGAACCTCCGACCACCTGAACCCCATTCATCACGACAGTGTGGTATCACGTACAAAGTAGTCATTCTGCGACTATCGCCCGGGCGCGGGATTGTACGTGAAGGCCCAAAGAGCATCAGCCAGACACAAGAAGGTTGTTGCCAAAATGTTGCCACGGCCGCGCTCGTAATCTATTCGTAGGATGGCCGATGAGCGTGATTCGCAGCGTGACCACACTGAACGTCCGCCAGTGCTGACTTTGGTTATCGAAACCAAGAGGACGGCACCTGCTCCGCAACGAATAACCCCGCGGAAAATGCGCGACGTGTTGTGGGTCTCGGCCTTCAGAAGTCGATCAACAGCCAGAGACCCATTGACATGTCATGTGGTCGCATAGGAAGATGGGAATAGCTCTCTTTCCGCAGGTGTCGTGACGACCCGGGAGGTGGGATGGATGATGTGGAGTATCGTCAACTAGATCGTCTTGCCAATGACGGTCGTTTCTTTGCCCACGTTATGCTTCGCGGGTTCGTGTTGTGCAGCGCGTGGGCTGCGGCGGCAGCCTTCATGAGTCCGGGGACTATCCTGGGTGTCATTCAGGTAATGCTCTTCCTGATGAGTATTGCCTTTGTGGGCTTCGGGGCACATCTCTTCTTTCGATCAAGATTGTCATCATTGGGTGCGGTTCTTGCATCCGTCGGTACTTGGCTGTTCTGGACGGTTGTGTACAGGTCTTTGTTGCTGCACATACTTGGAGTTCGGTAGAAGGGCCATGTCGACGACAACACCCACTAAGAAGCCCGGCAGGACGGCAGGACTCATTTTCCTGTGGGTCACTATGGGAGTCTTCTTCGTCAATCACCTACTGTTCTTCAATGACATGAATCCATTCTATGAGTTCTGGGCATTCATGGCCTTCCTCGCTTCGGGACTTGGTACTTGCATTCTGCAACTGACCTTCTCACCTACGATTGCCTATCTGCTGGCTCGACGCAAGAGTGCGGGACACTGCTATCTATACTACTTCGGTCTGTTGGCTCTCGGCTTCTCGTTGTTTACTATCTGGGCA
>Ga0116202_10001366_pt1 | contig 14293 bp, 12 predicted proteins | sample LakKivw325mmetaG_FD_94479 | JGI IMG/M metagenome (GOLD analysis project Ga0116202, IMG submission 94479) | Anoxic lake water microbial communities from Lake Kivu, Rwanda to study Microbial Dark Matter (Phase II) - Lake Kivu water 325m metaG | ecosystem: Environmental > Aquatic > Freshwater >...
AGGCAGCGCAGCATCATAATCCCCAGCTAGGTACAGACCCTTCGCCACGTAATATTCCTCGTTTGCTTTCACAAACTTTTCTCCATCTTCTGTTAGAAGATAGTCGAAGTAGCCTTTGAGAGGCATAGTGACTTCGGAGGTTGCTGCTCCAAGAGCAATCGATCGGTTCATCGCATTCTCGTAGCGCTGGTCCAGCTCAGAGCCAAGCTCAAGGTACAGTGTCTGGCATTGATATTCTTCAGGAGTTCCAACCTTCAGGTCTCTGGCTGTGTGTTCATAAATCCTGCTGCGCCCTTCAGCTTGGTTCTCTACAGAATACTGGACCCTAACGTCGTAGAAGTGGTATCCCAGTTCAGCGTTTTTGGGAACTGGAAATTCAAGGATGGCCTGAGCGACGCCATTTGGTTTTGAAGTGATTGGAAGAGAGCTCACGTTCTCAGCGTATCTGCCCTCGCTCTCCCAGTCGAAGTGCAACCTGACACTTTCCGCCTTCAGTGTATCACGGATACTCCTCGGCTTAATTGTCAGAGAAGCTTTGCCTGTGCTTCCTGGTACTGCACATTTCTCAAATTCGACATTAACACTTATGGGATCGTCCAAGGAAAGCTGCCAAATATCGAAACTACCAGCTCTGTCTGACTCGAATATCACCTTCTTCCCATCGGCACTCCAAGACGGATAGACATCTTGGTAAGGACTTGTGGTCAATGTCGTCTTGCTGCTTCCGTCAGGGCTTATCATCCATATGTCTGGTTGATTTTTATGTGCTAGGGACCAATAGACTATTTTCTTTCCGTCAGGGGAGAAGCGTGGGTCTCTGTCACCCTCACCATCCCATGTAAGTCTGGTCTGGTTTTCTCCATCAGCGTCCATAATCCATAGGCCATAGTTCGGTGTTCGAAAAGAGATGATCGCCAACTTCTTCCCGTCTGGGCTGAAGCTCATTGGATAATCGTGACACCTAGGGGTGAGATCTTTTTCGTAACCGGTATCCACATTGATCACATGTATAGCAACAGTTGCTACGTCACCAGGGACGACTGGAGAAATGCCTAGCGGAATTGGAAATGTCGCTTCCTCAAAATACAGTCTTTCCCCATCAGGATGCCAACATACACGACCCTGAATGTAGCATCCAAAACCTATGGAGACATGACCTTTAGTTAGTTGCTTTTCTCCACCTCCATCTTGATTCATAACATACACTTCCATGTTTCCTGTCTTGTTTGAAATGTAAGCAATTCTATCGCCCCTTGGACTCCAAGCAGGCGGTTCCTTCAAGGTACCATCTGTTGTGAGCTTCACCTTGGAGCTGCCGTCAGCCTTCATCTTCCAAATATCACAGGTCTTTGATGTGGAATCATATACCCAGTAGGTTATCTTTTGACCGTCTGGACTCCATGAAGGCCAGCCACTAATCATATTACTGGAGGTCAACTGTTTTTTGCCAGTTCCATCATCATTCATTATCCATATTGTCCAGTTGCCAAGACTGTCAGTTACCCAAACTATCTTGTCGCCTTTTGGACTATATACCGCTCCGACATCTCTTCCTGGACTGTCGGTAAGGCGTTTCAATCCAGGCTCCATCTCAAGAGCCCCAACCAAAGTCTTTGGTAGAGAAGGCAGCATCTCAGGAGGGAGAGGATACGACATACGGTGACAGTTAAAACAGAATAATGGATTTATGTGTTCATAGAACCAAGTATCAACATTTCTCACTGCTGGTTTTGGCGGCAGTAAAGCGTAGCGTGCGAATATGTCTTCAGCTTGATCTGCAAGAGCATGATCAGGTAAGGTCGAAAGCACAAGCGTCAAGCTGACTAAAAGACAAACCACTGATCGAAATCGGTCAGTCGTCATATTCATATTTGACAACTGCCTTTTTGCGAGTGCTCTACAGGCATCATTTCTTATTACTCACATAAGAATCCATTGAACAACAAATGTGGTGGTGCTCTCCAGCCAGGCCCACTCTAAAGAATCGCTCATCATGTTGCCATCTCCTTTAGCTTCTCTTTGGTCACCTCTAATTGTAGAAGTTCGTTCGTTTCTATGAGTTCTTCATCTGTGACGCTCATTTGGGAAGTGATATATTCGTAGGCCGGTGGGAATGCTTTCTTACATTTTGCGACTAGCCCCAAGACTCCAACTGCAATAACTAGAGCACGTCTTCGATCCATATATTCGGCGCCTCGTGTCTGTATTAACTCGCCGCCTACAAGGGGATAAGCATATCTGACAGTTTACGTCGTGCCGTCGCTGCCATAGGCGGTGAGCACCACCAGAAAGATATGGGCCCGCTAAAGCTATCCCTATGGAAACCGTGACTGTTAAAGGAGGTGATTGGGATGTGTGAGAATCCGTTGAAGGTTTTTGAAAAGCTTGATCCAGAATTTCTAAGGCTTGTCGAGAATACCAGTAAGTTTGCTCTCGCTGATGGCGTCCTGCCTAAGAGATTCAAGCTTCTGATCGCTATGGTACTGGATGCATCTGTTGGCGCTGTTCAGGGAGTAAAGACGCTGGCTCAGGCAGCAATACAAGCTGGCGCGACCAAAGAAGAGATTAGGGAAGCCTTGAGGGTTGCCCAGTACATTAGCGGAGTGGGGAGCGTCTACACAGCTGCACAAGCTATCAAGGAAATCCTCTAGTTCCATAATTCAAGCGCGTATCTGAAAGTGTAGTACATTCATAATGATGCGTAGTGCGTGGCCAGTGTGCGTGCTATTTGGGATTTCTCCTAATCTACATCGATTTGTACAACTTGACAGAATTCAGGGTACTGCAGTGCGCCACCGGGAGCTGTCAACGTCGCCACGGTTGGCAAGCAAACATGAAACGATAGGTAGCCGAGATCCAAAAAACTAGTTAGCCACCGGTTCCAGTTAGCTCCTGGGACGATCCTTTGAAAGCTAACCGTTCCAAAAGATTGCTTTCGATATTGTTCATCTTGACTCTAGTCTTTCTCCTCAACTTCCTTAACAATGCTCAATCACGCCTACTCACTTATCCAGCCTCGACAGATGAGAGTCGCTCTGAAAACAACTCCTTGAACTCCACTTCTTCAGGGGCACTCCAAGTGGATATTTACACTGAAAAAGGAGGCCTAGGGCCAAACGTGGCTATTGGGACGTATACCATTGGCGATACGATCAAGGTCTTCATTCGTGTAAGTCAAAATTGTACATTGGAAGAAGATTTGATAACACCTGATGGTTCTGTCTGGCTGCGTATGAAAGGACCAGTGACTGGTGGAACGATAATAGATTATGTCGATACGCAGTATCCGACTGGAAACTGGACGTTATTGGTGAAGGCAGTATCAGGAGTCACCTCAGCCTCTGACACTGCTGCCTTTGAGGTAATAGACAAAGAGCCCTATATCTACCCAAAGAAACAACCACTCAAATTAGACAATGTAAGTACCATCGAAGAAGCCAGATTTGATGGTAAAGTAGTTAGCGTGTACCGCTATCCAGTAGGATATGTTCACGGTTGGGATATACTCATTGACAGAGTATATTTTGGACCCGACATCGGAAATCTAACTGTGCAAACTCAACTTATAGATATTGCGCGGTCGCCCGATTCTCCTCCAGGATACCTAGATTATAACATCACGTTGGGTGATCGGGTAGAAGTATACGGCTTAGTCTATCAGAAAGACAACGACACATCAGTCAAGCTAAATGGATCCGAGAATTATTACATCAAAACATTAAGAACCCTTTACAGATCCCCAGAAATAGTAATATTCACAAGGGAAGTGTTCCCCAGCAATCTTACAGCGAAAATTGATGGGATCGCTGTACCAGGGAGCCGCAATGTGACATTGACGAAGGTAAACTGGAGTTGGGGTGACGGCCAATCATCAGATCAACAATTTCCTGCAACCCACACGTACGCTGAACTCGGCACCTACATTATCCTGATCAAAGCTTTTCAAAGCGACGGACTATCAACAACCAAATCTCTCTCAATAACCCTTCCAACGAGTATTCTTTCTGAATCTACACGTAGGGGAGGATTCTCAATGACGGGGGAATTGTGGATAACCTCTTTGGCTGCGATTACGATCGCATTTGTCCTGATCTCTATACTAACAATAAGATTTAGAATACGGAGACTATCTAAATCAGGAAGCCGGAATAAACTATCTGATGCCAGATGAGTCTTCATTGTTGAGGAACATGATGCACACGTAAACGAAAGCTACCCGATCTCGCGTGATGTCGATGTACACTAACCGCACTATTCTGTTGGTTCACTTGACGAGCCTTGTAGTTGTCTTGGATGGTGTCTTGGTCGCGTTCCATCACGATTGGCCTGACTTTGTTCACACCGACTATGGGTATCCCTTCGTCTGGGCCAGACGCACAACCGTAACTTTGCTTGGGCCAGTTGACAAATGGGAGGTGAACCCGTTGTACCTAGCTTTGAACATAGGAGTCTTAATGTTGATTTCACTTTGTTTTTCTATGCTGATCCTATGGATGATCAGCAGACGCAGACATACCTTAGGGTAGCAACCCGTGTCCCGATTTGGAACGTGCTGAAGGTTCTTTTATTCTTAGTAGCGCATGTCTTCCTGTATCTGCAGACTGAGTGACTGAAAGGGCTAGTGCGCGCTAGCGGGTGGTTAAGGGGTGAGGTTTTGTATCATTCTCCCTTTGATGGTCTGACCAGTGTATCTTACTCTCCACTGATGAGCACACGTACGCATCTTGATAGTCCCTATGGTACCGGGGGGTGTGAGCATATCGTGATATGGACTCGCTAGCCGTCACAGAAGGTCATTCCGTCCATCATTTGGTGTGCGACGATGTTTCCTTCTCTACAGCAAGAAGTAGGTTCCCGCGACAACGGCCAATGCTGACAAGATGATTCTCAAAGAGATCTTCTCCTTCAGAAATATGCTGGACATCAGAGCTGCCCAGACAGGCGAGGATGAACTCAGCGGAGCCGCCCTTGAGACACCTATTAGTTGTATGCTGAATAGAAAAATAACACCCGCCAGCGTCATCCCTAAAAGACCAGACAGAACCAGCAGGATCAAGGACCTCCTATCCATATTCGATCTCCTAGACTGTAATCTTGAGGCCGCCATCAAGATCAAGCCTAACAGGGGGAACCTCATCGTGTTGGCTTGTATGATGCTGACGGTTATCAATCCTGTGGCAACAAGTATCGTACCTATCGACCAGAGGACTGCTGTTACAATTGCGAGGGCAAGCCCCTTCTTTCGACCTTCTTGTTCTAGCTTGACTCCGCGATCTGCGAAGACAGTCGCTATTCCTAAAAAAACCAGTGTCGAGCCTATCAGATGCTTCGGGAGAAGGCTCTCTCCAAGTAGCAAGGTTGCGAAGGCCATTACAAAGAAAGGGTAGGAGTAACCGATCGTGTACGATCTTGAGATACCAACAAGACCTATGCTCCAGTACAGACACGTGTCACCCAACCCAAACCCCACCAACGCTGCTCCGATAACCATCAGCGATCCATAAAGATCTGAACGGAACAGATCAGTCAATCCACCCATTACCGAAGCGACGAAGAGCATAGAGATGGATGCAGAAGCTGTTCTAACCGCATTCGCAGTCAAGGGCGAGACTCTCTTAAGCGTCTTCGCAGCAACTATCGTGGAACCAGCCCATAGAAAAGCCGCTACGATCGAAAACAACTCGCCCAGCAATACAATCACAAAGTGCGCGACCCCAATTGTGACCATGTAACAGTCTTAAGTCTTCACAAGCATCGACAAAATCTAGCGTGTGCTAGTTCTCTGACAATAACAAAGGTCTTGCTTGGGTCTTGATTCCAGAATCTTATTAGACGCGCTCATGGTAGTATTCTGTGGATCAGCCATGAAGTTTGTTGGAGTCAACCACTTGGCTATGGCGACAGGAGACATGGATGAGACTATTCGTTTCTGGAGGGATTTGCTGGGTATGAGGTTGGTTGCTGGTTTGGGCGAACCTGGCTACAGACATTACTTCTTTGAAATCTCTGGAAACGACCTTATCGCTTTCTTCGAATGGCCAGGTGTAAAGCCAGTACCCAAGAAAGATCATGGTCGACCGGTGACAGGCCCGTATATCTTCGATCATGTTTCCTTCGGTGTGGAAACCGAGGATGACCTTTGGAGAATCAAAGACAAGCTATCTGCGGCTGGCTTCTGGGTATCTGGGGTAATCAACCATGGCTTCATCCATTCGATCTACGCCTTTGACCCAAACGGCATACCCATAGAGTTTAGTCATAATGTTGAGGGCATCGATGTTCGCAGGAACCCACAGATGAGAGATTCTGCACCTTCGGCGGTAGCAAAGGAGGGGGCAGAGCCGAAACTCGACAAGTGGCCTGAAGTCAAACATCCCACACAGAAGAAAGACTGGGTAGTTTACCCGGGTGCAGGAAGCGAACTCTTTCACGGAGTAAAGAAAGTCAGATAGGAACTATTCGATAAGAACTCTTCACAAGCTATCCCTGTGAGGGCGTTCATTCATTCATTCATTCATTCATTCAGCGTGCGCCATTTGGTCGTGAACTTCCACAATTCGCTATTGCGTACTCACCACACATAGTAAGCCAAAAGACGGCTCGAACGAGCATTTCTCATAACCTAAACCGTAATATTGACAACCAATATCCAGTTCTGTCGTGATAGAATTGATTCTCGGCGTAGTTGGCAGTCCGCGAAAAGGAAGACTCACTGATCAGTTAATCACTAGATGTCTAGAGGGTGCACAGCAAACTGGGATGAAGTGTGAGAAAGTCTACCTTGTAGATTATCAGGTTCCATTCTACACGGAGCAGGTCAAGTTCCCTGAGAGACTGAATGATCTGTGGGAGAAGGCTGATGCCCTCATAATCGGTGCCCCAGTATATTGGGGCGGCATCAACGGTCTGGCAAAAGACTTCATGGACAATCTCAAGATCATTGATGTTAACGGGAGACATGGGTTGGGCATCGCCGTAGCCGGAGGAACAGGAAGAGGACTCTGCGCAGCAATACAGAATATCTACCGTTTCTTCTACCACAGACGGATGAGAGCTATAGATCCAACGCCTGTTTCAAGGTTCAACCTCAACAAAGTACTCACAAGCATCTACGACGCTGGAGAGAGATTCGCCAAACTCTCAAAAGAGAAGAGACCGTTTGACGGAGACAAGGACAGGATGGAATACTACGAGGGACTCGACTATCTTAACCACACATACTTGGACAAGATGGTTTTGCTAGCAGGGCAACTAGTTAACATCTCGATAGGGAACCCAGAGTTTCCGAAAGCCAAAGAAGAATATGAAACAGCAAAGTCCCTGCTTAAGCAGGGAAAGAGAACAGAGGCAGTGGCACACGCCACGAGAGCCTACAACATGCTATACTTTGACCCGCCAAAAGCCTGACGTGAAACATCGAAAGACAAGCACGCTAGAAGTCAATATGATCTGATCAGCGTTCTTGGCAAGCGTAGCGAACCATATTATTGACGGCGGTTTAAGACATACTTCAAGAGGTCTTCAATCAGACTGTACGCCTGAATCCTTATACTATCGGCTCACAACGTAATAGCGATTGCATAATAAGAAAGTTTTCAGAGAAGCTGGAGCGCAGTCTTGACGCATCAAGTCAATTTCCTGATTGCCACTTTGCTCATTGCGCTCTCTATGATGCGCACGCAGGCGTATGGGCAGTATTCTTACTTGGTCTCATCTACCGAGTTTGAAATCTTCCGCGATGGCATCGTTCGGATCGTCCAGACTCTTTACGTTAACGAAACCGCTCCATCAATCTCCCTGTCTCTCCTCTCTCGATCTGCAGAAAACATACTCGTCTTAGACCAAGACAACATGCCTCTGAGCTACGAGCTGCTACTCTCACCAAACATGACCATCATCACACTCGGAGCATTCAAGGTCACAGTGGACTATCTTGCACCAGACCTAACCAGAAAAGAAGGAAGCCTGTGGACCTTTCAGGTGACCACACCATACAACGCCACAATAAGTCTGCCAGACCAATCCAGTATAATTTATCTCAGCGACCTCCCACCATCAATAACCACAAAGGATGGCAGAACAGTTATTCAAGTACCGCCTGGTTTCTGGGAGATAAGCTACACAATCCCCGCCTCTCCTCTCCACTCACCAACTCCAACCCCAACTACGCCAACCCCCATTCCAACCCAACCGACGACTTCTTCACCCACGCCAACTACTTCGCCTGAAAAACCCCCAACTCACTCACCGCCAGCATCTACGACTGAGCCGGCTGAAACATCAGGCCAACCGGTGTCTGCCGTGTTCTCGACGGCTGGTTACGTCATTATCGCTTTCGTTTCCGTGGGAGCTATCGGTATTGTGCTCTTTCTGGTAACTAGGCGATTCCGGGTCCAGGCATTGGGGTTGAGACCCGAAGAGAAGGAACTCCTTCAGTACTTGGCTGAGAGGGGCGGTCGAGCCTTGGAGTCTGAGCTGCGGCAAAGGTTCGACCTTCCAAAATCATCCATGTGGCGCCTAGCAAGGAGGCTTGAGAGTATAGGCTATATCAGGATAAGCAAGGTCGGCATCCAGAACGAGATAGAGCTGCTAAGAAGGTTGGAGATTCCTTGAGCGAGCGTTCCAACTTCCTGAAACACTCGTTCCACAGTGTCCCTTATCAAGACCGCTACTTACCTTTGACGTAGTGCAAAACCTATGGGAATGGGCAGAGCGCTAGCAACATCAATCGTACTAATGATCTTCTTGGCGTTCACTCTAGCCCGCACCATGTCATTGCCGGTCCGCGCCGAGGAGCAAGATCAGGCCAGAGCGGAGGAGTTCATCAAAATAGTTCGGAAGATCAGTGAAAATGTCACATACCTGAAGGATCTCGCCAAGGCTAAGGGCGCGGATGTCGCATCAGCTGAGAAGCTCATCAGCGAAGGCAAAGCGTTGATTGAAAATGCTCAGTCAACTCTTGACAAAGGCGACTACACTTTAGCCTTCCAGAAGGAAAAGGAAGCCCAAACGAAATTCAGAGATGCAATCAAAAGCCTCACAGAACCAACAGGCGAAACTGAAGAGGAGAAGGCAAAAGACATCCTAGCAGCCACAGATCGAGCTGCGGAGAGAATTCAAAGACTAAGAGAGACTATCGCCAGCATAAGCCCAACAACAGAAAACCAGAACTACATCGACCTCGTTAACGAAAGAATCGGAGAGGCCGAGAAGAATCTGGCCGATGCCAGGTCTGCCATAGAGAAAACGCCAAACACCTCAGCGGCCGCGAAGCTACTTGGAGAAGCTAACAAAAATATGGAGGAGGCGCTCAAAGGACTGAACCTCATAGCTGACTGGACTGTGACATGGCGATCTGAAAACTTCCTCAACGGACTAGAGAGAGAGCTGGCAAGAGTAAAGGATCAGCTTGAAAGCGTAGCGAAGAAAGGAGCCAAAACAGAGGATCTCAGAGCAAGGCTCACAGAGGTGGAAGAGACAGTCAAGGACGCCAGAGCCAAACTGCTCAACAGCGACAAGAAAGATGCGCTGACAAAAATAAAGGAAGCCAGAGATATCTTACAGGAACTCTCAAAAGAGCTTCAGAAACGAAATCAGCGCTGATAGTGCGCTTCCCTCTGTTATTTCAGCAAGAAAACTTGTGGAGCGTCAGGCATATATGAGTCCCAAAAGGTCAGCCGGTAATGAAGGAATGATCCACTCTTGTCTGGCAAAGTGATGATAATTGGTCTGGGTGATGTTGGCGGACATGCACTTGAACTCCTAGCTTGTACTACTGGAATAACCAAGGTATTTGCGGCAGATATCAACGAACAAGTGGGGTTGCGCCAAGTATATTCAGCGAGGGCAGGCGCGGCTCATCTAGGGTTCTACCCAGCTATCGAGTATGTCAGACTCGACCTGAACGATATAGAGAATACAACGCGAACTCTGGCATACACAGAGCCCGACATCATAATGCACAACGCTACTCTCATGAATAATCTTCAGTGGGCGCGTCTACCCAGAAAGGTAACGGAGAAGCTGGCTTCTGCAGGGATCGCAAACATAGTGCCCTGCCATCTAACATTAACATACAAACTAATGCAAGCAGTTCAAAGATCTGGGATCAATACTCATGTGGTAATGTCACCTTACCCAGACGTTGTCAACGCTATCTTGGGAAAAGTCGGCTTTGCGCGGAATCTGGTTGGTCTTGGGAACATAGACTACATCGTGCCTGGGATACAGAAGGCGGCAGCCGACAAACTCGGAGTAGACATGCGTGGCGTATCAGTCTTCTTGGTAGCACCTTACGCAGTTCTCAATCAAATCTTCCGGCATGGTACTCCCGGAGATCTCCCCTACTACCTGAAGATCCTCATAGGAGACAAAGATGTGAGTGGAAGATTGGACGTCAGCCTTCTGTTGTCGGAAGCTGCCAGGCATCTTTCCCTCTTCACGATACATGATCTCGGTTTTATTGCAGCTTCCTCAGGCACAAAGAATGCATTAGCCATCTTGAATGATGCCGGTTTACTGACCCACGCTCCTGGTCCATGCGGGCTCCCTGGAGGATATCCAGTCAAACTGAGCGCAAAAGGTGCCGATGTGGTTTTGCCAGTTGGATTAACTCTCCAAGAAGCTGTGAGAATAAACGAAGAGGCGATAAGAAAGGGTGACGGTGTCGAGAAGATTAAGGACGATGGGACCGTTGTCTTCACAGAGAAATGCGCTAAGACATGGAAGGAAGTTCTTGGTTACGACTGCCAAGAACTCAAGATCGAAGATTGCGAAGAAAAGGCAAAGGAGCTATTGTCGCTTCATAAGCAACATCTATGATTGTACATCTATCAAGGTAAGTAGGCGCACTTTTTCACGTGAATGTCACTGATGTAGTCTCTTGATGATGTTGCCGCCCATTCTCTGTATTCTCTCGAAGCTGCACTGTTGCTCCGGTGAGACGAATGTCATAGCAATCCCTTTCTTTCCCGCCCTTCCGGTCCTGCCGATCCTGTGAAAGTAGACGTGAGGGTCGTCTGGAACGTCGAGATTGATTATGTGGGTTACCCCCTCTATGTCCAGCCCTCTGCCAGCCAAGTCTGTTGCTACCAGTATCCGTCTTCGGCCTTTCACAAATGCTTCCATGGCCGTGTCGCGCTTGTCTTGAGAGAGATCCCCGTTCATGGCTACAGATGGTAGCCCCCTTGATCGCAATATGCGATCCAGCCTGAACGTATCCCTCTTGGTACGGCAGAAGAGTATCGCGCGACCTACATTACCGTGGGCTAGGAGTTTCAGAAGGGACTTGATCTTCTCGACCCGATCTGTGACAAGAAAGTACTGGTCGATCTCCTTGACATTAGGGTTATCAGGTTCGACAAATACTTCATGGGGATTCCTCATGTGCCTTCGGGCAAGCCTTATGATGTCCTCAGGAATTGTGGCTGAGAAAAGGGCGGTCTGATGTTTACTATTGACGTATCTCATTATTTCCTCGACATCTTCGATGAAGCCCATGTCAAGCATCCTATCTGCCTCGTCTAGGATGACACATGAGACATTATCCAACTTCAGTGAGTTGTTTACAATGTGATCGAGAAGTCTACCTGGGGTGCCTACGATGATTTGCGGATGTTCCTCCATCGCATCCAATTGGGCGTATTTTGATACGCCACCGTACAGTGGCAGAGCGCGCTTGTTAGTGTTCTTGGCATAGGAGTTTATGTCTTGGGCGACTTGGACCGCTAGTTCTCGTGTTGGAACAATGACCAATGCTTGAACAGCAGGGTTGTTCTCCTCAATTATCTCTAGGATCGGCAGACCGAAAGCTGCTGTCTTACCAGTACCTGTGTGAGCTTGACCAATTACATCGCTACCACTCCACAGGATAGGAATTACTTTCTCTTGGATCGGGAAAGGTTTCTTAAATCCAAGATCGTCAAGAGCGTCCACGATCTCTGGGCTAATGCCCATATCTTGGAAACTATTCATTTCTTATTTGTACCTCTTTGATTTGGCAACAAAAGCCGCTCGTCTTTTGTGCTAGTCCGAAAATGCGACCGGCTAAGAGATCGATAATTCAGTTTCGCACGATGACTCTACGGGATATGCTGCACTAGATTGTCTTCAGCGACTTCTTCAGCGAACTGCTGTGGCCGTGAAAACTTTCCTGCTTATAGGGTTGCCTCCCTTATAAGGGAAGCGTCTGTCTGTGGAGAATGCGGTAGGCTGTCCCAATTCCGCGTGCCGCTGTGGCTATCTTCAGATCTCCCCAGATCCCGATGTCTCAATACATGTACGTAAAGCCGCTTAAAGTCCCAAGCTTTACATTTCCCGAGTTGTGGATGAGTTATCAGACTTCTCAAGTCAATGTGAGCGCAGCGGTTCTATCTTTTGTGATGGTGGCTTAGCTTTCGAGCACCAATAACTGTCATGCCAACAATTCCAGCAAGTGCAGCAAGGCTTGATGTTCCCTGAGGTTCAGCATTCGGATGTCGTATGGGGATACTGGTCGTCTCGGCAGCATGATCGGGATTGGACTGATGGGGGGTAGTGATCCGGGGGTGTGTGTCTGTGTCTCCGGCGACGTTGGCGGCGGGTGGCTATATATGGTGAGCACCACCAACGAGAGCACTGACTGTTCGAGAGATGCACATATTCCATACGGCAAATGCTTTGAGTAACAAAGTAGACATTACCTCTGGAGGATGAGAACTTGGTCGCTAAAGGCGATCTGTACAAATGTGACGTATGCGGCGTAGTATGTGCCGTAGATGAAATATGTGGCTGCGCAGAATGCGACCTAATATGCTGCAATACGCCAATGAGAAAAGCAGGGAGAAAGACGGCTGGAAAGAAAGCAACCAAGAAGAAGAGAAAGTAATTGCATCATCACTAAACCAATTCTTCTCTCAAAATACCCTTTCTTCACGAAAGTTTGAATGTTGGTTAGCGTAGCGAGTCATCGCATTGGGGTGATGGTGAGCACCTATGAAAAGTCTTGGTTCGATATGGTGATTCTCTGGGTGGTTCTTCTGTGTGACGTCTAAGCACTGTTAGCTATTCTTTCGAGTCGTTTATGTTTTTGCATTGTGAGTTGTCTGTTTTCTCCGTGGTAGGGTTCGTTTCGAGTAAGCATTGCATGCATGATGGCTAGCATCTTACGGGCTACGGCAACTGTAGCCTTGCTGGATCCATGCTTCCGCTCGATCCTCTCGTAGAATGTTCTCATCTTGGGGTCGTGTTGTCTGGTGGATTGAGCGCATTGGGTTAGTATCCATCTTGTTCTCTTGGAGCCTTTCTTTGTTATGTGGCCTGTCCAGTGGGTTTCACCGGATTGATGAACTTGAGGTGCTAGGCCTACCCAGCTGACAAGTTTCTCTGGTGAGGGGAATCGTTTAACGTCACCTATCTCAGACAGTAGGATCATGGCTGCGTAGTAGTCAACGCCAGGCATAGTCATGAGGAGTTTGGCCTGCTCCTCATTCACAGCATCCTTAGCGATTTGAATATCTGCGTCATGTATCTGCTCATTCAATGCTTCCAGTATTTGCAGGTTGGATTTCAGAATATGTTCATCTGTGGCTGGAAGGTTTAGGCTGTGAAGCCATTCTAATCCTTCTTTTCCATATAGGTCTGTGTAGCTGTAGGATAGGTCGTGCTTGTCCAGAAGTGCGTGAATCCGGTTTTTCACCTCAACCCTTATCTTGATGAGGCTGGCGCGGTGTCTGATGAGTGTTCTTCGTTCACGGTTCTTCTTGGTTGGGACGTAGCTTTCAGCCACAAGGTTCCCTCTCAACAGGTAAGCAAGTGTTTTGGCGTTCAGTCGATCCATCTTAACTCTGGCTTCAGCTATGGCTTTTGTCTTTGATGGGTTGGAGAGCTTAACCTCTACGCCTTCATCCTCCAGCTTATCATAGACTTTAATCCAGTAGTTGGCTGAGGGCTCCACAACTGCTTTGATGTTGGGGCTGTAGGATCGTGCAAGGTTAACCAGATTCATGGCGCCGTCTAGTGTGTTCTCGAATCTTGTTTCATCCAGGATTGTCCCGTCTTCACTCATCAAGGCTGCTTGACAGAATCGTTTATGCACGTCTACTCCAACATAAACTGACACTTCTACTTTCACCTCCATCTTTATGGTTGGCTTAAACGCGGCACTCACCTATCCGCGCGATATGCGCATTTAATGAGCCGCTCCAGAAGACTGCCCATTCACACACCCGACCGATACCGGTCAGCTCACCATCGGGCTTACCAACCACGAGAAACAACCCACACGCCAGAACTTGAGGCTTTTCATCCTTTCACA
>Ga0116202_10001368_pt1 | contig 14285 bp, 14 predicted proteins | sample LakKivw325mmetaG_FD_94479 | JGI IMG/M metagenome (GOLD analysis project Ga0116202, IMG submission 94479) | Anoxic lake water microbial communities from Lake Kivu, Rwanda to study Microbial Dark Matter (Phase II) - Lake Kivu water 325m metaG | ecosystem: Environmental > Aquatic > Freshwater >...
CCTGGGCACGGTGGGCCTGAGCCTGGGCGTTACGTCCCTGCTCTCGACCGCCGGGCGCCTGATCCTGACGCTGGCTATGTACGCGGGGCGAGTGGGCCCTCTGACCCTGGCGCTGGCAGTGCCGCCCGCCCGCCCTGTGGCGGTAGAGTACCCTGAAGAGGATATGATGGTGGGGTGAGCCCTCGCGTCTGGGCGCCCGGAGACTCCTGGGCCGGAGTGGCGAGTGGGCTCGCAGGGCGCGGGGCGCGCACAATGCTGGCCGCTGAGTCATCGGCGGCGCGGGGAGATTCGAGATGAGTCGACACCTGCAGTTCGCCGTCATCGGCCTGGGCCGCTTTGGGTCGCGAGTGGCTCTGGGCCTGTTCGAACAGGGCCACGACGTGGTCGCCCTGGACAGCAAGTCCGACGCCGTCCAGGAGATCGGCGACGGCGTGACCACCGCGGTCTGCGGGGACGCCACGCGCAACGACGTGCTGAGCGCGGCGGCGGTGGACGACATGGACACGGTCGTCGTGGCCATAGGCGACGACATCGAGGCGTCGGTGCTCGTCACGGCCCTGCTGAGCCAGCGGGGCTGCAGGCACATCGTGGCCCGAGCCTCCACGGACCTGCACGCCCGCATCCTCGAGATGGTCGGCGCCCACGAGGTGGTCTACCCCGAGCGCGAGCTGGCCGTGCGTCTCGTCCGCAGTCTCGCCTCGCCCAGCATCCACGAGTACGTGCCGATCGAGGGCGACCTAGAGTTCGTGCAGATGTCGGTGCCCTCGAGCTTCGTCGGCCACAGCCTGGCGGAGCTGGACGTACGCAATAAGTACAACGCGACCGTCGTCGCCGTTCAGACGAGGGATGAGCCCGACGGCCCAGCGAGGACGATTGTGCCGCCCGCCAACTACGTGTTCGATGCCGACGATACGATGTGGATCGTGGGCCACCGGGCGCACTTGCAGCGCATCGAGGCGCTGGCCTAGCCGCCGGGGCCGGCCGGGGCCGGGAAGGGGGAGACCACCCTCGGGCCAGGCTCCGTGGTATGCTGGTGTAAGCGCAGGATAGTCAGGAGCGCCGGTCGCCCACTAGGGACGGACGCCGGCGGACCCGGCCGGGGTGCGCAAGCGCCCGGCCCGATGGCGTGGCTCGCGTGGCGCTCATGGAGGTTGCGTTGTGGACATTCTCCTGGTCGCCCCCAGGCACTACGCTTCGGCGAACCTGCCCTACCGGCCACTACGGCGGGCGGTCTCTCCTCCTCTTGGGCTCCTCACGGTCGCCGGGCTGACCCCGCCAGGTCACAACCTTCGCGTCCTCGACGAGGGCGTCGAGCCCATCCCGGACGAGATCGAGGCCGATCTGGTGGGCATCACGGCCACGACCTGCGCCGCGCCCCGGGCCTACGAGCTGGCCGACAGGCTACGCTCGCGCGGCACCCCCGTCGTGCTGGGCGGGATCCATGCCTCGGCGCTGCCCGCCGAGGCCGCGGCGCACGCCGACGCGGTGGTGATCGGCGAGGCGGAGGGACAGTGGCCCCAGGTCGTTGCCGATGCGCAGGCCGGCGAGCTGAGGAAATACTACCGGCAGACAGGCTGGCCCGACCTCGCCCAGGCGCCGCCGCCGCGCTACGATCTGGTGAACCCGCGCAGGTACGTCGTTCCCAGTACCGCCCAGACGACCCGCGGCTGCCCCTTCGACTGCTCCTACTGCTCGGTCACGACCTTCTTCGGCCGAACCTACCGGACGCGGCGCATCCAGGACGTGGTAGCCGACCTGGAGCGCATGCCTCGCGGCCCGATGATGTTCGTGGACGACAACATCATGGCCAAGCCGGCCTACGCTCGGGAGCTTTTCGCGGCCCTGCGCGGCCGGGGGCTGCGATGGTTCAGCCAGGCTTCCCTGACCATACTGAAGACCCCTCACCTGATCCTGGAGGCGGCGCGGGCCGGCTGCAGAGTGCTGTTCGTCGGCCTCGAGACTCTCTCCCAGCGGAACCTGGAGGCGGTGGGCAAGCGCATCAACGTCACCAGCAGCTACCACGAGCTCGTCAGCCGCCTCCACGACAACGGGATCGCGCTGATCGCCAGCTTCATGTTCGGCCTGGACGCGGACGACGAAGCGGTGTTCGAGCGGACGGTGGAGTTCGCGCGGCACCACAAGATTGACGCCTGCATGTTCTCGATCCTCACCCCCCTGCCGGGGACGCGGCTGTACACCAAGCTCGAGGACGAGGGGCGGATAGTAGACCGGGACTGGCGCCACTACGACGGCGCTCACGTGACCTTCCGGCCCGCCCTGCTGTCTCCCGAGCGACTCCAGGAGGGCTACCTGCAGGCCTACAGGGACTTCTTCTCCGTGGGGTCCATTCTGGGCCGCGCGCTGCAGCCCGTGGGGTGGCGGCCGGTCTACTGGCTGATCAACCTGATCTGGCGTCACTACCTGATGAACTGGCTCGACGGCGTCCAGAGCCCCGGCCGGGGGACGTCAAGGGGAGGGCACCGGGGCCGACGCTCCTGACGGCCCCCCGCCCGTGCCTTCCCGCGCCTCGTGGCTCCTTGGGCGCGGGGAGGCGCGATGGGCGTCGGTCGCTCGTCACTGCTCCGCCGGCGGCGCGTCTTCGGCCGTGGGCTCGCGCTCCGCCGGCAGTCGTACCACGAAGGTGGTCCCCACCTCGGACTCGCTGTGGGCCGTCACCATGCCGCCGTGCCGCTCAACGATGGACCTGACGATCGCCAGGCCCAGGCCCGTGCCCTCAAGGCCGCTCTGCCGCATTTCGGGCGCGCGATAGAACTCGTCGAAGACGCGGGGCAAGTCGTCCTGCGAGATGCCGGGCCCGTTGTCGGTGACCCTCAGCACGACGTAGTCGCCCTCGGCCTCGGCCGTCATCGTCACGTGCCCGCCGTCGCCGCAGTACTTCACCGCGTTCGACAGCAGGTTGGCCAACATGGTCGTGAGGGCCTCGTGGTCGCCGTGCACCGCCGGCAGCCTCCCACGGGCCTGGAAGCCGATCTGAATCCGACGGCTCGCCGCCTGCTCGGCGTACTCATCCACCACGGTCTCGGCCACGTGGCTGACGTCCACCGCCGAGAACTCGGCCTGCGGCAGCTCGCGCATCCGGGCCAGGTCCAGCAGGTCGCCAAGGGTGGCTATCGCGTCCTGTGCCCGCCGGTAGCTGCGCTCGAGCATCTCTCGCTGCTTCCCGGGCACGTCGCCGGTCAGCCCCTCGAGGACCACGGACAGCGCCTGGGCAATGGCCGACAGGGGTGCCTTGAGCTCGTGGGTCACCCGCCTCATGTACTGCACCTGGGCGTGTTGCACCACCAGCAGCTCGTCGTAGGCCAGCCGGCACTGGGCGGCCGTGTTGTGCGCCTCCAGGCTCATCTGCTCGAGCTCGGTTTCTCGCTCGCGCAGCCGCAGGGCGATCGAGCAGGTCAGGTAGGCCGTGACGTACACAGCCGACGCCATGGCCAGCACCGGCAGGGCCGCATGGGGGCTGCGGTAGAGGCTCTCGGCCTCCAGCGGGCCGAGCGAGTGGTGAGGCAGCCAGCCCGCGGCCTCCGCCCCCACCATCGCCGAGTAGAGCAGCACCGCCCACGTGGCCTGCCCGTAGGCCGCGAGCGGGGTCAGCATCGTCGCGGCGATCACCACGTGGAAGACGTAGTAGCAGCTCAGGGGGTTGCCCACACCTCCCGACAGGTGGAGGACGACGGTGAGGGCGGCCAGGTCCACGGCGATCTGGGTGTTGGCCATGAGCCTGGTCAGGCGGAAGTCCATGGTGGCCGAGTGCGCCTTCAGCCAGGCCCTGAAGGCCAGGTTGTAGGCGGCGATGGCCACACCCACCAGGGCCAGCGACAACACGGGAAGGTGGTACTTGAGGGCACTGTCCACAGCCAGGGGCAACACTACCACGCCTGCCGCCGCGATCCAGCGCAGGTGGGTAAGCCACGCGAGCCTCGCTGTCAGCTCCGCCAACGTGAGGGCCCCGAAGACCCCCCGTTCACGTGCCGCCGCGAGCAGGTTCTCGGCCATCCAGTCCACCGTCCCCTCTCCGGGCGGCCGGGGGTTACTCGCTCGCCGCGAGGGCCTTGCGGATCTGCTCCAGTAACACGTGCGGCTCGACCGGCTTGTCAATGAAGCCCTGCACCGGCAGGAACTCCCCCGGCTCGTAGGTGCCGTCGGATTCGTCCGGGTAGAAGCGCAGGCTGGTCGTGCTGTGGATCGCGCTGAGCACGATGATAGGAGTGTGGGCCACGTCCTCGGCGTGCTGGTTGCGCAGCTTCCACACGAAGTGGAAGCCCTCCGTGCCGTCGGGCATCATGATGTCCAGCAGGATGAGGTCGGGCCGGAACTCGTTGACCTTCTCGAAGGCGGCCGGTACGGTCAGCGCGCTCTCCACCTGGTAGCCCGCGCTCTCCAACACCAGGCGAACCGACTCCACTATGTCAGGGTCGTCTTCGACAACCAGGATCTTGGCTTCCTCTGCCATCTGTGCTCCTCCCATTCCCTAGGATTCCGCTGCGCCGCCGCGGCCCTTGTCGGTCCCGTCCGCCGTCTCGGGCGGAGGGCTCTCCAGCGCGTCCTCGACCATGCCGCGCACCAGCTCCACCACCTCGTCCAGCTTGGCGGCCACCGGCTCGCTCAGGCCCTCGCCGGGGAGCGTGAGCTGCGGCTGAATGCCCACGAGCGTCACCCTGGTGTCCACCCCGGTCATCTCCGCCAACTGCAGCACGTCCGCCAGGGCCACGTGGTGCAGCGACGCCGTGCGCTCGACCACGCGCACGTCGGCCTCGGCGGCCTCGAACACCTCGACCTGGCCGGGCTGGCTACCCATGTCCACCGCATCCACCACGATGGCCCAGTCCGCGTCCTCGATGTCGAACAGCAGGTTGAGGCCGCCGGTGTGGCCCTCCATCACCTCCACCCCTTCCCCCAGGTCAAGGGAGGCCAGCCGGCGGGCCACCAGCACGCCCACCGCATCGTCGCTGCGCAGCTCGTTGCCTACTCCCAGGACCACGATACGCCGTGCCATCGTGTCCTCTGTCTCCCTCTGACTCCCGGGCGGCGCCGTCACGCGCCTCACCGCTTGATCGTGACGTCAAGCATGTGCGTGGCGCAGGATATGCAGGGGTCGTAGGCCCGCACAAGCATCTCCAGCAGCAACTGGATCTCCTCGTCCGGGCGCTGCACGATCCCTGGCACCAGCGCGTGGAAGTCGTGCTCGACGTTGTTGAGGTTCTGGTTCGTCGGGATGACGCAGTTCACTGCCGTCAGCTTCCCCTCGCCGTCGAAGGTGTAGTCGTGGATGAGTAGCCCACGAGGCGCCTCATCTACTCCCACCCCCCGACCGGCCTTCGGCTGCACCGACCACTCCTCCCACTCCAGGTCGCGCTCCAGCGCCCACTCCAGCCACCTGATGGCCTCCTCGAAGGAGTGCACCGTCTCGACCACCTGCGCCAGGGTGATGGCGTAGGGGTTGTCCAGGTGCGCGTCCAGGCTCAGCGCCGCCGCGGCCTCCTTGGCCCGCGGATGAAGCTGGTCGCTATTGCACCGATAGCGCGCCAGGGCGCCGACCATGTAGGACCCGTGCTCCGTCTCCGCGTGCTTGGCGTGGCTGTGCTGCACCACGAACTCCCGGATCTTCTGCCTGTAGTCGTGCTTCTCGGTCAGGTCGCCCTTGGTGGACTTGATGGCCTGGCACTCGTACATGCCGTACTCGTCCGGATGCCAGCTCGCCAGCGCCTCGCAGGGGCGCTCGAAGTCGGGCAGCGTCAGGGTCGCGAAGAGCGCCACGGCCGCGTCCATATCAGCCCGTGCCGCCACGCAGCGCGCGTGCACGTCCTCGAGCTCCGCCCGCTCGGGCAGCCTGGGCAGGGTCCCCGGCAGATAGGCACACGGGTGCAGGTGACGACCCACGACGACCTTGCACAGGTCGTTGGCCAGCCGCTTCAACCGCAGTGCCCGCTTTACCTCCGCGGGGTGCGACTGAATGAGCGGGAACACGCTGGGCACGCCCAGGAGGTCCGGAGCCGCCAGGTAGTAGAAGTGGAGCACGTGACTCTGGATCATCTCGCCGTGGTAGGCGACCTTGCGCAGGGCCAGCGTCTGCTCCGACGGCTCGATCCCGAAGGCGTCCTCGATCGCCCGCACCGACGTGGTAGTGTGGGCAATGCTGCAGATCCCGCAGATGCGACAGGAGATGTGCGTCGCCTCATCCCACCGGCGGCCCAGCATCATGGCCTCGAAGAAACGCGGCGATTCCGTGATCTCCAGCCGCAGCTCCTCGATGGTGCCGTTGGTCGCGTTGAGCACGATGTTGCCGTGCCCCTCGACCCGGCAGATCTCCTCCACGAAGATGTTTATCTTCCGGTCTGCCATTGCGTGTCTCTCCTTCTACTCCTGCTCCTGCCGGCGCGCCTTGCGCTCCTCGAGCTCGTAGGCGCAGAAGAGGTCATAGCGCTGCATGATCTCCTCGACCGTGACCCCGTACTTCTGCAGGACCTCCCAGTGGGCTTCGTCGTTGGGGTTGTCCACGAACCCCCGACAGGCCTCGCACCAGGCCCCATAGCTCGGACAGTCGGCGTCACAGCCCGCCCTCGCCACCGGCCCCATGCAGATCATGCCCTTCTCGAACACGCACACGTTCTCGCGCCGCTTGCACTCGACGCACACGGGGTAGTTGGGCAGCTTGGGCGTCTTGCCCATCACCAGGTCGGCCACCACCCGCAGGAACTCCTCGCTGTTCATCGGGCAGCCGGGGATCTCGAACTCCACCGGCACCACCGCGTGCACCGGCCGCGCGGGGATCGTGTCGAACTCGGCCCCGGCCTCGCCGTAGACCATCTCCTTGACCTCGCCCATCCCGTACCGGTTCTTCAGGGCGTTGACGCCGCCGTTGACCGCGCATGCCCCGATGGGGATCAGTGTCCGCACTCGCTCGCGGATCTGCTTGATCCTCTTCACGTCGTGGTGAGTGGACAGGGCTCCGTCCACGAAGCCGATGTCTATCATCCCCTCGGTCTTCTCCGACATCGCCTCGCGCCACTCCACGAACTCGACCAGGTTCAGCACGTCCAGCAGTTCGTTCTCGCACTCCAGGATCGCCAGGCTGCATCCCTCGCAGCCGGTGAAGGAGAACACGGCCACTGTCGGCTTCGCCATCGCTAGATCGCCTCCCACATGAACTTCAGCTCACTGTACTTGAACACCGGGCCGTCCACGCAGCAGTACTTGTTGTTGATCTGGCAGTGGCCGCACTTGCCGACCCCACACCTCATCCTTCGCTCCAGCGAGAGGATCATGTCCTCATCCGCGATGCCCTTCAGTCGGCACTCTGTCAGCACGAACCGGTACATGATCGGCGGCCCGCACATCACCGCCTTGGTCCTGGGCGCGTCCAGGCTCACCTCGGGGAAGAGGGTCGTGATCACGCCCACGTGCCCGTCCCACTCCGGATGCGGCCGGTCAATGGTGATGTGGAACTCCAGGTCATCGCGGCCCGCCCATTCCGCCAGCTCGTCGCGGAACAGGACCTCCTGCGGGCTCTTGAACCCCGCGAACACAATCACCCTCCGGTAGGCCTCGCGCTCGGCCAGGATTGCCTGCACCACTCCCCGCAGGGGCACCAGGCCGATGCCGCCGCCCACCACCAGCACGTCCCTGTCCTTGAGCTCGTCCATCGGGAAGCCATGCCCCAGCGGGCCTCGCACGCCGAGGACCGAGCCGGCCTCGAGGCGGTGCAGAGCGCTGGTCACGGTGCCCACGCGGCGCACGCACAGGTCGAAGCTGGTGCGGCCCCCGGGGGCGGACGAGATCGAGATGGGCGCCTCGCCGATGCCGGGCACGAAGACCTGCACGAACTGGCCGGGCTCATGGCCCAGCGGCTCACCCGACAGCCGCTCAACCTCGAGCAGCTTCTCGGTGGCGGTCATCTGCTCGGCCCGGACCACCCTGGCCGGCTCGGGCACGTAGAGGCTCCGATCCGGCTCCAGGGCGCGTATGCTGACCCCTGCTCTAGAGAGCATGACCCTTCGCCTCCTTCCTTGCGCCTGCCAGCAGCTCATTCAGGACCGTCACCGGGTCAATCTCCGCCAGGCACTGGCGGACGCAGCGCCCGCACCCGCAGCAGTAGGGCCGACCGTAGCGGGTGAACAGGTAGGCGTACTTGCGGTAGAACCGGTGGCGGATGCGATCGCGGCGCTCCTCGCGGAAGTTCTCGGCCGGCGCCACAACCGCGAAGTCCTCCAACATGCACCCGTCCCACACGCGCGTCCGGCTGCCCTCGTCGAGCGACAACTCGATCTGGTCCAGCACGTCGAAGCAGAAGCAGGTGGGGCAGGTGGTGTTGCAGGTTCCGCAGGAATAGCACTTGGCCGCCCACTTCTGCCACACCTCGCTGTTCGAGAACCCCGTGAAGTGCAGCGGCAGGTCGTTCACATCCGTGTTGATCCGCCGTTCGCGCTGCGTGGCCACCTTGTCGGACTGCCAGGCCCGCACCTGCGCCAGGTCGCCGCTCGTGGCCTCGCGGCTGTTCACCATCGCCAGCATGGCCTCACCCTCGGGCGTGGCCGACTCCGCCACGAACTCCGCCCAGCCGTTGATCGGCGTGAGGAACACGTCGTACCCCGAGGACACCGTCGAGGTCTTCATCGAGGCGCAGAAGCACCAGTCGTCCGGCATGCAGTCCACGCCGATGATACGCATCCCCTTCCGCCGCTCGACCCAGTTGGGGTCCACGTGCGCGTCGGTCATCGCGATGTCCAGGCTCTGCAGGCCGTAGATGTCGCACGGGTGGACCCCGACGAGCGCCATCGGCTCGGCCTCGACGACCGGCTCCGCCCGGAACTCCTCCCCCATCGTGTACCGCACCAGCGTCTCCCGCGTCGGGAAGGCATACTTCTTCGGCGGCAGGATGGTGCTGGTGTAGCGCAGCGCCACTGCCGCGGGGTCCTCCACGTCTGCGAACTGCCATTGCTCTCGCCCCTCCCTCTGGTGGGGCGCAACCACCCGCATCTCCTGCTTCAGTTTGGCCATCAGCTCCCTGACGGCCCCGTCGGTAACCGCTCTGAGCGCCATCGTCTCCCCTCCTTGGCGGCCTCGGCGTCCGGCTCTCAGCAGATCCGGGGCAGAAGCTCGCCGCTGGGCATGTCCACAATCCGCGTCGTACCCAACTCCGTCACCAACTCGACTCGACCCGCGACCCCCTCCGTTACCTCCCCGATCACAGCACCCTCCCTGCCTCTCTCGTCCGCCCGCAGGACCTTCAGGGCCCTCTCGGCCATCCCCTCCTCCACCACGGCCACCATCTTCCCCTCGTTCGCCACCTGCAGCGCATCCAAGCCCAGAAGCTCGCAGGCAGCCTCCACCGCCGCCCGCCGCGGGATCGCGCCCTCCTCCAGCCGCATCCCAACGCCCGAGGCCAGCGCGATCTCGTTCAGCGCGGCCGCCAGCCCTCCCCGTGTCGGGTCGTGCAGGCAGTGAACCCCCGTCCCAAGCTCCTCGATCAGGGCCCGGGCCATCTCGTGCAGGGGAGCGCAGTCGCTGCGCACCTCGGCCGCGAACCCAAGCTGCTCCCGCGCCGCAAGCACCGCGATCCCGTGCTCCCCTACGGGACCGTTGATCAGCACGGCGTCGCCCGGCCGGGCCCTGCCCAGGCTCGGCAGGTCCCGCTCGGCCAGCAGCGCCTCGGCCAAGCCCGTTGTGTTGATGTACAGCCCGTCACCGCGGCCCGCCTCCAGGACCTTCGTGTCGCCTCCCACGATCTTCACACCGCACTCCTGGGCCGCCGCCGCCAGGGACGCCACCACCTGATCGAGGACGTCCAGGCTCAGGCCCTCCTCCACGATCAGCCCCACCGTCATCGCCCTGGGCCAGCCGCCGCGCATCGCGAGATCGTTGACCGTGCCGTAGACGGCCATCCTGCCGATGTCCGAACCGGGGAACACCAGCGGCTTGACCACGAAGCTGTCCGTGGTCATCAGCAGGCCGCGCCCGACGCCGGCCGCGTCCTCGCCCGCCTCAGCCACGCCGAGCACGGGCAGCACGCGGGCCGCGAGCAGCTCGGCCATGAGGCTGCCGCCGCCGCCGTGCGCGAGGGTCACGACGCCTTCATCCATCGCCCGACCTCCGAGGGCCCCGAGGGGCTGTCCGCTCCCGGCACCGCCGATGCCGCCTCATCCGCGCACCACCTGGGTCCGCTCGTACTTGTACGCAGCCGCGCAGGCGCCCTCGCTGCTGACCATGCATGGGCCGACGGGCCGCGCGGGCGTGCACGCCCCTCCGAACAGCCCACACTCGGCAGGCCTCAGCCGCCCCCGCAGCACGTCGCCACACCGGCAGCCGGGCGGCTCCGGCGCCGCCACGACCGCCAGCCCGAACCGCTCCCGCGCGTCCAGGGCGGCATAGGCCCCGCGCAGCTTCAGCCCGCTGTCCGGGAGGCTCCCCAGGCCTCGCCACTCGGCCTCGGTCGGCTCGAAGACCTCCTCCATCAGCGCCAGGGCCCGTGGATTGCCCTCGGGCCTGACCGCCCTGGGGTAGGCGTTCTCCACCTCAGCCCTCTCGTCGGCGATCTGAGCCAGCAGCATCGCCACGCCCAGCAGGATGTCCTCCGGCTCGAAGCCCGCCACGACACAGGGCATCCGCCATCGCTCGGCCAGAGGCCGGTAGGCCTCGCTGCCGATGACGACGCTTACGTGGCCGGGGCACAGCAGGCCGTCCAGCGCCACCTCCTCGTCAGCCACCAGAGCCTCCAGCGCCGGCGGGACCAGCTTGTGCAAGCCCAGCAGACTGAACCCGCTCGGGCCCGCGGCCGGCGCCTGCTTCGCCACGGCCGCCACGGCCGGGGCCGTGGTCTCGAACCCCACGGCCACGAAGACGACCTCGCGGCCCGGCTCCCGGGCGGCCAGCTCCAGCGCCTGCTGGGGGGAGTAGACCACCCGCACATCGCCGCCCGCGGCCCTGGCGCCGGCCAGCGACCCCGACGGGCCCGGCACCCTCATCATGTCGCCGAAGGTCGCCACCATGGCTCCTCGGCGGGCCAGCTCGAGGGCCAGCTCCACCTGCCCCGCCGTGGTCACGCACACGGGGCAGCCCGGGCCGCTCACCAGCTCGACGCTGTCGGGCAGCAGTTGCCGCAGCCCGTGGCGCCCCACCGCGTGGGAGTGGGTGCCACACACTTCCATCAGACGGACGGGCCTTCCCGCCCGCTCAGCCAGGCGCTCGCTAGCCGCCGCAAGTCCACGGACCCGGCCAAGGCGGCCCTCAGCCGACCCCACGGCCAGTCACCTCCCCCACGAGTGACCACACCTCAGCCGCCTCGGCCGGGTCTACCACCGCTATCGCGAAGCCCGCGTGCACCAGCACCCAGTCTCCCACGGCCGCATCCTCGAGCAGGTCCACCCGCGCTCGCACCTCCAGCCCCCGGTGCCCGCACAGGGCCTCGCGCCCGTCTATCCGCAGAATCTGCAGGGGCACGGCCAGGCACACGGCTACCCGTCCCTCCTGTCCTCGGCCGTCGCCCGCGCGGCCGGCTGACGCTGCATCGCGGCCCCCGCCACGGCCACTTGCCCCACACTCAGCGCGCTATCGTTCGGCGATAGCCCCCGGTGCCACACCGCCCGCAGGTCCAAGGCGCGCAGCGCGCCTACCGTGCCCTCTAGCACGAGCCTGTTCTGGAAGGTCCCGCCCGACAGCGCCACTGTGTCCAGACCCGTCCGCGCGGCGGCCCAGCCCGCGGCATCGGCGAGCATAGCCACGAAGGTGGCGTGGAAGCGCGCCGCTATGTGCTCAATAGGAACTTCAGCGTGCATATCGCCGATGATTCGCCGCAGGCCCGGGCGCGGGTCCAGGACCCGGCAGACACCGGCCGCGGCACGACCGGCGCGGCCCTCATCCGAGGCGCCGCAAGCGGGCTCCTCGGACCAATCGTGCCCGTAGGACGCGTCTGCCGAGAGCGCCGTCTCGTCCTCGCGGGACGCGGCGGCCTCCAGGAGCATCGCGGCCTGCGCCTCGTAGGCGGCACTGAGCTTCAGCCCCAGCAGCGCGGCCACGGCGTCGAACAAGCGCCCCGCCGACGAGGCATAGGGGCAGTTGACCCCGCGTTGGATCATCGTCAGCACGCCGTCGGCACGCTGACTGCCGACCGCCCGGACGAGCGCCCTGCCCGCGTCAGGCCAATCGCCGGGCTCGAGCCCGTAGCAGTCCGCCAGCCATGCCACCGCCACCCGCCACGGCTCGGCCACGGCCTTGTCGCCGCCAGGCAGGGCCACGTACCGGAGGTGGGCCACACGCTCGTAGGCCCCCAGATCCCCCGCGAGCACCTCGCAGCCCCACACCGTGCCGTCCGGCCCGTAGCCCGTCCCGTCGCAGATGAGGCCCAGGGCCGGCCCCGGGAGGCCGTTGTCGGCCAGACACGCAGCGAGGTGGGCATGGTGGTGCTGCACGCGGACCAGAGGCAGCCCCTTGTCCTCCGCCAGCCGTGCCGCCAGCCGCGTGGAGGGGTACCCGGGGTGCAGGTCGCAGGCCACGACCTCCGGCCGTATCTCGCACAGGTCGGCCAGCCGCTGCAGGCTGCGCTCGTGATAGGCCAGGGTCGCGGCGTCGTCCAGATCTCCGATGTGCTGGCTCGGGTAAGCCAGGACATCGCTGGCGAGGCAGAAGGTGTTCTTGAGGTGGCCGCCCACGCCGAGGGTCGGCGGGACCGGTACCGGTAGGCGGATCGGCAGGGGCGTATACCCCCGCGACCGGCGCATCATGATCGGCCCCGCCCCGCTCGCACGAACCACCGAGTCGTCGCACCCAGCCAGAATCTCCCTGTCATGCAGCAGGAAGGCGTCCGCCAGGCCCGCCAGCCGCTCCAGCGCCTCCTGGTTGGACGTGCACAGCGGCTCCTCGCTCAGATTCCCACTGGTCATCACCAGCGCCGTGAAGGGAGCCTGGGCCTCCTCACCGCCAAGAAGCAGCACGTGCAGGGGTGTGTAGGGCAGCATAACGCCGTAGTCGGAGCTGTCGGGCGCTACCGATGGCGCCAGTTGCTCCGGCAGGCGCTTGGGGAGGAGCACGACCGGGGCCCTGGGGCCCGCCAAAAGTTCGCGACTCGCCTCGTCCAGCACGGCGAATCGCTCGATGGCCGCCATCGAGGGAGCCATCACGGCCAGGGGCTTCTCCCACCGGCCCTTGCGCGCCCGCAGCTCCCACACGGCGTCCTCGCTGGCGGCATCGCAGGCCAGGTGGAACCCGCCCAGCCCCTTCACGGCGAGAATCCCGCCCCGCGCGAGCAGCGCGCGAGCAGCCACCAGCGCCTCCGTGCCCTCGGCCTGCCGCCGGCCGTTCCCCGCGGACAGCCACAGGGTCGGGCCGCACTTGGGGCAGCACACCGGCTGGGCGTGGTACCGCCTGTCCGTAAGGTCCTCGTACTCGGCCCTGCAGGCCTCACACATCGGGAATCCGGCCATGGAGGTCAGGGGGCGGTCGTAGGGCAGGTTCCGGATGATCGTGAATCGCGGGCCGCAATTCGTGCAGTTGATGAAGGGATGCCCGTACCTGCGGTCGGAGGGGTCGGCCAGCTCGCGACGGCAGTCGGGGCAGATCGCCACGTCCGGCGAGACGAAGACGGGCCCGGCGGCTGGCTCGCTGGGGACTATCAGGAAGTCCGTCTGCCCAACGGGCTCGACGGGGCGCGATTCCAGGCTCTCCAGGACCGAGATCGGGGGATTCTCGGTCGCGAGACGTCGCAGGAAGCGCTCCACAGACTCGCGGGCGCCCTCCACCTCGATGTGCACCCCGCCGGTGAAGTTGTGGACCGTGCCCCCCAGGCCCAGGTCACAGGCGAGCCGGTGCACAAAGGGCCGGAATCCGACCCCCTGTACGATGCCCTGGACCGTGATTCGCCGGCGCTCGCGCACGCGGTGGCTTCCCCCTGCTCGGGACGTCACTCGAACTCACAGCTTACGAGCAACAGCGCCTCGTCACCGGCCGGACGCACGCCCTCTGCGCCGCAGAGTCCACAGACCAGGTCGTCGGAGATGGGCACGATGCCGCAGCTCGGGCAATGGCCCAGTAGGCCGTCATGGGTGATCTGGACAGGGAAGGGCTGCGCCCCGGCCTCCTCGGCGGCGTGGTCGAGCATCATCTGGAGGGATTCCTGGGTGATACCCGACAGCTCACTGACGCGGATGGTGACCCGCGTGGTCCTGGAAGCGCCGGCACTGAGGCGCCGGTGTTCGGCAGCGTCAACAATGGCGTCAGCAAGGGAGTGTTCGTGCATGGAGCCCTCGTGAAAGCGTTCACAAAGTACTCATACATTATAG
>Ga0116202_10001369_pt1 | contig 14277 bp, 11 predicted proteins | sample LakKivw325mmetaG_FD_94479 | JGI IMG/M metagenome (GOLD analysis project Ga0116202, IMG submission 94479) | Anoxic lake water microbial communities from Lake Kivu, Rwanda to study Microbial Dark Matter (Phase II) - Lake Kivu water 325m metaG | ecosystem: Environmental > Aquatic > Freshwater >...
ATTCACCGGCGGCGATATGGGCAACGTATTTTGGTATATTGATGCCTACAGGACAGGTGTGCTGACAGGGCGAAATCATTAGCGCATCGCAGACAGCTGCAGGACATTTCTTCTCCTTGATGTGAGCATCATATTCGTCCCTGAAATAGTTCAGTGTGGTAAGCACCGGGTTAGGACAGGTCTGTCCCAGTCCGCAGAGCGAGCATTCCTTAACCGTTTTAGCGACCGAAAGCAAGGTATCGATGTCAGTATCACGGCCTTTCCCCTGAGTAATTCTGGTTAGTATTTCCAGCATCTGCTTGGTTCCCAGGCGACATGGGATGCACTTGCCACACGATTCCATTTGAGTAAAACTCAAGAAATAGCGTGCTACCTCTACCATACAGGTGGTCTCATCCATGACCACCATGCCTCCTGACCCCATGATAGAACCTAATCGAGCGAGATTCTCATATTCAACAGCCGTATCAAGAAACTGCGCCGGGATACATCCTCCGGAGGGGCCGCCGGTTTGGACTGCTTTAAATCTTTTGCCTCGCGGTATACCACCGCCTATATCGAAAATGATGGTGGAAAGTGGTGTACCCATTGGCACTTCAACCAGACCGCTATTGGCCACCTTTCCGGTCAACGCAAAAACCACCGTCCCTTTACACTTTTCAGTACCGATACCGGCATACCAGTCCGCTCCGTTGGAGATGATTAGCGGGACTGAAGCCAGACTCTTTACATTATTGATGATGGTTGGTTTTCCATCCAATCCTGCTTCTGCGGGAAACGGTGGGCGGGGACGGGGCATGCCGCGCCGGCTCTCGATAGATGCTATCAATGCGGTTTCCTCTCCGCAGACAAAGGCGCCGGCGCCTTCCTTAACCTGTATCCTGAAATCAAAGCCTGAATTGAAAATGTTATCGCCCAGATAGCCTTTCTTCATCGTCTCGGTCAGGGCATTTCTAATTCTCTGGACCGCCAGTGGGTACTCAGCCCGAACATAGATGTACCCCTCCGTAGCCCCGATAGCGTAACCGGCGATAGTCAAGCCTTCGATAACCGCATATGGGTCTGCTTCGAGTATGGAGCGGTCCATAAACGCTCCAGGGTCGCCTTCATCGGCATTGCAGATAATATATTTTTGACTTCCCTCAGCCCTGCGGCAGAATTCCCACTTCCTCCAGGTGGGGAATCCTGCACCACCCCGCCCCCTCAAGCCGGCCCGCTTCACCTCCTCGATGACCATGTCCGGCCTCATTTGCATCAGGGCTTTTTTAAGGGCATTGAAGCCGCCGCTTTTTATGTAGTGGTCGATTTTTTCGGGATTAATGTGTCCGCAGTTATGCAGGATTACGCGCTGCTGCTTTTTATAGAAGTTGATGTCAGAATATCGCGGGATACTTTGTCCTGTCCCCGGGTCGTGATAGAGCAGCCGCTCAACCGGTTTGCCATGGCGAAGATGAGACCTGACAATCTCCGGTGCATCTTTTGCTGCAACCTGAATGTAGAAGATATTATCAGGCTCGACAACCACGCTGGGCCCCAGCGCGCAAAGGCCATGTCCATGACAGCCGCTAATTTCTACAACAGCATTTGTTTGCTTTTGTCGAATTATCTCTGCCTTGAGCGCCTCGTAGACAGCGCCGGATCCCATAGAAAGACAGGGTGTCTCCTGGCACACGAAAATAGTGCGTTGATATTGTGTATTATTTGGCATCCCTTCTGTCACCGAATAATTGTGCTACCTTTCTGGGATTCATCTGGCCATAAGTTGCGGAACTGATGACTATGTTTGGCGCCAGCGCACAAACACCGATACAGGCAACCGTCTCCAACGTATACTCCATATCAGGCGTCGTCTGGCCCTCTTCAATGCCCAGATTTTGCTTAACCAGTTTCAATATTGTCTTCCCGCCTCGTACATGACAGGCCGTTCCCCGGCAGACCCTGACAATCCTTTTCCCCCGAGGATGGGTATAGAGCTGCTCATAAAAAGAGATGATACCCTGCACCTGGCTGGGGAATAACTTAAGAGCTCCGGCCAGAATCGGGATCGATTGGGGCGGGATATAGCCGAACTCATTCTGGATTTTTTGTACCAGAGGGATGAGTGGCCATCTTTGTTGGCTGTACTCACGAATTATTTTCTCAAGTCTGTCAAGGCTGACTTCTGTGTTCCGTATCGGCTTAGTCATGAGTATCCATCCTCTCTATTTGCACGTGACATGCTTTCAATGTCGGCGTCTTTGATTGTGGGTCCAGAGATATTTCAAACAATGTATTTACCGGTATCTCAGGAAATGTTGATGGCATAAACAGTATTCCCTTAGGTAGGCTGTTCGATATACTGACCGGTGCTATAATTTCACCCGCGCGTGAAGTTATTTTTACCTTATCGCCATTGTGGAGGGCCAGTTTTTTGGCATCAGCTTCACCTACATGTAGGAATCCAGACGGACATAATTTTCTCAATCTTGGCGCCCTTAATGATCTGGTACCAGTTCCGGCGTGGGGCAACGCGGACCCTGTAAGCAGAATAAACGGATATCCTTTAGGTTTGGCTTTGAAGGGAGCCTGGTATTCAACAGGTGAAAAGCAAGCAAAGCCTCGCAGCTGCACTCCTTGCAGCCGTCCCGCATCCGCCACATTCTCATAATTCTTATGGCGTCTGGTAGAATCGCTATAACCCTCGTACCCGGGGACGGCTTCTTCGATCTCTTGAATAACGTCATCGAGACGGGAGTATGAAAATGGGGTATTCATTTTATCTACAAGCGTGCAGATTATTTCCCAGTCAGGGCGACTGTCACCAACGGGTTTGATTGCCTTCGTGATTTTGTTTATCTTTCCCTCGAAATTTGTATAAGAGCCCGCCTTCTCAGCGAAGCTGGCTACAGGGAGTACTACAGTTGCCATTTTTGCAGTTTCCGTCAGGAATAAGTCTTGCACCACAAGGAATTGGAGTGAAGCCAGAGCATCTCTTACCACTCGTGTTCCCGGAAAGCTCACTATAGGGTCTTCACCCACAACATAGAGGCACTTAATCTTTCCAAGTTTTGCCTGCTCAATAACCTCAACTGCCGTTAGCCCCGGTCGAGTCGGCAGGTTTGTACCCCAGAGCGCTTCAAATTTACCTCTGGCCCTGGCATCCGTTACACTACGAAATCCGGGGAGAAGGCCGGGCAGCATTCCCATATCTAGGGCTCCCCGGCTATTACATTCCTTCTGCAGCCCAATCATGGCTCCGCCTTTACGCCCTGTATTGCCGGTTAACATTGATAGATTGGCCAGTGCCTTAACAGAATCGGTTCCTGTGCAATACTGGGTAATGCCGTTGCCGTAAACGATAGATGCCTGTCTTGCTTTAGCGTAAAGCCGGGCAGCGGCCACAATCTGCTCAGATGGCACCCTGGTAACATTTTCAGCATATTCGGTAGAATACGGTTCCAATGCCTCCCTAAGTGAGCTGAAGTTATCAGTTCGCCTGCTGACGAATTCTTTGTCTAGTAAGTTCTCCTGGATTATCACCATGGCTAAGGCGTTCAATAGTGCTATGTCAGTCCCCGGCTTCAACTGCAAGTGAAGGTCGGCAAATAGTGAGAGCTTGGTTCGGCGCGGGTCTACTAGAATCAGCCGCGACCCTTTATTTTTAACGGCACGCTTTATAGCATAGCCAACGCAGGGGGCAGAGGAAGTGGGGTCTGCACCGATAACCATAATAACGTCTGATTTTTCCAGAACATCCAGAAAATGTGAAGACTGTGAAAAGCCGAGTGAAACACTGAGTCCTGCCAGGGTGGCAGCAGTGTAGAGACGATTTCCGTCATCAACATTGTTCGTGCCAATCACACATCTGGCAAATCGCTGTAATAAATAGTTTTCCTCATTGGTACACCTGGCTGAACCCAGAATGGCTATACTGTCTGGCTCGTATTCATTCTTTATTCTCAGGAATTCCGCAGCTACAACTTTCAGTGCTTCATCCCAGGACGCTTCCTCCATATTTCCATTCATTCTGACCAATGGCCTAGTGAGTCTGTCCGGGCTGTGAATAAAATCATATCCATAACTGCCTCGCACGCAGAGCAGGCTGTGGTTCCCGGCGTCTCCCCATCGAGGGGTCGCCTGCACCAGGCGATCGCCCTTCACATGCAAATTTACTCTACAGCCACAGCCACAATAGGGACATGTTGACTCGACGATATTTCCCGTTGTTCTTCTATTGGACCATTCCTTTTCCATCAATGCACCGGTCGGGCATAGCGCTACACAGGTGCCGCAGAAGGTGCACTCGGAATTTTCCAGTGGCAAGTTGCCAACGGTTGTTGGCTTGGTTTTAAAACCGCGCTGAAAGTAGTCGAGCACACCTTCAACCACCAGTTCCTGGCAGGCTCTGATGCATTTGGCGCACAAGATGCACTTACTCAGGTCTCGTTCGATGAAAGGATTGAGCTCCTGAATGGCAGATGATTGGGGTATGCGTTGAAATTCCGTTAAGGAAACGCCCATTTCCCCGGCTACTTGCCGAAGCTGGCAACGGTTACCTTTGTCGCATACCGGGCAGGAGTCAGGATGGCTGGATAGCATCAACTGCACTAAGGTTTTACGGTGTGTTACAACCCTGGGCGAGGACGTTTTGATTGTCATTCCCGGAGCTAAAGGCGTGACACAGGAGGCCATTAAAGCACCGGTCTTTTCATCTTCAACAATACAAAGACGGCAGGCTCCAATAGGGGACAATTGTTCGTCGTGACACAGTGTGGGGATATGCACACCTGATTCGCGAGCGAGCTCGAGAATACTCATGCCGGCATAGCCGCTTACCTCACGGCCATCCAGCGTAATCGTTATCGGCTGCACCTGACCACCGCCTCTAGGTTGACTGCCTTGTGATTTGTTTTGATTTACTTATCAGATTCCGGTGGGATGGAAATACGTTCTCCTTTGCTGGCTGCCCTGATGGCGGCCAGAAGTTGGGAGCTAGCACTCTTCTTGGGAATGAAACCGAAGGCGCCGGCTGTAGCGCTGGCACGCATATTCTCTTCATCAGCATATTGTGTCAACATCAAAATTCTGGCTCGCTTCCCCTCTTCTTTCGTTAGTTGTCTGGTTGCTTGAAGCCCATCCATACCCGGCATGGCCATGTCCATTAGAACGATATCAGGCACCAGTTCATGGACTTTCTGTATGGCTTCGCTTCCGTCAACTGCCTCTCCCACCACCTGAATATCAGGTTGGAGCCCTAATAAAACGCGAATACCCTCGCGAACGACCACGTGGTCATCGACAACCAGCACTTTAATCCGTCTGGTCACCTTATCCAATATTTTCATAACATGCGGCATAATCTTCCCAGGCTCGACAGGCTTCTGGAAGTAGTCCTCAGCCTCCAGCTGCATTCCTTCATCCCATCTCCATCCCTTTATTAATTGCTGTTCCGGGGTGGCATCGACTACGACAAGAGGCATGTCCTTAAGGCTTAAGCTCTGTTTAACCCACTGGTGTAGATAATAGGCATCTCCACGGTGCTCCAGGGTACCTAAAATAATCAGGTCGGGTTTTTCGAACCGCACCATCTCCTGTGCTTCCAGCATAGTCCTGGCTGTAAGCGCATGGTAACTATGGCTTTCCAGTACCTTCTTCACTTCTTCCAGGAATTCCGGATCGTCGTCAACCACCAGAATTTTTGCATTTTTTTCGTCCATAGTTATTTCCTCCATTCTGCCCGCTGGTGTTATGGTGAAAATTAAGCATTATGCTTATGGTTATAGTATAAGCACCGCTTGGTGAAAGGCACAGAGGCGAACACCCCAAAAAGGTGAGGGAAACACCTCAGTTTCTCCAAAAAAACAGCTAGTAATTGATATGGACTGGCAAATTACTGAAATGGGGTATTCCCTGTAGATATAAAGGATATCACCGGTAAGCAGGGCTTATCAGATAGTGATTATGCCTTTCCGCAGCGCATATTTGATCAGGTCAGCTCGGCTATGAATAGCAAGCTTTGCCATGAGATTGGTCTTGTGCCGGTCAACGGTCTTGGGGCTGAGGATAAGCATGGTTGCGATTTCCTGAGTGGTATGGCCTTCTGCCAGTAATTTCAAAATCTCTCGTTCCCGGTTCGTCAGTTGTTTGTAGGGATCCTGGTCCTTTAATTTTCCAATTCCCTCCTGATATCCTTCGACAAATATTCGGGCTACTGATGGTGATAAGTAAGAGTCTCCCCTGAATACAGAGCGAATTGCAGATGCCAGCTCGGATGAGGCTGCCGTCTTGCTGATAAAACCACGGGCACCTGCCTCGATAACCGGAAAAACAAACTCACGGTCATCATATTGTGTAAGCGCGATGACCTTTGTTTTGGGGAAGTCCCGGTAAATACGGCGCGTCGCTTCTAAACCATCCATCAGAGGCATAGCGATATCCATAAGGACTATATCGGGCATCAGTTTCTTTACCTTGTCCAGAGCTTCCCTGCCGTTTATAGCTTCGCCAACCAGTTCAATATCTGACATCAGTCCAAGCAGCGCATAGATGCCGTGGCGCACGATGGTGTGGTCATCAACTACCAGGACTTTTATCTTCGACATTTTTTAAGCTCCACCGCATCGGTATTATTGCTGTAGCAGTAGTTCCCTTGCCTGGCTCAGACTGTATGACACAGCTGCCGCCCATTAATTTAACTCTTTCTTTTATGCTGAATAAGCCAGCTCCACGTCCATTTGGTTCAATGCTTTGTATTTGAGACACATCAAATCCCACACCGTTGTCGCTAATGCATATTACTAACTCATCTCCATTTACGGTCAGTGAGATTGAAGCGCTGGTCGCCCTGGAATGCTGCTGGATATTTCCAATGGCTCCTTGTATGGCACGGAACAGACCTGTCTCCACCTCCTTTGGCAACGTCCTTCCCAAATCGTCGAACTTGAATGAAACGGTTATTCCCATAGGAACCAGTGTCGACTCCACATGCTGGCGAATCGCTGGAATAAGTCCCAGGGAATCAAGAATAGTGGGACGCAGATTAACGATTAGCCGATGGATTTCATTGCCGACATGAATAGCCAGCTCATGTGCCTTTTTCAATGTTTCTTTAATCTTCGCGTCCTGGATACCAGCCATTTCAACCATTTCAATGACAGCTTGCAGGTTGAACGATAATCCGGAAAGCGCCTGGCTTGTCTCGTCGTGAAGTTCCCGGGAAAGACGTTTACGCTCATCTTCCTGAGCCATTACTGCGAACCGGGCGAGCTGTTTATACCGTTCCCTTCCCTTTCTCAGCTCTTCGTAAAGCTTTGCCTCCTCGATAGCTAAACCAAGTAGGTCTCCGGTGGCATGTAAGAGGTGAATATCCTTCTCAGTAAATTGGCGTGGCAGGCGGCTGGCCACATTCATCACTCCAAGAACTTTGTCCTTGGACATAAGAGGAACACTGACGAACGCCTTCAGGCCTTCTTTGCTGATAAGGTCAGGATGGGCAGCACCGGTCTCCTTGGAGATGTTCTCAACCATGACGGACCTGGCGTTTTCAGCAACTTTTCCCGCTACTCCCTCGCCGAGCTTAATATGCATCTCCTGAGCATACTGGTCGGAGATACCATGATATACACGGTACGATAGTGTTTGTGCATCATCATCGAGCAGCATAATCCCGCCAATGGCGCTATCCAGAATGGCCAGAGCGGTATCCAGACCCACGCGGAGTATGGCTTCCAGGTCGACGAGGCCACTGATGGCGGCGGCAACACGGCTCAAGGCAACCAGGTCGTCTGGCCTGCCTGCCGCCGTACTTGATGACGTGGTACTAGGCGTTATATTGACTGCACCTTCCGGTGCAGTTTCCTTGTTTGTGGCGTTCATTCCGCATACCCCCCTGCCTGATTCCTAGCTTACCGACCTGCTTGAATTCAAGCTTACAGAAAAAAGGCGGCTGCTGTCAATGAATAAGCATTCAAAAGACGTTTTACGGCTGGGATGTGTGATTTCTTATAAAACAGCAGTTTGGAATGAATCGTAGCTGGCTCCCGAGGTGGGATTCGAACCTTTGGTCAATCGCCTGCCCGCGGCAAAGCTGGAGGAAACGCCAGAGGTCGCTCCACCGGTCTGAAAGACGATTCCCGGTTTAGATAACAGGGCCTGATGTGCAATAATATCAATTGATTTCTTCGATAATAGCTGGAGCCCCGAGCATCCAGAGGAGGCAACAATGAGCGACGAAAAGACTGAAGAGCCCAACGAAATCCGTCCTGAGCTGGCCGAGGTAATCCAGCGCCATGAGTTCACGCTGGACAAGTCCCGTCCCGAAATGGTGGAGAAGCGCCGGAATCGAGGGCATCGGACAATACGCGAGAATATCGCCGATCTACTGGACCTGGATGACTCCGTCGAGTACGGAGCATTGACGCTGGCTGCGCAGCGGCGCCGCATACCTATTGATAAGCTAATCAAAACAACTCCTGCAGACGGACTTGTCGCCGAGATAGGATCCGTCAACGGCCATCTGTTCGATCGCTCCCGGACCAGGTGCCTGGTGTTAGGATATGATTACTCCGTCCTGGCCGGCACACAGGGCATGTTCAACCATAAGAAAAAAGACCGCATGCTCCAGCTGGCCCACAAGCATAAGCTGCCCACGATACTCTTCGCTGAGGGTGGTGGAGGCAGGCCGGGAGACGTTGATACCATGGACTTTGTCGTGGCCGGGCTCGATGTCATGGCATTCGCGCACTACGCCAGGCTCAGCGGCCTTGTCCCTGTGATAGGTATCGTGACCGGCTACTGCTTCGCCGGTAATGCAGCGCTTCTGGGGCAGAGTGATGTCATTATCGCCACCGAGGACTCCAATATCGGCATGGCCGGCCCGGCAATGATTGAGGGCGGTGGCCTGGGTGTATTCAGACCGGAGGAAATCGGTCCCATGTCGGTGCAATCGCCAAACGGTGTTGTCGATATACTTGCCGAGGATGATGCTGATGCGGTGCAGAAGGCCAAACAGTATCTCTCCTACTTTCAGGGGAGCACAGGAGACTGGAAATGCGCCGACCAGCACCTATTACGTGAGATGATTCCGGAAATGCGGCGCAAGCCATACGATGTCCGGAAAATCATCGATACCCTGGTAGACACGGGTTCTGTACTGGAGCTACGCCCTCAGTTCGGGGTTGGCATCGTCACGGCGCTTGTTAGAATCGAAGGACATCCCTTCGGTCTGATGGCAAACAATGTGTCTCACCTTGCCGGTGCCATAGACGCAGACGGCGCAGACAAGGCATCCCGTTTTATTCAGATTTGCGATGCTTTCGACATTCCGGTTGTCGTTCTTATCGATACGCCCGGGTTCATGGTTGGCCCGGAGGCGGAAAAAACGGCCCAGGTGCGCCACTTCTGCCGTCTATTTACCAACGCCGTCAACGCAACCATCCCCATCTTCAGCGTGGTATTGCGCAGAGGTTACGGTCTTGGCGCCCAGGCCATGGCAGGGGGAAGTTTCCATATGTCTGACTTCATCATATCATGGCCGACGGGCGAGTTTGGCGGCATGGGACTGGAGGGTGCCGTTCGTCTTGGCTTCAGAAAAGAACTTGAGGCCATCGAAGACCCCGAGAAACGCAATGCGCGGTTTGAAGAGCTGTTAGCCTTACACTACGAGCATGGAAAGGCGATAAATATGGCTGCTGCACTCGAGATCGATGATGTCATTGACCCGGCTGAGACCCGCCGCTGGATTATGACCGGTTGGCGTTCTATGCCCGCGCCTGAGCAGCGCAGCGGTAAAAAACGACCGAATATCGACTGCTGGTAAAGTCGCTTATTGTATAAGTTGGTTCCCGAGCCAGAATACTTCCCGAACCTTTAGCCATTCCGACTATAAGAGCAAAAGGGGAGTTCATTTCCGTTCTAACAATTTTACCGTCTTGAACATAGACACGCTTGAAAATGGTCTCGCATAGTAAACGCCTCTCATCATCGTTTCCTCCGATGTACAGTTTGTCAAGCTCATTAGACAACTGTAGTGCGATTTGGAAATCACCCTCTATCATACTGCGCCGGCAGCTTATTATCTCTACCAAATCTTTCAGATTTCTTCTCTCGGCTTCTATTCGAGCGCGATGTTCCTTAAAATCTTCGATAGGTATCTCTTCTTCAATAGCTAACCGCTGCAGATTTTTCTCTATCTTCTCCAGTTTCGTCAGTCTATCTTGAGCATGCTCCAACTCGCCATCAGCATTAGCCTCTTTATCAAACCACCGGTCGAAGTCTTTTTCTAGTTCAACACGCTTGTCATCTGATATGGTGGTTTCCCTGGCGACGAGGGCCATCTGCTCATCTATGTCTCTTGTATTGTAGAAAACCTGTCTGCCGTCTATCCGGGCCTTGCTTCGATAGTAACTTATTCTCTTCCTGGGATGAGTCTCAACCCAGCAGGGGCTGTCGGCGTCGAGGGAGTATATCAGCCCCTGAAGCAGGTACTTATGGCGCTGCGTGCGTTGCTTATGCTTGTCATGCTCTTGCATTACCTGCTGTACCCTGCTGAAAGTGGCCTCATCTGTAAGCGGTTCATGGTTTCCCTTACTGGGTACGTCTCCTCTCCGAAGCCAGGTCTCTCCCAGGTAGATGCGATGATGGAAGATAGAGCTCCAGATGCTAACGGAGATACGATAGCCCTTGCGGCTGCGATAACCCATACTGTAGGCATGCTGTGCCCACTCTTTGAGTGTCCACCTTCCTGATGACATTTCGGTGAAGGCTTTGGTGATGAAAGGTCCGAGGACAGAGTCGACCTCGATCCAGGCAGAGCTTTTGTCGTGCTTGTTCAGGTACCCTGGAGGCGCCAGCTTAGGCCAGCCGCCGTTCTGTACCATCTGCTTCATACCTTTTTTCGCTTCAACGGCCAGGTTCTTTGAGTACCAGGTGCTGATGATCTGCATCATCCTGCGGCCGATGTAGCCGGCAGGAGTAGAGGCGTCACCCGGCTCACTTACACTCTCTAGGACAATACCAAGGTCTTCGAGTTCTTTCTCGTAGACAATGAAGTCGTAATCGTTTCGGGCAAAGCGGTCAAACTTATGCACCAGAATAGTGTCGAACTCTTTGTTTCTGGCAGCGGCTACCATCTTCTGAAACTCAGGTCGCTTGTCAGTCCTGGCGCTTTCACCGGCATCGATGAACTCTTTGACCACCTCCCAGCCTTTACCCTGTGCATGGTAGCGACATCGCTCCAGCTGGAAAGGAATCGATAGGTCTCTTTCTGCCTGCTCCTCGGTTGACACCCGGGCGTATATACAGCATTTAATGTTGGCTCTATTCTCCTGTTCCATATCAATCCTTCCTTATCACGGCGTGTCAGGTGAAGATTGCCATCTTAGAATTTCTTCGTGCAGGGCAAAAACGCTCATTCTTCTTAGCACCAAATCCTCCGGCGCTCCGAAATGCTCGGCTATCTCCGATAGCGACATCTGCACTGTTTTGTTTAGCTCATTTTCTGGCATGAGAATATGGGCGGCGCAGCAATCAGCCTCTCTCTCCTGTCTTTGCCGGTATTTCGTCTGCCAGCCGCGGAAGGAGAGTTGATTGCCGCAGTGCAGCAAATGATGCGCCAGGGCATGAGCTATGAGGTATCGGCGTTCCTCTTGAGGTAAGCCTCTGGCGACTCCTATCCACCGGCCCTGTTTGACCTCCTTTACCGGCTCGAGAAATGGCCAATCCAAGCACTCGCATCCCTCGTCGTTGGCCAGCAAATCCATGTCCACGGGAAAGGCGAGCCCCGGATGGCGCTGGTGAACTTGCCTGGCTTTGTCTATGGCAAACCTGCTCATACCGTCCTACAATTCTAAATCGATTATTCGGACTGCTGCCGCTTCTCGTCCAGCTCGTGTCGCCGCCTTCGCCTCTCTTCGTCCAGTGTAAAGCGTATGAAGGCCTTTACCCTGTCCTTGGCTTCTCCTTCGAGCAACCTGTCCACCTGGCGGAACATGAGCTCAAGCTCCGGGTCTTTGAGGTCCAGATCGCCGACTCTGTCCCAGGGATAGGCATTTAGGGTTCCCGCCATGGCGGCATAGATGTCGGAAATCTCGAGGTCGAGGTATTTCGACAGACCGGCCACGATCTCTGGCGAGGGCTGCTTGTTGCGTTCGTTTTCGATGGAGGTGATGTTCTCCATGCTGGTGCCCACCAGCTTTGCCAGCTGCCTCTGAGTCATGTCACCGGCGCGAATCCTGGCCTCCCTAACCAGCTGCCCCAGCGTTATCGACATAAAAATTTCTCCTCCAGGTTCAGATTTACGTTGTGGTAATAATATCACCATTTACTGAATCTGTCAAGGGGTATCTGTCGCGATCTTTTACACTCGAAATCGGGCAATATAAATACATTTATTAAGCGTAAAAAGGTGACAATATTACCTTGACCTCATCATTTTATAATGGTAATATGGTCACTATTCAGGAGGGCAACATGATGCGAGGCAAACCAAGCGTAGTGGGCAGGCACCGGGTATCCATGAGGGTCCTAATGGCCAGAGAAGATTACGAAGCGCTGCGGAAGATAGCGGACATCGAGAGGACCGACATAAGCAGTCTGGTAAGGCGAGCCATAGCTCGCTATTTCTTTGCGCCACCCGGGAATAACAACGTGTCCAGCCAGCCCAAGGAGTGAATGCATGGCAGAAGAACGACCGAGCGAAGGCACCATTTACGTATCCAAAGACCACCAGATAAAAGTAGTCATGTTGCCTCCTGATGGAGAAGCAGCAGTGAACAGAAGAATACTGACAATTCTCGACCTGGCTATCGCCATCGGCAGGCGTCACGGACTGATACGAAGCAACATTGGAAACGACACAACAATTGCCGCCGGGAATAAGCGGTAAAGACACTTATCGCTAGCGCTAAAACGAACCCTAGAAATCAACAGACGGAATATTCACCATGGTTGGGTCTATCTTTTCCGATTCAGCCCAGGAGCTCCTTGAGAGCCATTTCTCTCACCTGCATGACGGCAGCGGCATCAGCCCCGAAGTCATACTGGCGCGAGGATACAAGACCATCATTGGCAAGACCGACCTTGGCAGTCTGGGCTTCTCCAGGTCGCAGCAGCACACTCCAGGCATCTTAATCCCGTTGTGGACCGTAGACGGAAAACAGGAAGGCTATCAGTACCGCCCCGACCACCCGAGGTTCAACCAGAAGGGCAGACCCATCAAGTATGAAAACCCGGTCGGCTCAAGCGTCAGGCTTGACTGCCCGCCGCGGTGCCATAAGATGCTCAGCGACCCCAATGTCCCTCTGTGGATCACCGAAGGCAGCAAGAAGGCCGATGCCCTGGCCTCTAAAGAATCCTGCGCCGTATCGCTGACCGGGGTCTGGGGTTTCAAGGGCAAAAACGAGCTCGGCGGCGTGGTCTTGCTGGCCGACTGGGACCGTATCGCACTTAAAGGAAGAACGGTTTACCTCGCCTTCGACTCCGATGTGGCTACCAAGGCACCGGTTCGGCAAGCCCTGGAGCGTTTAACGGAACATCTTCGCCGTCGAGGGGCGAAGGTCTGGATCGTCAACCTGCCGCAAGACGGAGACGCCAAGACGGGTATAGACGACTACCTCCTCAAGCATCCCCTTGATGACGCTATTAAACTCGCTGTCGAAGCGGCCACAGAAGGTGAGAGCCTGGAGCGCGAGCTTCCGGTGCCGGGCTTTGTTTTAGGCAACGGCACCGTGGGCGAGATGGTGATCGGCGAAGATGCCGAGCGCGCCTTTGTTGTCGCGGTTAACGGTTCCGTCAGAAAGGCGCCCTCATTCCAGGCAAACGGAGTCACCTACGTACCCACTAGAGACCTCCTGGCAGGTCAGGTGGTCCACTTCGCCGCCACGGCCAGACCCTACGACTCCCAGCTTTTACTGTTCAAGCAAATCAAAGATTTTATCCACCGCTATGTCGAGCTGCCGGCCGATTTCGAGGACATGGCTACGCTTTACGTGCTGGTAACCTGGGTCTACGAGTTCGCCCCTTCCATTCCTTACCTCAGGGTCATCGGCGACTGGGGCTCGGGCAAGACCAGGTTCTTGCAGGTGGTCGGCTCCGTCTGCTTCCGTCCCATCTTCGCCTCGGGTGCCACGACCCCATCGCCCATATTCCGCATACTGGACAAGTTCCAGGGCACCCTGGTCCTCGACGAGGCCGATTTCAAGGACTCGTCGGCCTGGGTGGAGATGGTCAAGATACTCAACAACGGTTACCGCCCCGGCTTTCCCGTGCTGAGGGCTGAGAAAGAGGACGGCAAGTGGTATC
>Ga0116202_10001371_pt1 | contig 14274 bp, 12 predicted proteins | sample LakKivw325mmetaG_FD_94479 | JGI IMG/M metagenome (GOLD analysis project Ga0116202, IMG submission 94479) | Anoxic lake water microbial communities from Lake Kivu, Rwanda to study Microbial Dark Matter (Phase II) - Lake Kivu water 325m metaG | ecosystem: Environmental > Aquatic > Freshwater >...
GCCTTTGGCTTTGGGATCGAACGTATCGCCATGCTCAAATACAACCTGCCGGACATGCGCATCCTGTTTGAGAATGATGTCCGCATGCTGCGTCAATTCAGCGGAGAATCCTTATGAGAGTTTCCCGGCGCTGGTTGAATAGCTATATTGAATTGACTCCGGATCTGGATGATTTGCAGCGGCAGCTAACCTTTTCCGGCATTGAGGTGGAAGCCGTGCACCACTATCCTGCTTTGGCGGATAGTGTGATCACAGCACGGATAATCAGTTCCGAAGCGATTCCGGGAACTGATCATCTGAAGGTTTGCCTGGTGGAGCACGGTGGCAAAGATCCGGTGCAGGTGGTGTGTGGAGCTCCGAATTGCCGGTCTGGGCTGATCAGCGTCCTGGCTTTGCCAGGCTCGGTGCTACAGGATTATGAGATCAAAACCACCCGGCTCAAGGGAGTGGAATCTGCCGGAATGCTATGTTCCGAGCGGGAATTGGGGATTTCGGACAACCATGCAGGTATCATCGAACTGGATGCAGACACTCCAATCGGCATACCGGTCAATGATATCTTTGGCTTGCCGGATACCGCCTTCGAGCTGGAGATCACACCCAACCGTCCCGATCTTCTGGGTTATCTGGGCATCGCCAGAGACCTGTCCGCCTCCACCGGGAAGCCCTTGATTCTGCCAGAACTTCAATCCGATGTAGCAGATACTGATCCGCAAGCCGGCCTCAAACTCATCCTGGAGGATGCAGAGCTCTGCCCACGCTATACGGCGAGGCTGATCAAGGATGTGCAGGTGAAGGATTCCCCCCAATGGCTGAAAACTGCCCTGATCAAATCCGGAATGCGCCCGATCAACAATATCGTGGATGTTACGAACTATGTGATGCTGGAAACCGGCCATCCGCTGCATGCCTTTGATTATCATAAGCTTCAGCCACTGACTGGCGACGATCCCACACCCGCAATTGTGGTGCGCCGCGCCAGAAACGGAGAAAAGTTCCTGGCTTTGGATGGGAATGAATACCAGCTTGACGAAAATGACCTGGTGATCGGAGACGGACAGGTTCCCTCAGCCCTGGCTGGCGTGATCGGAGGCCGGGAAACCGCCATTTCGGAGACCACCACAACCATCGTGCTCGAATCCGCCGCTTTCCATCCCGGTTCCATCCGCAGAACCGCCTACAAGCACAAGATCACCACTGATTCCGCCTACCGCTTTGAACGCCATCTCAGCCCTGCCGTACCGCCCCAGGCCAGCCTTAGGGCAACGGAGCTTATCCTTCAGGTTGCTGGTGGTAAAGTGGTCAATCAGCTCTACGACGCCTATCCGGAACCTGTCAAAACTCAGTATTTGGGCATTCGCCCTGAGCGGTTCGAACTTCTGATCGGCTTCTCCCTGAGCTCCGAAGAGATCAAGTCCTACCTGGAAGCCCTAGGCCTTAATTTCCATCAATATGGCAGTTACAGGGAAGGTTTGATCTCCGATCCAAATCTGATCTATTGCCATCATGGGGAAGAGGAAAAAGCCGGGATCACCGAATTTACGCATATCGAGTGCGATCATGCGCTCTACTTCACCGTTCCGCCCTATCGGGTGGACCTCACGCGGGAGGTAGACCTGATCGAAGAGCTTGCCCGGCTGGCCGGATATGACAAAGCCCCGCAAAAGACCGCAGTTCCGCAGATTATGGATCGCCACGCCCATCAGATCCGTCGGCGGATTTCGGATCATCTGGTGCGTTGCGGTTGTTACGAAGTGGTCAACTACAGCTTCACAGACCCGGATCAACACGCATTATTGGCTTTTGATCCCATTGAGACAGGACAGAGACTGATCCGGTTGATCAACCCCCAAAGCAGCAACCAGGCAGCCCTGCGCCTCAGCCTGATCCCCAACCTGTTGATAAATATGAGTCATAACCTCAGGCAGGGGGAACGAGACCTGAAGCTGATGGAAATAGGCAAACTATATCTTCGTAATGGTGACAGCTATATTGAGCCGCTGCACCTGAGCGCTCTGCTGACCGGAAAGAGCCACGACGAACACTGGAAAATGCCTTCGGGCGATCTGGATCAATACCATCTGAAAGGCTGGGCGGAAGGCTTGCTGAACAATCTCCAACTGCCGGATTACAGGATCGTAAAAGCCAGCAGGCCTTATCTGATCGGTTCGGACAGCCTGAGTTACCAGGTGGGGGACACCTTGTGCGCCACCATCGGCAGGATCATTCCTCGGATCGCCCAGGCCTTTGACATCGACACCACGGTTCTCAAACAGGATATCTGGCTGTTGGACATCGAGGTGGAGAACTTGATCGAGCTCACCCGTGGCGTGAAGACGGAATTCGTTGCGCTGCCAAGATATCCCTCGGTTACCAGAGACCTTTCCTTTGTGATCTCGCAAGAGGTCTCCTACAGCGAAATCGCAGCAGCGATCAAGAACGTGGATGTTTCCCTGATCAAGGATGTGAAGGCATTTGACGAATATCGCGGCAAGCAGATTCCCGCTGGCTTCCGCAGTCTTTCCTTGCGCCTGATCGTGCAGGATGCAGAAAAAACATTGACAGATGAGCGTATTGATCAGCTTATTGCTTCGGTGATCAGGATGCTCACCGACAAATGGCAGATAAAGATGAGGTAAGAGATGGAAAGCAATGCAATTAGCTTACAGGAAAAGATACAGAAGCTGATTGATCAATACACCAAGGACAAGAAGAAGCTGGCCTCTCTGGAAGAGGAAAATGCCACTCTGAAGGAGCAAAGCCTGCAATTGATCAAACAGATCGAAGAAATGAACCAAACCCAGAGCGGCTCCAGCGGCCGCATCAAGGAATTGGAAAAGCAGCTGAAAGATCTGGAAGGGAAGTATCAGGAGCTGCAACAGACCCTGAGTGGTTTTGAAACGATCGCCGGCAATGCGATCAGCAAGATCGACAGCATTTTTCCTGAGCTGAACGAATAAACAATGACCATGAAATCAGTGGAAGTTGATATCTTCGGACGCCGGTTCCGGCTGCGCAGTGACGATCCGGAAGCCACTCTGGCGATCTCCGAGGCGATCAATCGCCAGTTGGAGGAATTGCGCGAACAATATGAGAACCTGGATTTCACCAAACTGCTTCTGCTGCTTTCACTTCAACAACAAGAAAAAATAACCTCCCTGTCCGATCGCAACCAGGAATTGAGCACAGATCTGGAACGCATGAATCAGATGATGGAAAAGATCATCGGGGAGATCTGAGATATTTTGCCTGCGGAACCCGTGATATGGATTGCACAAAAGTCAATTTAAAACGGGGAACCGAGCCATGGGTGGCGTGCATGCCGGCTGGTTCCGGATCCATAAAACCCACAAGGTAGGTGCCCACCTGATGCTTGGCTTTATCAGACAAGCATACACGGTTCTCGCGGGCAATTTGAATCAATGGTTGGGGAAACCCACCTGAATAGATCATAAGGAACACCAATGGAAGATATGATGTTACCGCTGGCGATAGGCTTCGTCGCAGGACTGTTTATCGCCCTGATCATATATCTCATCCGCCGCAATTCAACCTTCCGCCTGATCTCGCAGGCAAAACAGATCGCCGAGGAAATCAAAACTTCGGCCCGTTCCGAAATCGATACCGCCAAAAAAGCCGCCGTACTGGAAGCCAAGGATGATTGGTTCAAGCAGAAGCGCGTGATGGAAAATGAGATCAAGGAACGCCAGCGTGAGCTGCGCATCCAGGAAAAGAAATATAACGAGCGGCTTGGCAGTCTGGACAAACGGCTCGATTCGCTGGATAAGAAGGAATCCAATCTCGCCGATCAGGACAAGAGGCTGAAACATAGGGAGGAAGAACTCGCCCACAAGAACCAGGAACTGGACAGGCTGGTGGCTCAACAACGCTCCAAACTTGCTGAAATAGCTGGTTTGAACCGTGAGGAAGCCATACAGATGATGCGTGAGGAATTGATCAACCAAGCCCGGCAAGTGGCAGCCAACGATGCCAAACTCACCATCGAACAAATCAAGCTGGACACCAGCAAAAAAGTGGCGGAGATACTCTCCACAGCGATCCAGCGCATGGCGGTGGACCATGTATCCGAAACCACCGTTTCTGTGGTTTCACTGCCTTCGGATGAGATGAAGGGACGCATCATCGGCCGCGAGGGCAGGAACATCCGCACTTTTGAGAAAGCCTCCGGAGTGGACTTGATCATAGACGACACCCCCGAGGCGGTGGTGCTGTCCTGCTTTGATCCGGTGCGACGGGAAGTGGCTCGACTGGCCTTGGAGAAGCTGATCTCGGACGGGCGCATCCATCCCGGCCGCATCGAGGAAGTGATCTCCAAGACCAACAAGGAGATGGAAGAAACCTTGGTCAAGATCGGCGAGAAGGCTGTGCTGGAGACCAACATCCACAATATCTCGCCCAATCTGATCAAGATACTGGGGCGTCTGAATTACCGGACCTCCTATGGACAGAATGTATTGAAACATTCCATCGAGGCGGCCTGGATCTGTGGCATCCTGGCGGCGGAACTGGGACTGGACCAGGAAATTGCCCGCCGTGCCGGTCTGCTGCACGACATCGGGAAAGCGGTGGATCAGGAATTTGACGGCACCCATGCCATCATCGGAGCCAACCTGGCCCGCAAAAACGGAGAGAGCAAGATCATCGTAAATGCCATCGAAGCCCATCACGAAGAAGTGGAGGCGACCTCCGTGTATGCGGCTCTGGTGCAGGCTTCCGATGCTATTTCCGGAGCCCGTCCGGGCGCCCGCCGTGAAATGCTGGAAACCTATATGCAACGGTTGGCCAAGCTGGAGGATATTGCCAATTCGGTGGATGGCGTGAACAAATCCTATGCCATCCAGGCGGGCCGGGAGCTGAGGATCATTGTGGAACCCACCATGGTGGAGGATGCCCAAACCTCGCTGCTGGCAACTGAGATCGCCGCCCAGATCGAGAAGGAAGTCCAATATCCGGGCCAGATCAAGGTAACTGTCATCCGCGAAACCAGACAGATAGCCATGGCCAAATAATGCGGATCCTTTTCTTCGGCGATGTTTTCGGTAAATCAGGGCGCCAAGCCTTGATCGAGAACATTGGATCGTTGAAAGAGGAGTATCTGCCCGATTTTATCGTGATCAATGGCGAAAACCTGGCCGACGGAAGAGGTCTGACCGAGAAGACCACGAAGCCTTTGTTCAAAGCCGGAGTGGATGCCATCACCGGGGGCAACCACCTGTGGGACAGAGCGGAGGGCTTGGAATACATCCGCTCGACCCCCGCCATCGTCAAGGCCATGAATTATCCCTCTGCTACACCGGGAAGCGAGTATTACAGCGTGGAGAAGAACGGGATGAGTTTGTGCGTGGTCTGCCTTTCAGGACAGATCTTCATGCCACCCTGCGATTCGCCTTTTTCCACTTTTGATCGCTGGTATCAACAGACCGGAAACCGACACAGGTGCATTCTGCTTGATTTTCACTCCGAATCCACCGCCGAGAAACGGGCTATGGGCTGGTTCACCGATGGCTGCGTCTCTGCCTTGGTGGGCACCCACACCCATATCCAGACCGCCGATGAGGAGATCCTGCCCCAGGGGACAGCCTACATCACGGATGTTGGCATGACCGGTCCCCACGACAGCGTGATCGGCATCCGCAAAAGCATCATCCTGGAGAAGTTCAAAACCAGTCTGCCGGTGCGATACGAGTCATCAGACAAAGGCATGCAGATCAATGCCGTGCTGATCGAAGTAGACAATTCCGGCGGAAAGGCCCTCTCCATTGCCAGGATACGCCGGCTGGTGAATCTAACCACTCTCAACAATCATACCAACAAGGATAAGGAATGGATAAGAAACTGAGCGGAAAACCTGTGGCTGAGCGGATCAAAGCTGCCATCGTGAGTTTGACCGCCACCCACCAGCTCACCCCCCGCATGTGTCTGATCCAAGTGGGTTCCGATCCGGCGGCGGATTACTATGTGCAAAGCATCGTCAAAAACGGTGCCAGGCTGAATTGTAGCGTCGATTTGCTGAACCTGCCCTCTGCCTGCACCGAGCAGGAACTGCTGTCCCGGATCGAAACCGCCAATCTGGATGACTCTGTGCACGGCATCATGATCCAGAAGCCTCTGCCCGCCTGGATCGACGACAACCGCGTGGGCATGATGATCGCTGCCGACAAGGACATTGACTGCCTGAACCCCACCAACCTGGGGAGGATAATCCTGGAAGCGGACACCCTGCTCCCCTGCACTCCTTTTGCTGTCTGTTGCACCCTGCGGCATTATGGCATTGCCGTGGAGGGCAGGCAGGTGGTGATCATCGGCCGCAGTTCCATCGTGGGCAAACCGCTGGCCAATCTGTTGCTGTGGAAGAAATCCTTTGCCAATGCCACCGTCACTGTTTGCCACAGCAAGAGCCGGAATCTGCGAAGCATCACCCAAACTGCGGATGTTTTGGTGGCTGCCTTGGGCAAGCCGGAGTTCGTAACCGGGGATATGATCAAAGAAAATTCCATTTTGATCGATGTGGGCATCAACGAGAAAATCGACGGCTCCGGCAAGATCAGCTATGTGGGCGACATTGATTATAACGATTGCATTGACAAGGCTATGGCCATCACTCCTGTCCCGGGTGGCATCGGCACTGTAACCAGTTCCCTGCTGTTTCTGAACCTGCTCAAAGCCACGCTCAATGCCTGCCAGATAAATAAAACTATTGACGATTTTCTCAGTCTCATTTTTGATGATATTTAGAAAGAAATTATATCCAATTCGATTGGGAGGAATAATGCAAGTTAAGAGTATAAAGCTCTTTACACTGGCCCTAATGGTGATCGTCCCGCTGCTGGTGATCACCGGTTGCGGCAAATCCGGCAGCAGGTTTGCCAACATTGCACCTGTAATCAGGATAACGTCCTATGAAGGCTACGATCCAGCTGATCCGATCCTGGCCAACTACGCTGATTCCCTCTTCCTTTTCCAGCAGAAAATCTACTGGCATGCCACTGATGAGGATGGAGTGATCAATGGTTTTGCCTATCGTGTATTGAATGACCAAGGTGCACCCATCGCCACCCCGGGCAACCATTATGTGGATATGGATGGCACTATCACCCCCCAGAATGTGATCGACCGCTTTGGCACAGGCTGGGTGATGCATTACATGCCCAATGCCAATCAGGACATACCTTTGGACGATCCGGAAGCCCGCCGGACGATCTGGTCCTCCCAAAAATATGCCGTGATCAACTTCCCGGCTGCTGATGCCAATGGTGATCCGCTGAATATCCTCAGCAAGTTTGAAGTGATCGCAGTGGACAACCGGGGCGAGATCACCCAGGAGGCAGCCTATCGATGGTTTACAGCCACTTCTGCCCGCCCACGTTGCATGATCACCACCACCAAGGGCAATCCCAGTGGGGGACAGGTGGGTTCCGGGATCAGATTGTCCTTTTCCATGAAAGACTATGACCCTTTCATCCCTGAAACCCCCTTCAAATATGAATTCAAGATGGCAAAGATCAATCCGACCACCAATGCGGTGTTGCCCGGCAGCGAGACCGGCTGGTATGATTCGGTTACCCCGCAGGATCCCAAGATCAACGAATTCCTGCTAACCCGTTACACCAACCCCAGCCTCAGCTATGATTTCGAAAATGGCAATATGGTCTCCAAAACCATCATCTATACTCGGGTTTATGACCTAGCTGGAGTTGTCTCTGTGGTGGACACCTCTGCGATCCTGACCTGTGCCGTGAAACCGGGTTTCCGCCCTGAAACGATGATCTATCCCCAGAAGGTGTATGCCTTGGGAGACAACCATTTCATCGACTATGCCGATGAATCCACTCCCGAGATCCTGCCCTTCAGCATTGTTGCCGGGGCTCAGCGTTTTGCCACTCCCTTCTTTAATGACCTGGACACCATGAATACGGCAATCAACAGCCACAACATCAAGGTTTGGATCAGATGGGGCTGGAAAGGCGAATATGGGCAGATAACCTCCGCCGGATCAACGATCTACACCAACAATCCTTATGACAAGAAAGTGGATACGGTGCTCGACCGCGACACCAATCTGAACTATTTCAGCGAGATCACCAATTTCGATCTGCGCCTTGATGGGGATTATTATCACTTCGGCCCTTATGCCAATTCCATCGTTACCGATGCGGCTGATGGCAAAAGGTGGCTGAGAATTCCCACCAACTCGGTATTGGGGCAGACGGTGGTGCTCACTCAGCTTCCCTCCGGATCGCACACTTTCGAGGTGCGCTGTGTTGATCTGCAGGGCGAGGTCGATCCCATTCCCGTCAGCTTCACCTTTGTGCTGCATGACCTGATCCCGGCAGCAGATCGCAGCGGTGTTTTGATCGTTGATGATGACCGTCATAACGCTCAGACCTCACCCGAGGCCATCGTCAACCAGAAATATAAAAACATGTTCTCCGACTTTGGTGGCACTGTGGCTTTCATCAAACGAACCAACACTCAGGAAACCGGCGATACCAACGGGGACATCCGTTACCGCCATCTGGCCTCGACCGATCTGCAACACTACAAACTGGTGATCTATCATAGCGACAACCCCAGCGAAAGCGGCAACCTCAAGAACGAAAACGATGGCCTGGTGATGTATATGCACACCGGTGGAAATGTGTTGATCTCCCATACCTCAAAGCTGGCTTCGGTATTGGATTCCTTTGTGATCGGCTCTCAAAGGACCTTCCTTTCAAACTTCGGGATACCCTATATCTCACAACCGGCGCAGTTCCTCAGCGATGCCCTGCAAACCCGCGCTTTCTTCCAAACTGCTATGGGAGAAGAAGGTTATCCCGATGTGCAACTGCAATGGGGCGATCCCGCCAGCTTCAATCCTCTGGTGAACAATCTGCAAGGCTTGTCCACCATCACCTATTTCAATTCCCACACTGCCACTCCGATCTATAAAATGGGCATCAAGCCGGTGGGTTATACTCCTGCCGGGCCTACCCAGGAGCAATACGATATGTTCATGGATACCCAGGGCAATCCCACCAAAGCCATCGGACTGCGCAAGATCAATACCAACAACCGTTGTTTCCTGTTCGGCTTCCCGCTGTCCTATATGCAGGATGCCGACACCAAGGCCATGATGAATGTGATCCTGCAGGAACTGGGAATGATGTAATCGCCCATTCTGCAAGCTAATATGAAGCCGGCTTTCCCAATCGGGGCAGCCGGCTTTTTTATGGCTGTGTATGATTGATCCGCTATGGATTGGCATTGATTTCTGGATTTGAGTGAATCACTTTGTATGGTAGCCATGTATGACCATCTTATTGCATTGGATTGATTGCGTTATTTGAACAAAAAGAACTACTGCCGGTGACGCTGCTCCCCCATTAGCAATACGGAATCATTACGGAGTCATTACGGAGTTAATCCGTAATGACTCCGTAATGATTCCGTATTGCTAATGGGAGCGGTGAAGGTAAAAATCCACATGCAAGCCAGTGTAAAAAGTAAAAAAAGGAAACAGTTGATACTGCTCAATCCATCGCCCCGGTTGCCTTCCAGCGTCTGTGCACCCAGAACCACTGTTCCGGATAGCGGTGGATGTAGCTTTCGATGATGCTGTTGATCTGTTTGAGGATGAACACATAGTTTTCCTCGTTATCCTCCAGGTCGGGGTGATAGATCATCGGTTCGAAGGTGAAGCAGAGGTTTCCCTGTTCGGTGCGCAGGGCGAAGCCAGGAATGATGGGCACCTTGTAACGCAGGGAAAGTTTGGCCACTCCTTTCCAATGCGAGGCGGGGAAGCCCAGAAAATCCATGATCAGTCCGGTGCTTCCGGCATTCTGGTCTGCCAGGATAGCCACCATTTCGTTGTTGGAAAGATGCGCTATGATATCCCTCAGGCCGCGCCGCATGTCGATTACTTTCGCCCCATGCTGTTCACGGATGGCGGTGTTGAAACGGTCAAAATAGGTGTTGCGTTGCCTTCTTACCACCACGGACACAGCAATGGAGCTGAGTGGAAGCACCCGGGCGGCTTCCCAATTTCCGAAATGGGCGGTGGCAAGCAGTGCCCCCCTGCCCATGGCCAAGGCCTCCCGGATATGCTCCCTGCCGCTGATTTCCGAGCTGCTGATCAGCTTCCGTTCCGGCATCAGATACACTTCCGCTGCAATCAGTCCCATGTTGTGATAAAGCCGGCGGAGGATGAGTTTGCGTTCCGCCTTGCTTTTGTGGGGATAGACCCTTTCCAGGTGCCGGCTTGCTTCCTTTCTGCGAATCCCGATGCCATAACCGATGCCCACCACCAGCGAGGTGGCGATGAATCGGCTCACCGGGTAGGGGAGAAGTCTCAACAGGAAGAGCAGGGAACGCAGCAGGACATATTCTGCCAGGTTGATCAGGTTTTTGCGGGAGAATTTGCTTCTTGATGAGGGCAATTTACCGGGCCTTGGTCAGGGTTTTATCTGCTCCAACTTTTTGGCGATGATCGCTTTGGAAACAACTCCCACCGAGCTGTCTTTCAGCTCTCCATCCACAAAATACATCAGGGTGGGGATGCTCATCACCCCGTGCCGGGAGGCGATCTCGGGGTAATCGTCCACATTCAGTTTGGCCATTACCACATCGGGATTCTCTCTGGCCACTTCGTCCAGAGTGGGTGCCAGGATGCGGCAGGGACCACACCAGCTTGCCCAGAAATCCACCAAAACCACTCCTTTGGCGGTAACCTCGGCAAAGTTTTCGTGTGTGAGTTCTATCACCATTTCTCTTCTCCTCGCTTTTGCTTATATAATAACGGCCGGGGGTGGAAAAACAAGCTGATATATATCTCTGCCATCAGGCTGTTCTTAGCAGTCAGAATATGAGAGTGCTAATTTTCCCTTGACAATTTTACCGCCTCCGCTATCTTATCTTCAGATAATCAGCACAACAAAGGAGTTTTATCATGCAGGATAAAAAAAAGATCGAGAAGGGGAGCCTCAGCATCCACACTGAGAACATCTTTCCCATCATCAAGAAGTGGCTCTATTCCCAGCATGACATCTTCCTCAGGGAATTGATCTCCAACGCCATTGACGCCATCAACAAACGCAAATATGCCGATCCTTCCTTCAAGGAAGAGGATATGAAGATCGAGGTGAAACTGGACGCCAAGAAGAAGACCCTCCAGGTGATCGACAGCGGGGTAGGCATGGATGAGGACGAGATCCGCAAGTATATCAACCAGATCGCCTTCTCCGGCGCTGAGGAATTCGTGAACAAATTCAAGGATGTCCAAAGCAGCATCATCGGCCATTTCGGCCTGGGCTTCTATTCCAGCTTCATGGTGGCGGACAAGGTTACCATCGATTCCCTGTCCTGCGCCGAAAACAGCCAGCCGGCATTCTGGGAGTGCGATGGCAGCACAGATTATGTGATGAAGGCCGGTAAGCGCAAAGAGATCGGAACCACCGTGACAGTCCACTTCAACGAAGATTCCCAGGACTATGCCAGCGAAGCCAAGATCAGGGGGATCCTGGAGCGTTATTGCAACTTCCTGCCCTGGCCGATCATGTTCGAAGGCAAGCAGGTCAATCAGAAGGAAGCCCTGTGGAACCGCAAGCCCAAGGATGTAACCCCCGAGGAATACCAGGAATTCTACCGCAATGTGTTCCACGACTACAAGGAGCCGGTCTTCTGGATCCATCTCAATGTGGATTTCCCCTTCAACCTCAAGGGCATCCTCTATTTTCCCAAGCTGCGCAACGAGCCGGATTTCTTCAAGGGCGAGGTGAAGCTCTACTGCAACAATGTGTTCGTAGCGGACAACCTGGAGGACCTGATTCCCGAATTTCTCCTCCTGCTCAAAGGCGGCATCGATATCCCGGACATCCCGTTGAATGTGTCACGCAGTTTTCTGCAAAACGACCGCCAGGTGCAAAAGATCAGCAAATACATCGTCAAAAAGGTGGCAGACCATTTTGCCGAGACCTTCAAGGAAGACCGCAAGAAATATGAGACCTATTGGGAGGACATCAACACCTTCATCAAATTCGGCTTGCTGAAGGACGACGATTTCTTCGATGCGATGAAGGACATGGTGATCTTCCGCTCCGCCAGCGGGGATTATCTGACCGTGGAGGAATATAAAACCCGCAACCAGAGTGAGGACAAAAAGACCAGGATCTGGTATGCCTCCAGTGAGGACACCCAAGTGAGTTACCTGAACCTGATGAAGGAGCAGGGCATCGAGGTGGTGTTCCAAACCTCGCCGCTGGACACCCATCTCTACCAGCAACTGGAAAGCAAGCTGGAGAACATCGAATTCATCCGCATCGACAGCGAAGTGAACGATCTTTTGGTCAACCAGGACAAGAAGGAACTGGTGGACCTGGACAACCGCGTGGATTCCGACAAGCTGAAGGAAGTATTCTACCGCGCCCTCAACCAGAGTGTGGAAGCCTCCTTCAGCAAAGAAAGCTATGCCGAATTCCTGAAGAAACATCCCACCGCCGCCACCATTCTAGCGCCCTACCTGATCCAGAGGGAGGAGCAGACCATCATCAAACCCTACGATATCCCCTTCAGCGTCCGTGAGCAAATGGGTGCAGAAGCGCTCAAGGACATGTTCGAGCATGTATACACCGAACTCAAGATCGAAGTGAAGAGCCTCAAATCAGACGAAATACCCTCCATGATCGTATTCAGCGAATATATGCGGCGCTGGCACGACATGGACCTGCTCACACGTAACACCAGCGGCGACATGCTCAAGTACCACACTCTAGTGGTCAACCAGGAGAATCCGGTGATCAAAAAGATCCTCGCCCTGTCTGCCGAAGGCAAAAAGGAAGAGGTGAACACACTGTGCTCCTATATCCACGACCTCTCACTGCTGGAGCAGAAACCTTTCAGCGGCAAAGAACTGAAGGATTTCATCGGCAAGGCGAACAAGATCCTGAACTATCTCTGAGCCTGACAGTGCCAGCCCTTGAGTGGGGGATAGGGAGGTGCTACGACAGCAAACACAGAGACACGGAGAAAAGAGACAAGAGAAGCCGGTAAAGAGAAAAGAGAAGAGATGGCTGGCGGGGTAGCATAGCTTGCCAAAGCTGTTGGGGGTGTGGGATGCCGATCCCACACCCGAAGGGGGCAAACCACGCAACCCCAACCCTATTACAATTTGAACCGGGAGTTAGAGCTGCTTCTTATAGGGATGCGGAATCGGTATTCCGCACCCCCAACAGGATTGGCATCCTATGCTACGGTCACCCCAGCGCAGCATTAACCCCTAACCATTAACCACTAACTTCCCTCCCCCTGCGCAGCACTAATCACTAATCACTCAGGTAATGAAAGTGGAGGCGATCATCACCTGGACATCCTCGATGATCTTGTGAATGGCGTGTCCGATATAGTCCAGGTTACGCAGGGTTTCGATGCGTTGTTCAAACTGGCAGAGTTCGTCCCGGGTGAGGATCTTGTCCATGAGGTCGCAGATGTCGATCAGGGCGATCAGGGCAAGGTCTTTATTATCGGGCGGTGCAGATTCGATCACGCAGCGGCGGATGCGGGTGAGGGCCTCCATCTCATCGGAGTTGTCCAGAACGGGGTAGCGGCGTTTGTTGAACAACCAGAGAAATTTGCTTTCCCGGCAGGCGATCACCCCCTTGCCCTCCAGGCTTTGCAGCAGGCGGTTTTTGAGGTTTTCCATGCTGTTGAACAAGTAGCGGATCAGCTTGGCTGAATCGCAGGGGTCATCGAATTGCCTGATCTGGTTCAACACTTCATCCAGAAAGGGATCGCCGCTGCCGGAATCCCGGACGATCTTCAGCAGGCTGCCCTCCACATCGATCTGTTCGCGGATGGCCAGTTCCATCACCAGAGCCCCGACCAAGGCGAGGTTGAAATTAAGGCTGGTCATGCGGTGGAATTCACCGGTTTCATCGTTAATAGCGATAAGGATAAGCTCTTCAGCAAGGTTCAGCATGGTTTCCTCCTTGGGGCAGGCGTTGGTATTCGGTGAAGTTGAGCCGGAGCCCGTTTCTGGAGACAAGGGATTCGTAATACACGGTTTCCCACTGGGCGGGATCATAATCCGGGAACCAGGTGTCGCCTTCGAACTCGGCTTCGATATGAGTTATATACATTTTGTTGACAAAGGGAAGAAACAGGGCAAAGACTTGGGCGCCGCCGATCACGAAACATTCCTGGCCGGAACAGAGATTGAGGCATTCCACCACAGAGTGGCAGACGATCACCCCCGCCGGGGCGAAATGCGGATCGCGGCTA
>Ga0116202_10001372_pt1 | contig 14272 bp, 21 predicted proteins | sample LakKivw325mmetaG_FD_94479 | JGI IMG/M metagenome (GOLD analysis project Ga0116202, IMG submission 94479) | Anoxic lake water microbial communities from Lake Kivu, Rwanda to study Microbial Dark Matter (Phase II) - Lake Kivu water 325m metaG | ecosystem: Environmental > Aquatic > Freshwater >...
CCCGGAATACGTGATGGAGCTAGATAAGAAAGGGGGAGAAGTAAAAATTAATGAGAGACCCTGGGTGGTCAACGACGACGACGGCGTGCCTTCTTATAGTCTGATGCCGCCTCCAGTGGTAGTTTCTTTGATAAAGCAATTAACTGATATTCTTAACCTGTGAATTGACAACCAAGAGGCGGTGAAAGTATAATATTCTTGGTTCTGCTTAATCTTCTAGTTAGATCTGGAACAAACTTTTTTTCGGGAGCCGGAAATGTCTATAGCCTGCGGGTTATAGCTTGGGCACCCACTTTGATCCTTTCCGAATACGTCTTTCTCGGAGAGATAAGCAGGACCATCAAAAAACCCTATGCCTTACAGCCGGGTTTTTTGATTAGAACAAGTTAAAATTTTTGCTTTATTCTATTCTATATTTTTGCCAGTGATTTTTCGTAATCAGTAACTTTTATTATAGATTATCTTTTTTTCTTGGTCGGGGCGTCGGGAATCGGACCCGAACCGCAAGACCCCCAGCCTCGCGTACTACCATTATACTACACCCCGTTGTTTAAATTCGAATCCGCCAGCTGGCGGACAAATCCGAAACAAAATCGAAAATCATTAAGCGATAAACTTAAAGAATTGAAGGATTTGAAAATTGATAATTGGAAATTGAAAATTACGCTTTGGTCTTGGCCATTGCCTTGATGCATTTTGAGCAGGCGAGAGTTTTTTTGCCGTTTAAGCGTACCCATTGAAAGTTGGGACGCTGCCGCCTTAAAGGCGCGGGGTTGAACTTTCCCCGTAATTTATTTAGGTGCCCAACCAGGGCTGATTTTTTTCCGCAAATAGCACACTGTTTCATCTGAGTTGAAGGTTAATTGTCTTATTATCATCTTATCTTACATTTTTTTTAAGAAATAGCAACCTAGTGAGCCTTAATGTCAAATACCAAAACCCAAATGTCAAATGAATGATTAAATTTAAATGTCAAAATATCTGTTTTCGGCATTTAGTATTTAATTACTTGGCTTTTATTTGTCATTTGGTATTTGTTATTTGACATTTAATATCTTGGAATTTATTTTAACTCGAGTTATACTTGAGTTAAGTTTTTCTATGATGACTATCTTTAGCTTAATTGTTTTACTGCTTTCCACGATTATCCACGAAATTGCTCACGGCAGTATGGCTTATTATTTGGGTGACCCGACCGCCAAAAACGAAGGCCGGCTGACCGTGAATCCCTTGATGCATTTAGATCCTTTTGGTTCGATTTTTCTGCCTTTATCTTTACTGATCTTAAGCCGCGGCCAAGGTCCAATTTTCGGCTGGGCAAAACCCGTGCCGATTAATCCCTATAATTTCCGCGACCGGAGGTGGGGTGCGGTGAAAGTGGCTCTCGCCGGTCCAGCCACGAATTTTATCATCGGAGTTGTCTTTAGCCTCATCTGCCGTTTTTTTGTTATTGCCGAGCCGCTAAAGATTCTTTTCGAGATAATCATTATTTATAATTTTGCCTGGGCGATATTCAATCTAATACCCCTTCCGCCACTTGATGGCCACTGGATTTTATTTAGTTTTCTGGGGAAACGATGGGACAATGTAAAAATCTTTTTAGGTCAATACGGTTTTTTTATTCTTCTATTCTTTATTCTTTTTGGCTTGTCGTGGGTGTTTTACGGGGCTGAAGTCCTTTACGTTTTAATCGCTGGTTGACACTAAAGATTTTATTTGCTAATTTATAGGTTATGCTTGGCGTTAAACGCTTATTAATAAATACAAACGCCTGGTAGAAATTATTTATTATGCCGACAATTCATCAATTGATGAGAAAAGGAAGAAAGGTGATTAAAAAGAAAGATCGCACCCCGGCTTTGGCTTATAGCTTCAATGTCTTGAAAAATCGTCCGGTAAAATTCTTTTCTCCATTGAAACGAGGAGTCTGTCTTAAGGTTTTTACCCGGACACCGAAGAAACCAAACTCTGCCCTCAGAAAAGTGGCGCGAGTTAAACTGACGAGCGGTTTAAAGGTTACCGCTTATATCCCCGGCGAGGGTCATAATCTTCAGGAACACTCAATCGTTTTAATTAGAGGCGGTCGGGTAAAAGATTTGCCGGGAGTAAGATACCATATCGTTAGGGGGAAATTGGATACGGCCGGAGTTGAAGGAAGGAGACAGGAAAGAAGTAAGTACGGCGTAAAAAGAACGAAGTAAATTATTCAACACTGCGTTTTTGATTTGTTTTAAATATGAGCAGAAAAAAAATAGTAAAAAGAACTGTTCAGCCGGATCCCGTATATAATAGTGCTACGATCGAAAAATTTATAAACCAGGTAATGCGCAAGGGTAAGAAAACTATTGCCCGGAAAATCGTCTACCGTGCCTTTGATATCGTAAAAGAGAAAACAAAAAAAGATCCACAGGAAATCTTTAATTTAGCTCTCGAGAACGCTTCTCCTCTTTTGGAAGTAAAACCGAAAAGGGTAGGCGGGGCAATTTACCAAGTTCCCCGAGAGGTCAAGGGAGAAAGAAAATTAACCTTAGCCATACGCTGGCTTATTTTAGGCGCGAAGGGAAGGAAAGGAAAACCAATGAGGGAAAAACTGGCCGGAGAATTAATTGATGCTTCAAATAATACCGGTTGGGCAGTCAGAAGAAAGGAAGATACGCATCGGATGGCGGAAGCGAATCGCGCCTTTGCCCACTTTTCTTGGTAAAAAGATGCCACGACAATATCCTTTGGAAAAATATCGGAATTTTGGCACGATTGCTCACATTGACGCCGGGAAAACCACTGTCACCGAGCGCATTTTGTTTTACACCGGCATTTCCCATAAGATTGGCGAGGTTCATGATGGCGCGGCCATTATGGACTGGATGGAGCAGGAGAAAGAACGAGGAATAACGATTACCGCCGCCGCGACAACCTGTTTCTGGACGCCGTCAAGCCTGCCTAAAGAAAAACAAAATGAATTTCGCCTGAACATTATTGATACGCCGGGCCATATCGATTTTACGGCTGAAGTTCAGCGTTCTCTTCGAGTATTGGATGGCGCCATTGTTATTTTTGATGGGGTTGCCGGTGTCGAGCCGCAGTCAGAGACAGTCTGGCGTCAGGCAGACAAGTATAACATTCCGCGAGTCTGTTTTGTCAACAAAATGGATCGGATGGGGGCTTCTTTTGAAGAAGACGTTAAATCAATTTGGCACAAATTAACACCCAACGCCGTTATCCTTCAGATTCCCATTGGGACCGAAGAGAGGTTTTCCGGGGTCATCGACTTGATGAAAATGAAAGCTTTGAGGTTTAGGGGAGATTTTGGACAAATTGTTGAGGAAGAAGATATTCCAGTTGATTTTATTGAAGAAGCAAAAAAGTGGCGTAAGATGATGGTGGAGAAAATTGCGGCTGAAGATGAAGAACTCTTGGAAAAATTTCTCGCTGGAAAAGAGATTTCTGTCAGCGAACTAAAATCCGCTCTACGGAAAGCGACTTTAGCTTATAAATTGATACCCGTTTTGTGCGGAGCGGCGCTGAAAAATGCCGGAATCCAGCCGCTTTTGGATGCTATCTGTGAATTTCTGCCTAGCCCGCTCGATCTTCCGCCGGTAAAAGGAATCGATCCCAATACCAATTTAGAAGTGGAGAGAAGATCAGATGATAAGGAAAGATTTGCCAGTTTGGCATTTAAAATTGCGACTGATCCTTATGTCGGCACCCTAACTTATTTTCGCGTCTACTCTGGTTCTTTAACCAAGGGTTCTTACGTTTTAAATACCACCAGCGGAGAAAAAGAAAGAATCAGCCGAATTTTAAGGATGCATGCCAATGAACGGGAAGAGGTCAATGAAGTCTTTGCCGGAGACATTGCCGCGACTGTCGGATTAAAACGAACCTCCACTGGCCATACCTTGTGCGATGAGAATGCCCCGATTATTCTGGAAAAGATTAGTTTTCCCGAACCGGTTATTTCTATTCGGGTTGAACCCAAAACGAAAGTTGACCTCGAAAAGATGACTTTAGCCTTGAGGAAGCTGGCCGAGGAAGATCCAACTTTTAGGGTCAAAGGTGACATTGAAACTGGGGAAACAATAATTTCCGGAATGGGAGAACTGCATCTCGAGATCATTGTTGACCGGATGAAAAGAGAATTTAAGGTTGAAGCCCAAGTCGGCAAGCCGCAGGTCGCCTACCGAGAGACAGTTAAAGCGGGAGCCGAGGCAGAGGGAAAATATATCCGGCAGAGCGGTGGCCATGGTCAATACGGTCATGTTTGGCTAAAGATTACACCCAAGAACAGAGGCGAGGGTTTTGAATTTATTGATGAGATTAAGGGAGGAATTATTCCTCGAGAATTTATTCCGGCAATCGAAAAGGGAGTCAAAGAGGCAATGGATAAGGGCATTTTGGCTGGCTATCCGATGGTGGATATGGCCGTAACGTTATATGATGGTTCTTTTCACGAAGTCGATTCTTCGGAAATGGCATTTAAAATTGCCGGTTCGATCGCCTTGCAGGCAGCGAGTAAAAAAGCCAAACCAATTCTGCTTGAGCCGATAATGAAGCTGGAAGTAATTGTGCCCGAGGATTTTTTTGGCGATACGATTGGTGATCTTTCTGCCAGGCGGGGAAGAATTGACGAGACAAAAAGTAGACTGAATATGAAAGTCATTGATGCTAAGGTACCCTTGGCAGATATGTTTGGCTATGCCACCGCCTTAAGAAGCTTGACCGAGGGCAGAGGAACATTTACAATGGAATTTGACCACTACGAGGAAGTGCCGGTAAATATTGCCCAAGAAATAATTGAAGGAAAAAGGAAATGACTTTGGCTTCAATCTTGCATTAATTTCAATAATAAGGTATAAATAGTTCATTAGTTAATAACAAATTAGTTTAATTGCATGTAACGGAAGCATGACACAATAAATAATTGTTTCATGTTTCCAGTTTCATGTTTTTGTCTTCGCTATGGCAGAGAAAGAAAAATTTGAAAGAACTAAACCTCATGTGAATGTCGGCACCATTGGTCATGTTGATCACGGGAAGACGACATTGACAGCGGCGATCCTTAAGGTTTTAAATCTGAAAGGACTAAGAGCAACTCAGAGGAGCGTTGATGAAATTGATTCCGCGCCCGAAGAAAAGGCGAGAGGATTAACCATTTCTGTTTCTCATTTGGAATACGAAACAGAAAAGAGACACTATGCCCATATTGATTGTCCGGGACATGCCGACTACATTAAAAATATGATTACCGGGGCGGCGCAGATGGATGGGGCAATTTTGGTTGTTTCGGCACCTGACGGACCAATGCCGCAGACCAAAGAGCACGTTCTTTTAGCCAAACAGGTTGGCCTGCCGGCGATTGTTGTTTTCCTGAATAAAGTGGATATGGTAGATGATCCGGAAATTATTGACTTAGTTGAGTCAGAGGTTCGCGAGCTTCTCAAGAAATATAATTTCCCTGGAGATACAACGCCAATTATTCGCGGCTCAGCTCTCAAAGCTTTGAACGCAACTTCCCTTGACGACCCGAACGTGCAGCCTATTTTGGAATTAACCAAGGCATTAGATGAGTATATCCCCGAGCCAGTGCGGGCAGTTGATAAACCATTCTTGATGTCGATTGAGGATGTCATGACCATTAGCGGACGGGGAACCGTGGTGACAGGTAGAATTGAAAGAGGCGTGGTTCATCCTAACGAGGAAGTTGAACTGGTTGGTTTAAAGACAACCCTAAAGACAGTCGCCGTCAGTATCGAAATGTTCCAGAAGACACTTGATGAAGGAAGAGCCGGGGATAATGTCGGAATTTTATTGAGAGGGGTGGAAAAAGAGCAGGCAGAAAGAGGTCAGGTTTTAGCCAAACCAGGATCAATTACGCCTCATGCTGAATTTGAAGCTGAAGTTTATATCTTAACCAAAGAAGAAGGAGGTAGACACACACCTTTCTTTACCGGCTATAAACCTCAATTTTATATTAGAACGGCGGATGTTACTGGAGAGGTAACCTTACCAGAAGGGACAGAGATGGTGATGCCCGGGGATACGGTAAATCTAAAGATTAAGTTACTGGTGCCGGCCGCCCTGGAAGAAAAACAGAGTTTTGCCATCCGGGAGGGAGGAAAAACAGTCGGTGCCGGAGTCGTCAATAAAATCTCTAAGTAAAACGATATTGAATTCTAATCCGTAATCTGTTCTTTTTAAGATGGTAGAGAAAAAAGCTAGCGCACTTAAAGAAGAGAAGATCGAAAGGCCAAGGCTACGGATAAAACTCCGTGCCTATGACCATAAAATTATTGATAATAGTGCCCGCCAGATCGTGGAGACTGCTTTACGTTATGGAGTGGAGGTGGTGGGACCGGTTCCTATTCCGACAGAAATTCACAAGCACACGGTTAACCGTTCTTCTTTCGTTCATAAAGACGCCCGCGAACAATTTGAAATCCGAGTTCATAAAAGGCTGATTGATATTCTCAATCCGACACCAAAAGTTATTGAGGCATTGATCAACTTGACCTTGCCGGCCGGAGTGGATATTGAGATAAAGACATAAGAAGAGTCAAAATTCAATCTGGCAATAAACTCAGGATTAGTCCCGACGAAGTTTGGATGAATTAAAACCTCTCGAACCATGGAACTTGAAACTTGGAACAAATGATTAGTTTCTTGCGTTTCATGTTTTAAGTTGTAAGTTTCGTGAGGTAAGGGGTTTACTTTTTTTATTTTTTGTCATATTATTACTTGCGGATGATAATGAGCGATTAAAAGTTTAAGCTTATCGCCAATAGCCAAAGGGAAAACCGGGCTATGCCCGGTTTTCAATTAGTGATTTATGAAGAAATTTATTCTTGGCAAAAAAATCGGAGCCTCTCAGATTTTTGATGAAAAAGGAAATTTTATTCCGGTTACCCTTATCAAAGCTGGACCGTGTAAAATAGTTCAGGTAAAGACTAAAGAAAAAGACGGTTACGAAGCGTTTCAACTTGGGTTTGAAGAAACAAAACGGAAAATTAAAAAGACAATGAAAGGAAAAGAATTTAAGTATTTAAAAGAATTCAGGCCAAAAGGAGAAATCGAAAGAGAACTGAAAGGAGGTGAATGGATTAATGTCGCGGTTTTTCAGCCCGGCGAGAAAATTGATGTTTCTGGTATCTCTAAGGGAAAAGGTTTTCAAGGTGCCGTAAAAAGATGGAGATTTCACGGAAAGAATGCCACTCATGGCAACCGTCATGATGAGAGGACGCTGGGGTCAACCGGAATGTCTTTTCCTCAGCGAGTAATTAAGGGAAAGAAAATGCCGGGAAGAATGGGGGGTGAAAAAGTGACGATAAAAAATTTAAAAATAGTGAAAATCGATCCCGAAAATAATATTTTAGCCGTCAGGGGAGCGGTGCCGGGAAAAAGAGGAACGCCTCTGGAAATTAAGGGATAAAATAACAGTTTAATCTATGAAGATTTCAGTTTATAATCAAGAGGGGAAAGAGGCAGGACAAATCGCCTTGCCAAAAGAAATTTTTGAGTTGAAAGTAAGTCCCGATCTGGTCTATCAGGTGGCAATTACCCAAATGGCAAATCAAAGACAGGTTTCCGCCAAAGCCAAGAGTCGAGGAGAAGTGGCTGGTGGCGGTCGGAAACCCTGGCGGCAAAAAGGAACAGGCAGAGCTCGGCATGGGTCAATCAGGTCTCCGTTATGGAAAGGAGGCGGCGTCACCTTTGGTCCAACCCCTGAAAGAAACTTCAAAAAAAGAATTAACCGGAAGATGAAGAGAAAAGCCATTGAGATGCTTTTATCTTCAAAGGCAAAAGAACAAACCCTGTTTGTTTTAGATAATTTAAAAATTGAAGAGCCGAAGACAAAACTGATGGCTGAAGTGATCAAGAACTTAAAGCCAATTTTTCAAAAAGGCGAAATTAGCGAGAACCGCACTAAAGAGAGTATTCTGATCGTTTTAGCTAATAAAGATAATAATATTATCAGAGCCAGTCGAAACATTGCTGGCGTAGAGACTGTTTTGGCGAAGGACCTGAATGCTCTGCAACTACTTTCTTTTAAATATCTGGTAACGACCGAAGAAGCAATTAAAGTAATTAAAGAAAAATTAACAAAGAAAAATGGCAATCCTTGATTTATTTAAAAGTAAAAAAAAGAAAGGTAAGGGAGAAAAACCAGTGGGAAAGTTGGAAAAGAAGCTTAAACAAACAGCACCTGAGAGGGCAAAAGCAAAACCCAAGACGATAAAAGAGAAAACGATTGGAGAAGAAAAACCAGTCGAGACAAAAGTAGCCAAACCAAAAACAGAGCCAAGGCCCAGTGATGCCTACCGTGTTTTAAAATCTCCGGTGATTACCGAAAAAGCAACAGATTTGGCAGAGAAAAATCAATACGTTTTTAAAGTCTCATCTTTGGCAAACAAAACCGAAGTAAAAAAGGCTGTTCAGAATGTTTATGGGGTGAATGTTTTGAGCGTCAAGATTATCAATCTTCCCAAAAAAGCAAGAATCGTCGGCAGAAAAAAGGGATGGAAAAAAGGTTATAAAAAAGCAATCGTCAAAATAAAAAAAGGTCAGAAAATAGAAGTCCTGCCTCGTTAGCCCTATTTAGAAACCTTTGGATTTTACGGGTTAGAAACTAAAGTTATTTATGATTCAAGAATTTACAACCAAAAAATTATTAACCAAGAAAGAGCCGGAAAAAAGGTTAATTATTGCCCGCCAAAGAAGAAAAGGAAGAGCCCGTTCGGGAAGAATTACCACCAGACATAAAGGCGGCGGAGCGAAAAGGCTTTACCGGCTGGTTGATTTTCAGCAGGCGAAATTCAATCTGCCGGCGAAAGTGATTGCTTTGGAGTACGATCCTTTTCGCAGTGGCTTTATTGCTTTGATTGAGTATTTAGATAAAGAGAGAAGGTATATTTTAGCGCCACAAAATCTAGCCGTGGGGGACGAAATAATTAGCGCCGAAAAAGCGGAGATAAAACCGGGAAATAGGATGAAACTAAAAAACATTCCGGTTGGTACTCCAGTTTATAACATTGAAATCGAACCAGGGAAGGGCGGCGTCTTGGTCAGAGGAGCAGGTACCGCCGCGACTGTCTTAGCCAATGAAAGAGGATTTGTTCATTTGGAGATGCCGTCGTCGGAAGTCAGGAAAATTTCTGAAGATTGTTTTGCCTCAGTTGGTACTGTTTCTTATCCTGAAAATCGGTTTATCAATCGTAAAAAAGCCGGCACTGTCCGACATCTGGGAATAAGGCCGACGGTTCGGGGAGCAGCGATGAATCCCATTGATCATCCCCATGGTGGTGGAGAAGGAAAAACCGGAATTGGATTGAAGCACCCAAAAACTCCTTGGGGAAAACCGGCTTTGGGTGTCAAGACAAGAAAGAGAAGGAAATGGACTAATATGTTTATTATTAAACGAAGAATAAAGAAAGCTAAGAGAATCTAACCCTTCGACAAGCCAGAGCGTCGAAGCATTAAAAATTTTATGGCTAGATCAACAAAAAAAGGTCCCTATGTTGCCGAAGAGCTTCTTAAGAAGATAAATCGAATGAAACCGGGCACAAAAGAAATAATAAGAACTTGGTGCCGGGCTTGCACCATTACGCCGGAGATGGTTGGTTTTACTTTTGGAGTTTATAACGGAAAAACCCATCTGCCGGTATCGGTAACCGAAGAAATGGTGGGTCACCGATTAGGTGAGTTTTCACCGACCACGAGATTCTCCAGACATGGTGGCCGGATTCAACGAGAAATAGAAGCCAAAGAAGCAGAAAAGGAAGCCACCAAATTGAAAGAGCCAGGAGTCGTCGCGGGTCAGCCAACCGCCGTATCTAAACCAGCGGAAGGCAAGAAAAAAGAATAATTCTCATCGAGATAAAACGATGCCAATTAGTGCGAAATTAAGAAATTTAAATATTGCCCCACGGAAGGTTCGCTTGGTTAGTGATCTTATCCGTGGAAAGAAGGTTAAAGAGGCTTTAGTTATTTTGCGTTTTACGGTCAAGCGGTCAAGCCAGCCTATTCTTAAGCTTTTGCTTTCAGCTGTGGCTAATGCTCGACATAATTTTGATTTGGACGATAATAATCTTTATATCTCTAAAATTACGGTAGATGAGGGCCGTAAGCAAAAGCGCTGGGAACCGCGAGCCAGGGGAGTCGCTTCGGAAATCCAGAAAAAGACTTCGCATATTACCTTGGTTCTTGATGAAATTCAGAAAACCGCTAGAAAGGAATTGAGAAAAGACAAAGAGATGATGGAAAAACCAGCCGAAGAAAAACCTATAATAGAAGGTAAAGAGAGAAGTGAGACTAAGCCGAAATTTAAACCAGAAATCAAATGGCAGAAGCCGAGAACGGAAAGGGGAATCCAAAAAATTTTCCGCCGAAAAGCATTTTCAAAATAATCTTATTAAAGAGTTTATTGTTTAGAGTTTAAGGTTTAATGTTGACATTTGTATGACTCATCACGTTCACCCAAAAGCAATGAGAATTAGAGAGACAGCCGATTGGTTGACTCGCGGGTTTTACAGCCAGAGCTTTCCTGAGTTTTTGAAAGAAGATTTTGCCATTAGGAAATTCTTAGAAAAAAAATTGGCCGGTATGGGTATTGAAAAAATTGAGATCGAGCGGTTTCCCGGGAAGGTCAATATCATTATTTTCAGCGGCCGACCCGGGTTGATTATTGGTCGGGGAGGCGAAGGAGTGGAGATATTGAAGAAAGCCATGATTAAGATTATCTCCCGTGATCGGACGGTTAAATCATCTTCTAAATCATTACCAAAAGAAGAGGTAAGAATTGAAATTAGGGAGGCAAAAGACATGTGGTCTTCGGCCGCCTTGGTCGGTCAGTCAATTGCCCAGCAAATTGAAAAAAGAACTCCCTTTAGAAAAGTGATGAAAGGCGCCATCGAGAAAGTAATGGCGCAAAAAGGTGTTGAAGGAGTCAGGGTTGAAGTGGCGGGGAGATTAAATGGGGTGGAGATATCCCGGCGGGAATGGTTAGGTAAAGGCCGGATGCCGCGACAGACGATCAGAGCCGTAATCGACTATGCCCAAGCCAGAGCTTATTGCACTTATGGCGTGATCGGGATAAAAGTATGGATATATAAAGGGGAAAAATTTGAATAATTTAAAAGAAAAAATAAGAGATTAGTTAAAATATGGCCATTCTTCTACCAAAAAAGGTAAAACATCGAAAATGGCATAAAGGAGCTGGGGTCGGTCACGGAATTGATAATAAGGCGACAAAGTTAAGCTTTGGTAGCTATGGATTGAAAAGTTTTGGGACCAGTCGGATAAGCTCGCGGCAACTAGAAGCCGCCCGCCGGATAATTCTTCGATATCTTAAAAAGGGAGGCAAGTTATGGATTAGGATTTTTCCGCAAAAACCAATAACCACCAAAGGAGTTGAGACTTCGATGGGTGGAGGAAAGGGTGGGGTGGATCACTATGTTTTTCCGATAAGACCCGGCCGAATTATATTCGAATTGGATGGAATAAAAGAAACAGAGGCAAGAGAAGCCTTGGAGAAAGCCGCCGATAAATTATCCGTCAAAACGAAGTTTATCGCCAAGCGTTAAGACTCTGTCTGTAGCCAAAAGCGTTAAAACGTAGTTTATAGCCGGGCGTCAAATGAAATTCAGAGAAATATTAAAACGAGCATAAAGGAGGAATTACAAAAAATGAAGACGATAGAATTACGGCAGAAATCAAAACAGGAGCTTCAGCAACTGCTTAAAGAAAACCGAGAGAAAGTCAGACAATTTCGTTTTGACTTGATTAGCGGTAAGGTGAAAAACATTAGATTAATCCGGAGCATTAAAAAAGATATTGCCAGAATTATGACGATAATGGAAGAAGAAAAAACTTTAAAACAATGACTAAAAAAAGATTAACAGGAATAGTTGTTTCTGATAAGATGCAAAAGACATTGGTTGTTCAGGTTGAGCAAATAAAAGAACAACCGAAATACAAAAAACAATATCGCTTTCATCGAAAGCATAAAGCGCATTATGAGAAAGGAGAATACAAAATTGGCGATCGCGTGACGATTGAGGAATGCCGTCCCATCAGTAAAGATAAAAAGTGGAAAGTCATTACCAAGCCAACAGCCAATAGTTGATAGCTGATATTGATAACTACTATTGGCTAATCCCTAATGGCGATTGGCTAAACAAAGATGATTCAAGCGAGAACAATGTTAAAGGTAGCTGATAATACTGGAGCAAAAAGTATCCAGTGTTTTCGGGTTTTAGGCGGGAGTGGCAGACGTTATTCCCAGATTGGCGACGTGATTGTTGGCGTTGTCAAAGAAGCAGAACCGCGAAGGGTAGTTAAGCGGCACGAGGTAGTGAGGGCGGTAATTATTCGACAAAAAAGAGCTTATCGGAGAAAAGATGGTTCTTATATCCGCTTCGATGAAAATGCGGTCGTGATTCTTGACGGCAAGACAAAAGAGATGAAAGGGGGAAGGGTTTTTGGGCCGGTGCCAAAAGAGATAAAGGAGAAAGGTTTTGAGAAAATTGCTACCTTAGCCGAAGAAGTTTTATAGCCATTAGCCATCAGCCATTAGCCAATAGAAATATGAAAATAAAGAAGGGTGATACAGTTTTAATACGATCGGGTAAAGACAGAGGAAAAAAAGGAAAGGTCCTTGGGGTTTTTCCCAGGGAAGAACGGATTTTAGTCGAGGGGATAAATTTGAGAAAAAAGCATGTTAAACCAAAAAAGGAAGAAGAAAAAGGACAGGTTGTAGAAGTACCGGCACCGGTAGGGATTTCGACCGTAAAACTCATCTGCCCAAAATGCGGAAAAGCAGCGCGAATCAGATATCAAATTATGGGTAATAAAAAGTACCGTGTTTGTAAGAAATGCAATCAGGAAATATAGACTTTTGAATAATGAATTGCGAAAATGATAACTAGACTACAGGAAAAATATAAAAAGGAGGTGATTCCGGCAATGATGGAAAAGTTCGGTTACCAGAGCGTTATGGCCGTGCCCAAGATTGAAAAGGTCGTCCTCAATACCGGATTCGGCCGGTTGGTGACCGGTAAAAGTGCCGACGAGCAAAAAAAGATTTACGAAGAAATGGTCAATGATTTAGCTTTGATTGCCGGGCAAAAACCGTTAGTAACACGGGCAAAGAAATCAATTGCCAGTTTTAAGCTTCGGCAGGGGATGCCGATCGGTGCCTGTGTGACACTGAGGCGTCAAAAAATGAATGATTTTTTAGAAAGATTAATTCATATTGCCTTGCCAAGATCCCGGGATTTTAGAGGAATTGATCAAAAGTCATTTGATAAAAAAGGAAATTTAACCATTAGTATAAAAGAGAATATTGCTTTTCCGGAAATTCTGACGGAAAAAGTAAAAAGTATTTTTGGTTTGGAAATTACCGTAGTCACCACGGCAAAGAAACGAGAAGAGGGGATAGAATTATTAAAATTATTAGGATTTCCGAAAAAAACATAAATCATGGAACTTGAAGCTTGAAACATAAAACACAGATAAGGAATACGAGGCGTTAATGCTACAAGTTTCAAGGATTGAGATTATATGGCGACCGAAGCACAAAAAGCTAAAGCCAGAAAGAAGCCGAAATTTTCTACCCGTTTAGTCCACCGGTGTTTCCGCTGTGGCCGCAAGAGGGGTTATATGAGAGCTTTTGGCGTATGTCGGATCTGTTTTCGCGAAATGGCAAATAAAGGGGAAATACCGGGAGTAAAAAAGAGCAGCTGGTAGAAAGATAACCATAATAGACTACTAACTACTAACTGATAAAATGGACCCAATTAGTGATTTACTAAATCGAATAAGAAACGGTCAAGCTGTTCTGAAGCCAACAGTTGAGGTTCCTTTTTCCAGCCTTAAATCTGAAATTTGTCAGATTTTAGAAAAAGAGGGATTTATTGAAAAAGTAGAGAAAAAAGGGAAAAAGATGAAGAAGTCAATTGAGATTACGCTCAAATATGATGGCAAAACCCCCGCCATTACTGGGCTTAAGAAAATTTCCAAACCTGGCCAGAGAATTTATTATAAAGCAAAAAAAGTAAGGCCAACACGAGGAAAATATAGAATGGCGATAATTTCAACATCTAAAGGTTTGATGACTGATAAAGAAGCAAGGAAACAGAGATTGGGAGGAGAGATGCTTTTTGAGATTTGGTAAATTTAATTTTTGATTTTTAACCCATTCGGCTCTGCTCAGGGTTAATCCTGAGCTCGTCGAAGGATTAATATTTAATTTAACTACCGTGTCTCGAATAGGAAAAAA
>Ga0116202_10001375_pt1 | contig 14260 bp, 14 predicted proteins | sample LakKivw325mmetaG_FD_94479 | JGI IMG/M metagenome (GOLD analysis project Ga0116202, IMG submission 94479) | Anoxic lake water microbial communities from Lake Kivu, Rwanda to study Microbial Dark Matter (Phase II) - Lake Kivu water 325m metaG | ecosystem: Environmental > Aquatic > Freshwater >...
CATATTCGCACCTCCGTGCATTCAAAGTGTTACCTATGTCCTGATAATAACCTGTTACCTATGTCCTGACACCGCACCCCCCTCGGGGGGAGAGGAGAAAGGTGAGGAGGTGACAACGAAGTACACGCCGGGCGCCAAGCGGCTCACGTCATTTGCGCCCGGCTTCAGGTCAAGCACCTTGCGTCCGGTCAGGTTGAATAGTGAATAGTAAAGAGTGAAGGGCGAGACCGGCAGGACCAGCGTATTGCGGGCGAGCGTGGTTCTGACGTTCATCGTTCCGCACTCATCGCTCATCATCTCGCTCACTGCAGCCGGCATGCTGTCGCGCAGGACGGAGACGCTGGAGCCCTGGCGGCTCGCGACGTAGACGCGGTTCTCGGCCGGGTTCCAGACAAGCTCAACCGGCTGGTCGCCGACGCCGATGGTCACGAGCGCCTTGTTGGTGGCTCCGTCAATCACCGTCACGTCATTGCTGACGGTATTCACGCAGTAGACCTTGTTGTTGGCCGCGTTGTAGCAGAGGGACCGCGGTACGCTGCCCACGGCCACGCTTGCGACAACCGTGTCACGCTCGCCATCTATCACAGTGACGGTCGAGTCGCGGGCGTTCGCAACGTAGACCTTGTTCTCCCGCGGGTTGTAGCAAAGGGCATAGGGCCCCACGTCAGGCTTCAGTGTCGCCAGCACTCCGTTCGATGCGCCGTCGATAACCGTTACGGTCGCGTCCATCCCGTTCGCGCAGTAGACCTTGTTGTCCTGCGGGTTGTAGCACAGGGCCGACGGATGGCTGCCGCTCCGAATCTCCGCGGCGGCCGTGTCGCCGGCGCAGTCAATCACGGTCACGCAGTGACGCTCGTAGTTGGCAACGTAGACCTTGTTGTTCCGGGTGTTGCAGCAGGAGGCCCACGGCGTGTAGCGCGCCGACGCGGTCGCGACGACCGAGTCGCCCGCGCCGTCGATGACCGCGACGAGACTGTCCCAGTTGTCCGTGCAGTAGACCCGGTTGTTCAACGGGTTGCAGGTGAAGCGCAGCGTCCACCTGCCCACCGGGATTGTCGCCACCAGCGCGTTGGTCGCACCGTCAATAACGCTGACGCTGTCCACAAACGTGCTCGCAACGTAGACCTTGTTCTCCTGCTGGTTGTACGCGAGGGCCGACACGACGCTGCTGGTCCGGTGCCATGCCACTTGCTGGTTCGTGGCCCCGCTCAGCACAGCCACGCCCGAATCGCACCCGACGTACACCTTGTCGTCAACAGAGTTGTACGCCAGCGCCTGGCGGTCACTAGGTCGCCCGAGCGAGTCCGGCAGGTAGACCGTCGTCTCCAGCCACTGACCTGAAGCAGCAACCGCCAAGAACGCCAAGGCCGCCAAGACCCGCCTCACCTGACTCCTCTACCTTGCAACAATGACCTTGCGGACGCCTACCGCTGACCGCCTACCGCTAGCCGCCTCGCGTACAAAGTACACCCCGGGCGCAAGGGAATTCACGTCATTCGCGCCAGGGAAGATGTCCATGACCCTCCGCCCTGCCGCATCAAGGAGTTCCGCCCTGTATGCTGTATGCTGTCTACTACCTGGTCCCAGAGACAGCACGCCGCGGACAACGGTCGCTCCGAGCTTGCGGCTTGTGGCTTGCGGCTTGTGGCTCTCCTCCACCCCAAGCGGGCTGTTGGTAGAGAAGCGGATGGTCTGCCGGTTGCCGCGGCCGTCCTGCCAGACGAGGTAGGCGGACGCGGCTGCGTCGACCGCGATGTCCGGGTCGGACTGGTTGTCCACGCTGTCTTCGTTCACGCGCTCGCGTTCCGACCATGTCGCTCCGTGGTCGGCAGAGAAACCGTAGAGAATCCCGTCGGCCATGAGCGCGAAGTCATATATCATCAAGGCGACGTGGACGCGGCCGTCGGGCGAAATCGCGAGGTTGTTCCCGTTCAGTTCGGACGCATGCAGGGAGTCGAACTTCGTCACCGGCACGCGCGAGCCCCAGGTGTCGGCAACGGAATACAACGTGCGCGCTTCGGTAGTCGTCGTGCTGCCCGACGCCTGCATCGAGCCCGAGTAGTCGCAGATGATGTGCTCAGCGTCGGCCACAACGTGCGGTTGTCCGCAGTAGCCGTCGAACGAGTCAAGCTGCACGCCGGGCTCGAAGGTCGAGCCCGCGTCGGTCGAGCGGTAGAAGTAGGAATGGTAGCCGATCTGGCCGGGCCGTATCCAGTAGGGCGCGCTCGCGACTACCAGATAGTGGTCTGTGGCGGGCTGGACCGCGATGTCGGTGTGGTAGCTACCCATCGGGACCGTGTCGTCATCCACACGGACGTTGGGCGACCACGTCGCACCGTGGTCGGTCGAAACCGAGGACCAGATGTGCAGCAGTCCGTCGTGGTTCCCGTTCCACGCCGCGAAGAGGTTGTCGGCCGAGTCGGGAACGATGCGAGCCCAGCCGATTGCGGTCGGATTGGCGTTATCGTCCATCGCGACCGACGCTGACCACGTCGCGCCGCCGTCGGTTGAGCGGACGCAGTAGGCATGGCTGTGAAGGTTGTCTACGCCTTCGGTGTACACGATGTAGACCGCGCCCTCGGAATCGGTCGTGATGTCCGGGTAGCAGGCGAACACGTTGCCCCGCTTGATGAGCAGGTCCTGCGCCAGCCATGTCGCCCCGCCGTCGGTTGACTTCTGAAAGAGGATGTCGGCGCGCTTGGACACCATGCCCACCATCGAATCGTCCTGAAAGACCACGTAGACCGGCTGGCTGACGAGCGGCGACAGCCCGAGCGTGATGGCCGCATGGAAACAGCCGTAATTCGGACGGTTCTCGTGGTCCACCCGCACGCTGGGCAGGAACCCGGCCCAGGCCGCGCCGACCGCGAACAGCCCGGCGAGGACTGACTTCAGGAGATGTTTGATGAGGTTACTATGCAGCAAGGAGGATGCGAGTCAATGGCGACGTTCGTGGTAGCGGACAAGTCAGAGGCCAGAAGCCAAGAGTCAGAAGCCAAAACATAGGAACGGGATAGGACTGGAACGCGACGAAGGAGCAGGGTCCCTATTCTCCGGGATCCTTTGTCGGCATACGCCACGGCATGTACTGAATGACCCCGTCCTGGGTCCATATGCCGTCAGGGATGAACCTCGTCCTGCCGTGAAACGCCACTCCCACGGTGCGCTCTATCCCGTCGATCTCGCACTCGACAATCACCTTGCCGCCCCTGACAATCCCTGCCTCCGTCACTAACTCACGCTTGAACGACTTGAACGCAACGAAGGGCAAAGCCCGGTAACGCGGTGATGATGCCGAGGCGTAGTCACCTTCGAGCAGTTGCTGCATTTCCATCTCGCGTGTCAGGGGTCGAACGACCGGCGGGCGTTGGACATACATGAACAGCACTGCAATCTTGGCGATGGTGTTCATCTCCGAACTGTCGAACGAAAACCCTCTGTCTTCCAGGATGGTATTCAGATCGTTCAGACCGCGCGTGTACCCATCCTTGAAGACGACGAAGTAGTCCGATTCCCCATGGGCTCCTAGTGCCACCTTCACCAGGCGAACCCCGGGAAACAGGCTGTCAAGAAACGGGTGGGCGTCGATCTCGTACCACGACGCGTTTCTGTAGGAACGCAGAATCGAGTCAGAACTCGGGCACCCGTCAGGGCAGTCCCTGTAACCGGCCCCGGCGTATGATGCAGCGCCGCCGAGCCGCACAATGCGTTGATGTACCGCGCCGGCGTCCTCCTTCGGCTGCGCGCCGCTGGCAGTGTCAGCGTGCTGCACGGAGTCGGACGCTGGTGCCATCTGCTGGCCGTCAGGCTGCCCGACTGCCAGCGCGGACACCATGGCCAGACCAAGAATCAGAGCGTACAACGACAGTCCTCGGACCTTCGGCTGGGCTCTACGAGGTCGCAACTCCATGTGGAATTATGATGGACCAGGGGCTGGAGTCAAGTGACAAGTGGCGATAGCAGGGAACAGGTCAATGCAGAAACCCGAGTCCGAGGACCTGGGGATCGGGCTTGGCGGTTCTCCCAATGCCGATCGACGAGCGGCGATTGGCGAATGACGAACGGCGGAGAGCCAATAGCGGGTTGCGGATATCCGAGTCCTCGGTGCCTTGGTGTCTTGGCGGTGAGAGTCCGATTCCGCTGGCGGCGAGGGCTAGGACCCAAGCACGGAGAGGAGCGCGGCGGCGATAGTGGGGATTTCGTCGCGGCGGATGGTGCGGAAGTCGAGGATGTACTCGCCGCGCTCGATTCGGCCAAACACCGGCGGACGGTTCCTGGCGAGGTAGAACGTGGTTGGATCATGTGGCTGTATCGAGTGGGCTTCTCGTGAGCAATACGAGCGGTTGACCCGGTCTAAGCCATCGGTTATACTCTGGGTATGAAAACTGCGGTTTCGGTTCCGGACGAGATCTTCAAGGACGTCGAACGGCTCGCTCGCCGTGCGCGCAAGTCCCGGAGCGAGGTGTACAGCGCCGCGCTCAAGGAATACGTCGCACGCCATGCGCCCGATGAGATAACCGAGGCGATGGACCGCGTGTGCGAGCGCATCAAAGACGGGAAGGACGCTTTCGTTGCTGCCGCAAGTCGCCGAGTCCTGGAGCATGCCGAGTGGTGATTTCGCGCGGGGATATCTGGTGGGCCAGTCTTCCACCGCCGACGGGGTCGGGCCCGGGCTTTCGACGACCGGTTGTCGTAGTGCAAGGTGACGCTCTGAATCGGAGCCACCTTGCCACCGTCGTCTGTGTTCCGCTGACAAGCAATCTGCACTGGGCAGATGCTCCCGGAAACGTGCTGCTCTCTGGTGCAAATGCGGGCTTGTCCAAGGACTCGGTGGCGAACGTCTCTCAGATTGTCACCCTAGACAAGACGCTGCTTACCGAGCGCGTGGGAAGACTATCGGTGGGCAAGCTGGAGCTTATCCTGACCGGCATTGACGTAGTGCTGGGCCGGTGACCTGAGCCGCGCTCGGTCACGCTGTTACCAACGGCAGCGGTCAGATCGATGAAGGGATGTGTTGGGTCGGGCGGACTAGCGGAAAGCGGAAACGAGGGCGGCGGCGATGATGGTGATTTCGTCGCGGCGGATGGTGCGGAAGTCGAGGATGTACTCGCCCTTCTCGACCCGACCGAAGACCGGCGGACGGTTGAGCCGCATGCGGCGGGCAAGCTCGTCAACATGCATCGTTGCCGGCTTGATGGCAACGACGCGCGACTCAAGGCTCTCGGTCGCAAGCGACCCGCCGCCGATTTCGGAGAGCGATGGTCTGACTGTAAACCGGGCCACGACGTTACCGCCCTCACCCCGACCCTCTCCCGTAGGGAGAGGGAGAAGGGTGCGCACACGGCGGACGAGCGCCTGTGCCTCCCGCTGCATCTGGGTCGGAGTCTTGAGCAGCAACTGGAAGAGCGCGTGTTCCTTGACCACGCGTTCCTCGTCAAGGAAGAGCTCCAGGGTCCGTTCAAGCACTGCATAGGTCAGCTTGCCGCAGCGCATGGCACGGGTCAGCGGGTGCTTCTTCAGCAGGTCGATGTGCTTCTTCTTGCCGACGATGATGCCGGCCTGGGATGCTGAGATGAGTTTGTCCCCGGAGAAGCAGATGACGTCCGCCCCGGCCTTGACCGAGTCCTGTACGAGCGGCTCCTTGGGCAGGCCGTACTTCGACAGGTCCACGAGCGCACCGGAACCGAGGTCGTCTACCACGAGCACCTTGGCCTCTCGCGCAAGCCCGACCAGTTCTTCAAGGCTGACCTCTTTGGTGAAGCCGGTTATCTTGTAGTTCGAGGTGTGAACGCGGAGCAACAGGGCCGTCTCGGGCGTGATGGCATTCTTGTAGTCGCGCAGGTGGGTCCGGTTGGTGGTGCCGACCTCAACCATCTTGCACCCGCTCTGCATCATCACGTCGGGAATCCGGAACGCGCCCCCGATTTCGATGAGCTGGCCCCGCGACACAATCGCCTCCTTGCCTTTGGCTAGGCCGGAGAGGATAAGCAGCGTGGCCGCGCAGTTGTTGTTGACGACCATCGCCGCCTCGGCCCCAGTGAGCTCGCAGAGCAGCGGCTCGATGTGCCGGTAGCGGCTGCCACGCCTGCCTGTTTCAAGGTCGATTTCAAGGCTTGAGAAGTGCTCGCTCACGTCGGCAAGCGCCTCCTGCGCGGCCCGTGACAGCGGCGCGCGGCCGAGCCCGGTATGCAGGATAACGCCGAGGCCGTTGATTGCCCGGGTCAGCGTCGGCTTCCGCTCGCGTTCCAGCCGCCGTACCAGTTCACCCATTGAGAAAGCCTGGATGGGGACTGTCCCCGAATGGGGCCTGTCCCCGGAAGGCTTTCTCAGGCTCTCGCGCAGCTCCTCCAGGTACGCCCGAATCGCCCGCACCGCCATCCGGCGATGCACGTGGCCGAGCACCGTCGCTAGCTTCTCATCGTTGAGAAGCTTGTCTACAGATGGCAGCGAGCGGAGACCCGACTCCTCGCTTTGGCTCTTGGCTTTTGGCTTTTGGCTTTTGGCTCTGCCGATACTCGATCCCTTGATCCCTCGATCCCTTGATCCCTTTCTCTTCACTGATGCACCAGCGTCTCTCTCACGAACGTCGCCCGGCGCTCGTCGCGCTCCGCCGCGGTCAGAGTCTCGCCCAGCATCGCCTGCAGGTTGGCCGGCCGGATGAGTATCAGGAGCCGTGTCACCTGCGCGAGGCTGATTTCGTTCACGATGCCGAGCGCGATGCCGAGCCTGAGGCTCGCAATCAGGTTCGTCGCCTCTTCCGACGAAAGGATGCGCGCGCTCCGCAGCAGGCCGAGCGACCGGAACACCTTGTCCTCGATGTCAACCCGCAGCTTGTTCATCAGGTATTCGCGCGCCTTACGCTCGTACTGAATCACCTGCCGGCTGATGTCGGCAATCGTCTCGATGATTTCCCACTCGGTCTGACCCACGGTCTTCTGGTTGGAAATCTGGAAGAAGTAACCCTTGGTCTCGCTGCCCTCGCCGTAAAGGCCGCGTACCGCGAGACCAATGTGCATGGCCCCGCGCAGCACCTTCTCGATCTCACGGGTGAGGACGAGCGCGGGCAGGTGCACGAGCACGCTGGCCCGCATCCCGGTACCGAGGTTGGTCGGACACGCAGTCAGGAACCCGAACTCGGGTGAGAACGCGTACTGCAACTGCCCCTCCAGCTTCTCATCGAGCGCGGCCGCCGCCGTGAACGCCTCCGGGAAGTCGAGGCCGGAGGCCAGCACCTGGAAGCGGAGGTGGTCCTCCTCGTTCACCATCAAACTGACGGTTTCATCCTTGCTCAGGTACAGGGCGCGCTTCGCCCGGGAAGCCACGAAGTCCCGCGACGCAAGGTGCCGCTCGACCAGGTACTGCCCGCGCGGTTCGGACAACTGCTCGTTGTCGAGGAACTGGCCATCAGCCATGTAGCCGGAGTCGGCAAGCGCCCAGCGCACGCCTTCGATTGTGCTCTCGTGGTCGGCGGGCTTTGCCCGGTGGGTGAACGGCACGTCGGCCAGGTTCCGGGCCAGGCGCACGCGCGTCGACAACACGACGTCGGCTTCCGGCCCGGTCGCCGAAAGCCACTTACCGACCCCGCCGCCGGTCAGGTTCATGCTAGGACACCGGACAATTCAGAAATCAGAGACCAGAAACCAGAAATCAGAATGGCCGGAAGCTCTGCACTCTGGTTTCTGAATTCTGAACTCTGAGCTGTCATTCTGTTTCCGCGCGTTTGAGTTGGTCGCGCAGGGCCGCGGCCTTCTCGTAGTCTTCCGCCTTTATCGCCCCGGACAGGGCCTCGCGAATCCGTTGGAGGTTCATCTTCACCTGGGCCTGCTTCCGGCCGCCGCTTGCCGTCCGGCCGACGTGCTGCACCGCGCCGTGAATGCGGCGTATCAGCGGCACCAGTTGGTCGTGGAAAGAAACATAGCACTCGGCGCACCCCAGCCGCCCCTGGCGCTTGAACTCAGCGTAGGACATCCCGCAGCTCCGGCAGACCAGTTTGGCGTCGCTGTCGTCAACCCGCGTCTTGAGCTCGGCGATGATGTCAGCGTAACCGGGCTTGAGCTGCTCGACTTCGGTGAAACCCTGCCGGCGCGCGCACTCGGCGCAGGCGGCAATCTCCGTTACCTTGCCGTCCTTGTCGAGCCGGTTGACCTTCAGGGTCGCGTCGGCCTTACCGCAGAGGTCACACTTCTTCATGAAGTCGCCCGTCAAAGAGCTGCAGCCGGCGGGTCGCCCGGTCCGCCACCGCCCGATTGTGGGTCACAACCAGAATCGTCATCTTCCTTTCCGTGCTCAGCCTTGCCATCAGATCAACCAGCGCCGCTGCCGAGGCCGCGTCGAGGTTACCGGTTGGCTCATCCGCCAGGACCACGCAGGGGTCATTCACGATGGCCCGCGCCATCGCCGCCCGCGCCTTCTCGCCGCCCGAAAGCTCGGCCGGACGATGGGTAAGCCGGGACACAAACCCGATCTCCTCAAGCACCCGGTGCGCCCGTTCATGGGCCTCGGCCCGCGCCGCGCCCGCGACCAGCAGCGGCATCGCCACATTCTCCAGAACCGTGAACTCGGACAGCAGGTGGTGGAACTGGAACACAAACCCCAGCTTCCGGTTTCTCAGTTCGTGAAGCCTCGATTCAGGGTAGCTGAAAACATCCAGCGAATCAAGGAACACGCGGCCGCGGGTCGGCCGGTCAAGCGCGCCGAGCACGTGCAGCAACGTTGACTTGCCCGTCCCCGAAGGCCCGAGGATTGCCACCAGCTCCCCCCGCCGCACCTCCAGGTCCACACCCCGCAGGACTTCTATCCGCTCGGCCCCGGTCTCGAACACGCGCCAGACGTCGGTCGCGCGAAGCACGACCGAGGAGGATTCAAGGGGTCTAGGATTCAAGGGGTCCAGTGCCGCAGACCCTGGAATCCTTGAATCCTCGAATCCTTGACCCCTACTCATATCGGATTGCCTCCAGCGGCACGAGCCGCGCTGCCTTCAGCGCCGGGTAGACCGTGGCCGCGAACGTGATGACGATGGCCGCGACGCACACGACAACGACGTCCTGCGTCATGACGTGCACCGGCAGGTTCTTGATGAAATAGACGTCGCCCGGCAGGGACACGAACCGGTACTTGTTGAGCAGCCAGCACGCGACCAGGCCGAAGCCGGCGCCGGCGCCGGTGCCGATTATGCCGATGAACCCGCCCGCGAGCACGAAGATGCGCGTTACCGTGGACGACTTCGCGCCCATCGCCTTCAGGATACCGATTTCACGGGTCTTGCGGATGACCATCATCGTCAACATGCCGATGATGTTGAACGCGGCAACGAGCACGATGAGCACCAGCACGATGAACGTCACGACCTTTTCCAGCCGCAGCGCGGCGAACAGGTTCCGGTTCTGCATTATCCAATCCGTGGCCCGGTAGGGATAGCCAAGCTGCCGCGTGATGCGCCGCGCTATCCGGTTCGACGCGTACACGTCCCGCACGCGGACCTCGAAGCCGGTGACCATCTTCTCCATGCCGAGAAACTGCTGTATTCCGGCCAGCGACAGGTAGACGAAACTCGAGTTGTACTCATACATTCCGGAGTCGAAGATGCCGTTCACGCGGAAGTACTTGGTGCGGGGCATGAACCCGAGCGGCGTTGACGTCCCGCCGAACGGCGAGGCAAGGTTCAGCCGGTCCCCGACGGCAATGCCGAGCATCCGCGCGAGTTCTACGCCGATGACCACGCCGCTCGAATCGAAGTTGAACTCGCCGCTGACGATGGTGCCGGAGATGTCGGTGATTTCCGTCTCGTGCTCGGGGTCGACGCCGCGGATGACGACGCCCTCGACCCCGTTCTCGCTCCGCACCAGCGTCTTCGCGTACACGAACGGTGCGACCGAGACCACGCCGGGGATGCGAGCAATCTGCCCAAGCAGCGAGTCGCCTTCGCCGGGGTAGGGAATCGGCGCGTAGGAGTACTTGGCCACGACGATGTGCGGCGTCGCACCAAGGATGCGGTCCCTCAGTTCCTGGTGAAACCCGTTCTCGACCGAAAGGACGATGATGATGGCGGAGACACCGACGAACACGCCGCCCATTGCGATTGCCGTGATGCCGGAGACAACGCGCCTCCCTCGCCCGCGCAGATACCGCCGGGCCATGAACAACTCAAACCGCATCGCCGGCCCCAGACAGTTCAGAATTCAGAGTGCAGATACCAGAGTTCAGAGTTGCAGCCTCGACTTGACGGTGACCACCGACTTCACGACAATTCTGACCAACTCGTCCGCCTCGGCAAGCGGTTTCGATAGCAGGTCGGCCGGCACGAGCTTTGCCCGCAGAACCAGCTTCATCCAGTACTCCGACTCACGTAGCTCCTTCAGGACCACTTGCAGCTTGTGAACGAAGTCGGCCCGACTCTCAGCACCACGCGCCTCCTGGAAGTTAGCTCCGGCTGACGACGCGGCACGGACCAATTGCCCAACGAAGTATCTGCCCGTTGCCGTACGTTGCAGGCGTGGAACGAGTGCGACTACGTCGACTGCGAAGTCCAGCAGCCTGTCGCCCAGCTCTCTCTCAAAGTCCTGCATTCTGTCTTCTAATCTCGAGCACTGCACGTCGGAGCAGCGTCCGGGTTCGCTCCGGCAACTCTAAACTCTGGTCTCAGAATTCTGAACTCTGAACTATCCGTGTCTGGCTCAGTCTTTCTGTGCGTCGGCGGAACCTTTATGTTTGTTCTGGCAACTCTGAACTCTGGTCTCTGAATTCTGAACTCTGAACTATCCGTGTCCTTATCGGCCCTTTCGTGCGTCGGCGCAGCGTCCCGGTCCGTTCCGGCAACTCTGAACTCTGGTCTCTGAATTCTGAACTCTGAACTATCCGTATCCTTGTCAGTCCTTTTGCGGCCGCAGTTGCGGGAACAGAATCACGTCCCGTATCGTCTGGCTGTTCGTCAGCAGCATGGCAATCCGGTCAATCCCAAGCCCCAGCCCGCCGGTCGGCGGCATGCCGAACTCCAGCGCGGTGCAATAGTCCTCGTCAACCGTCGCGAACTCCTCGTTCTGCGCCACCCCCTCCTCGAACCGCCGCCGCTGCTCGGCCGGGTCGTTAAGCTCGGAGAACGCGTTGCCGAGTTCCATGCCGCAGACCACCGGCTCGAACCGCTCAACCAGTTCCGGGTTGTCGCGGTGGCCCTTGGCCAGCGGCGTCGTCACCTTCGGATGGTCCATCACGAACGTTGGGTCGACGATGTGGTCCTGAATCAGCTCGGAAAAGAGCTTGTCCAGCAGCTTGGCCTGTGAGATATCCTCTCCGGCCTGAACGTTGAACCGCGCCGCGACCTTCTTAAGCATCGACAACGATAGCTTGAGCGGGTCGGCCTCAATCCGCGCGGCCAGCGTGTCAACGAACTTCAGCCGCTGCCACGGCCGCCCGAGGTCAAGTATGTGGTCGCCGAACGGAATCTCGGTCTTGCCGCAGACTTCGGTCGCGAGGAACTTGAACAGCTCCTCGACCAGCGCCATCATGTCGTTATAGTCGGCATAGGCCCAGTAGGCCTCCATCTGTGTGAACTCGGGATTGTGCGTCCGGTCCAGGCCTTCATTGCGGAAGTCCTTGCCGATTTCGAACACCTTCTCCAGCCCGCCGACGATGAGCCGCTTCAGGTACAGCTCGTCGGAAATCCGCATGAACATCTTCTGTTCGAGCACGTTGTAGAACGTCTCAAACGGCCGTGCCGCCGCCCCGCCGTAAATCGGCTGGAGAATCGGCGTCTCCACCTCGACAAACCCGCGCTCGGACAGGAAACGCCGCACCAAGCTCGTGACACTGGTCCGGGCAAGCAGCACCTGCCGTGACTCCGGGTTGACGACAAGGTCAACGTACCGCTGCCGATAGCGTGTCTCGACATCGGTCAGGCCGTGGAACTTCTCCGGCAGCGGGTGGAGCGACTTGGTCAGCAGCACCAGTTCCTTCACGTTCACCGTGACCTCGCCCGTCCTCGTGCGGAACATCTCCCCTCGCGCGCCCACAAAGTCCCCGAGGTCGAGCAAACTCAGGCTGGCGAACGCCTGCTCGCCCAGCGTATCCTTGCGCAGATAGAGCTGGAGCTTCCCGGTCTCGTCCTGGATATGCCCGAACTGCGTCTTCCCGTGTTCCCGCCGCGACATCAGCCGTCCGGCAACCCGAACCTCCAGCGAGGGACATGCCCCAATTCCGCCCTGGGAATTAGGATCGTGTCCCGAGCCGGCACCCGAGGACTCTGAATTCTGGACTCTGGACTCTGGATTCTGAACTCTCTCGAATTCGGCCACCGCCTTTGCGTTCGTATGCGTCCGTTCCCACTTATGGATGTACGGATTGACGCCGGCCTCGCGCAACTTCGCGAGCTTGGCCAGCCTGATTTCGCGGTCATGGCCGCTGGTCTGAATCGGGCTATCGGCTGTCGGCTGACGGCTGTCGGCTTGACTGGGATTTTCGTGCATCGGGCAAGACTATAGCCGTGTCAGAGGCGAAGTCAAACAGACGAGAAACGACACCGCCCTTTACACGGACGAGGTCGATTTCTAGACTATTCCATGGGCAGAATCCTCTGCATTGATTACGGCGAGCGGCATACCGGTGTCGCGGTTTCAGACCCGACCCAGACCATCGCGCAGGCTCTGCCGACGATTCACCACGCCTCCGAGGCCGAGCTGCTGGAGACGCTGAAGCACCTCATCCGCGAGCAGGAGGCGGACGAAATCGTCATCGGCCTGCCGGTCGCTCAATCGGGCAAGCCGAGCCGCCGGTCAGAGCAGGTGCGCAGCTTCGCCGGGCAGCTTGCGAAGGCGACCGGTCTCAAAGTGACGCCGTTCGACGAACGCTTCTCAACCGCCCGCGCGAACGAAGTCCTGGAGGAAGTCCGCGGCGGACGCGGCCTCACGCCCGGCAAGCGTGCTGCCACCGGCAAAGACAAGAAGCGCCGCGAGGCGGTAGACCGCATCGCGGCGACAATCATACTCGAAGACTACCTTCAGGCGCAGGACGCCAAACCCCAATGACCAAACCCCAATCCCCAACCAACGCGGAATGACCAATCCCCACCGCTGCATGCGCATTCGGTATTGGGGCTTGAATGGTCATTGGCGCTTGGTCATTGGTCATTTGCGGCCATGCCTGCTCATCGCTCTGGCAGCCGCCCTTGCGGTGTCAGGCTGCGCAAGCACAGGTAACGACGCAAGCGGCCCTCGCGTCGAGCTGGACATCACGCCCGGCCTCGGCATCCGCGCGCTTGCGGATACCCTGGCCGCGAAGCAGGTTATCAACTCCAGGCCTCTCTTCCTGTTCTATGCCTGGTACTACAACTACGGCCGGCGCATCAAGCCGAACCGCTACCATCTGCAGCAAGGCACCGGCGAGCGGCGCGCGCTCAAGCTGCTATCCGGCGAGGAACCGGCGCTGGTGATGGTCACGATTCCCGAGGGCTACACGATGAACCAGGTCGCGGCCACGCTTGAGGCACAAGGCATATGCCGCGCTGACAGCTTTCTCGTCGCGTGTGCCGACACCAGCCTCTTGCGGTGGGAGTTCGCGGTCTTCGCGCCATCGGCCGAGGGCTACCTCTTTCCTGAGACCTATGAGTTCCAGACGGGCTCACCGCCCGGCGAAGTGGTACGTCGGATGCTTCGCCAGTTCCGCCGCGTGATGTCCGAGCTGAAGCCGCAAGCGACGACGAAGATGACCGATGATGAGTACGTCACGCTGGCGTCAATCGTCGAGCGCGAAGCCAAAATGCCGGACGAGTACCCGCGCATCGCCGGCGTATTCGCCAACCGCCTGCGCCGAAACCTGCCGCTCCAGTCCTGCGCCACGGTCGAGTACCTGCTGCCCGAACGCAAAGGCCGCCTGTCCGAGGAGGACACGAAGCTCGAATCGCCGTACAACACCTATCTCCACGAAGGCCTGTCACCCGGCGCCATCTGCAACCCGGGCCGCCGGGCGCTTGAGGCCGCCCTCTATCCTGAGAAGCACGACTTCCTGTTCTTCGTCGCGCGCGGCGACGGCTCACACATCTTCTCCCGCACGTCGTCCGAGCACGCCGCCGCCTGCACGCTCGTCCGCGGCAACTAGCCGGGCAAACCGCAGAACGGAGAGGACATCCCTAGCGCGTCGTACGCGCAATTCAAAGGTCAAAGGGCAAAATGCAAAGGTCAAGATGCTCCGAAGGAGGCTATCAAGAAGAACCTGACGACCTCGGGACAGAGGCGGGAATCGGAAACATCGTCGCGGAAACGACGTTGTTGCA
>Ga0116202_10001378_pt1 | contig 14246 bp, 13 predicted proteins | sample LakKivw325mmetaG_FD_94479 | JGI IMG/M metagenome (GOLD analysis project Ga0116202, IMG submission 94479) | Anoxic lake water microbial communities from Lake Kivu, Rwanda to study Microbial Dark Matter (Phase II) - Lake Kivu water 325m metaG | ecosystem: Environmental > Aquatic > Freshwater >...
CGGGTTCGAATCCTGCTCCCTCCGCCAGAAATAATAAACAGGGGGCAGGGAACCCGGGTACCATTACCGCCCCCGACAAGGATATTCGAGGACAGGATACGGCGGGAATTCACACACCTGTAGTCATTCCTGCGGAAGCGGGAATCACACACACATGGTCATTCCCGCGGAAGAGAGAATCACACACACATGGTCATTCCCGCGGAAGAGAGAATCACACACACATGGTCATTCCCGCGGAAGCGGGAATCCAGGTTTTTTAAAAGACATAGATCCCGGATCAAGTCCGGAATGACAAGATGTTGTATAGGGTTAGGGATCAGCAATAAAACTTTTCCGGCCCCTGATCCCTGTCCCCTGAAGAATCGGAGAGATGCCAGAGAGGCCGAATGGGTTCGCCTGCTAAGCGAATGTATGCCCAAAAAGGTGTACCGGGGGTTCGAATCCCCCTCTCTCCGCCATATTTGTCTGAAGCGCCCATAGCTCAGCTGGATAGAGCGTCGGACTACGAATCCGAAGGTCGCAGGTTCGAACCCTGCTGGGCGTACCAATGAAAAAATAAGTTGGTGATCTCAAAATGAGACTTTCATCAATTTTCTCATCTCTTCTCATCGTCATCATGATGTCAGGATGCGGTCAGGTTGTTATCGTATCAATCCGGATTCGCCTGCCAAAATGGGGATAGAGGAAGCAAGGGATGCCCTTGAACTCAGCCTGTCCCTTGTAAAAACAACTCCAGGGGTTGAGGGGATTACATTGCGGGAAGATGAATTGGTAATAATCAATCCAAGGCGGGGATCTCAAAGACACCACCACTTCGCGACAGCTGGTTATGATGATATATCGAGAGAAGTGTGGAAGGTTGGAAAGTCTTTTAGTGTTAATGTTTATTCCATAAACCTAGTGTGGCGTGAAGCAGAACAACTCCATTGGAAATCGGAAGAAGATGCGAGGTTATTCGTTGATGCTGCTCATGCACTCCGTCAGGCAAAATATCGGAAAGATACTGTCGAAACGGATATTGCCAAATTGTCTTCTGGCTCTCCAGAAGAAAGCGCATCAATAAAGCCTTCTTACGTTACGGAAGACCAGAACCTCCCCAGGATCACCATTACGTATCCCTACGTGACCCGGGACATTTCCATGGCTTACAGAAAGTCCGGTATAACGGTTATTGGCCTGGTGAAAAGCAAGAATGATTTAGCCGATGTCCTGATCAATGGCCGACCGGCCGATCTGGACGATAAAGGCAATTTTTCGGGGGACGTCCTTCTCAAGGTAGGCAAGAACGATATCACGGTTACAGCGATCGATGTTTTTAAGAACAAAGCGACGAAGCGGTTTGTCATTAACCGCGTATCCGGGAAGATTGCTGTGGCAAAGAAAGAAAGCCCCGCTCCTGAGGCGGGTTTCATAACAGGGAAGTATCATGCCCTGCTCATTGCCGTTCAGGAATATGCAAGCCCTGATGTAGGCAAGCTCGATTACCCTGTGTCCGATGCCCGGCGTCTGATGGAAGTCCTGAGCTTCAGATATAATTTTGAGAAGGAAAACATAAAGATTCTCAACAACCCTGACAGAAAAACGATATACAAGACCCTGCAAAGTTTGAGGAAGCAGTTGACCGACCAGGACAACCTGCTGATCTTTTATGCCGGTCACGGGATGTGGCTGGATGACATGAAGCAGGGGTTCTGGCTGCCGAGGGATGCCGAAGGCATGAGTGACCCGTCGGACTGGATCCCCAACAGCAGCATTCGGGATTACATCAAAGCCATCCAGGCGAAGCACATTCTTCTGGTAGCCGATGCCTGTTTCAGCGGCGGGATTTTCAAGCTGCGGGAGGTTTCAGGCGGTCCCGGCGTATCCGCGGAAAAGATTTACGAACTGCCGAGCCGGAAAGCCATGACGAGCGGTTCTTTGAAAACGGTTCCCGATCAGAGCGTCTTTGTAGAGTTCCTGATCAAGAGGCTCAAGGAGAATAATGAACCGTACCTCGATTCCCAGAAACTTTTTTCAAGGCTGAAAGAAGCCGTTATCAACAACAGCAAGGTAAATCAGATCCCTCTTTACGGTGCAATTAACGGAGCCGGCGATGAGGGCGGAGACTTTGTCTTTGTAAAGAGACAATGAAAGAACAATCTCTACAAGCCACATGGTCTTGACTACTCACTTCTACCATAAGTCAACACATTGCCATCTTTGACTTTCATTGTAGCTTTCGAATGGGAATCGTGATAATCAAAACACATATGTAATGGCAGATGAAATTCACAAAGTCTTAAATCCCGTATGAGGCTGCTATGGACTGACTATTGAAACCCCGTGTCTGAAAAGAGAGCGGGGTTTTTTGTTTGGTAAGGGTTCTGTTTCAATATTTGAATAACATCAATACATAGATCAATTAATCGAAGAATTATGGTGACGTTATGAAAAAATCATTGTTCTTTATGAGTTTGCTTTTACTCTTCCTGACAACTGGGTGTGGGACCGTTGTCTATCGGGTTAATCCCGATTCTCCCCCTCAGATGAGCGCCTCAGAAGCGATGGAAGCGGTTGAGCTTTCATTAACCATCAGTGATCAGTCAAAAAATATTGAAAGCTTAAAAGTGGACGAAGATTTTTTTGATTTTTCATATCCTCCGCCCGGCGGCAGGGCCATTCATCATCGTTTGACCGTATCCTATGACAACATCGCCCATGAGGTGTTCAAGACGGGTAATCGTTACGCCGTTAATGCAGTTTTTAGAAGTCCTGGGATTCCGGGAACTATCAAGCTCTCATGGAAGTCTGAAGAGGACGCGAGGAATTTTGTCGATGCGGCCTATGTCCTCCGGAAAAAAAGTTCCCGGGATAAACACCGTGAAAAGGCGCCCCCGACTGCAACAGCAGAAAAAGCCTCACCTAAAACTGTTATGATTCCGCCGCCGGCCTCTGCTCCATCTTCTCCGGTTCCAAGTGAAAAGATTGCAGCGGTTCAAAAGCCTCCGGTAGAAAAGATACCGCCGAAGATCACCATCATATCTCCGGATGTGACCCGTTCCGTTCAAGTGGTAGCCAGGCAATCCAGGATTACCGTTACCGGCGTTGCAGAAAGTAAAATCGGAATTACCGAAGTTACGGTGAATGGGCTGCAGGCGGAACTGGATGAGAGCGGCAACTTTTCTGCGGAGGTTCCACTAAAGGTCGGCCGGAACACCATTGTTGTGGCGGCGGTCGACCTTCTCAAGAACAAGACGGAAAACCGTTTTAACCTCCAGAGGATGGGCGGCAAGGTTTCTCATGTTAAAAAGGAGGACTTCGCTCCGGAGCCGGGGATCCCTGCCGCAAGCTACCATGCTTTGTTTGTTGCTGTAGAGGATTACGAAAGCAAGGACATCGGTAAACTGGACTATGCAGTTTCCGATGCCCGGCGTTTGCGGGATATTCTCGTATCAAACTACACGTTTGAGAAGGAAAATACGATCCTGCTTGAAAATCCGAACAGGAAAACAATTTATAAGACGTTACAGGGACTGAGAAGCAAATTGACCGAAAAGGATAACCTGTTAATATTTTACGCGGGCCACGGCTACTGGCTGGATGATATGAAGCAGGGGTTCTGGCTTCCCAGGGACGCCTCGGGAATCAATGATCCCTCTGACTGGATACCGAACAGCAATATCAGGGATTACATCAAGGCAATAAAGGCGAAACACATTCTCCTTGTCGCCGATGCCTGTTTCAGCGGGGGGATGTTCAAGGTGAGAGATGCATTCCCCGGACGCCAGATTTCCATTGAAAAAATTTATGAACAACCCAGCAGGAAGGCTATCACCAGCGGTTCTCTGAAGACGGTCCCGGATCGCAGTGTTTTTCTGGAGTTCCTTGCAAAAAGACTCAGGGAAAATAATGAAATGTATCTGGATGCCCAGAAACTTTTTACAAGTCTCAGAGAGGCCGTTATAAACAACAGCCCCATCCATCAAACGCCTCTTTACGGCGCCATCGGGGAAACCGGGGACGAAGGCGGAGACTTTATCTTTATAAAAAGACAATAAATCACTTTCCGTCCCGGAGCAGTTTCTCCAGCCGGGGGACGTCGGCGCCAAAAACAGCCGTATGTCCGTCAACAAAGAAAAAAGGCGTGCCCCTGACTCCCAGGCGTTCGGCAACTCCTTTGTGGGTCTTCAATAGTTCCCGTGCCTGCGGATCTTCACAGATCGTAAACTTCATGTCGTCCAGCTTGCCCGTCATGGCTTCCTCATAGGCCTTTGTTTTATCCTTTGCACAGAAGATATAGAGCACCTTATCAGCCGCCGTGGGGTGACTTGAAAGGGGGTAAAAAAAGACCTGTCTGGTCACATCGGTCCGTCTGGAGAAAAATTCAGAGGCCCGCCGGCAGTATGGACAGTCCGGGTCGGTAATTTCCATGACGGTATGTTTCCCCTTGCCGATGATGACGGCCTTGTCAAGAGGAATATCCTTCATTTTCCCCTTGATGCTTGCGGTGAGGATTTCCTGATTTTTTTCCTGCGTGAGATTCCGGTCGCCTCTGGCGATGATTTCACCGACGATGAGGGATTCCGTTTCCGGAGAGTAATACAATACACCGTTTGGCGTAATAACCTCATAGATTCCCTTGATATTCGAGGGGGAAAGGTTGTCAAATATCAGCCTGGGAAAGGCTTTCTTCAGAGATTCCTCCGGTGTCTGGGCGAATCCCGGCACGGTGAGCAATCCTGTCATCATAAAAAAAAGAGCCGCTGTTATCATCTTCTTGCGCATCATAATCTCTCCCATCAAGAATCAGAAACCTTTGCAAAATGCCGGTTTTTGTCATTTCGACCGGAGGGAGAAATCTTGAAGTATCTAAATTCATCAAGATTCCTCGTCGCTTTCACTCCTCGGAATGACACAAAATGGAAAAATACAAAGGCATCAATGTTCGGGCATTGAACCCATAATGATTGTTCAAGTCAAGCGATATTTTCATGATGACATCGGGCCTTTTCCTGTTGACACACAGGCTGCTTTCCACGATACTTCCCACATCAAATTTATCTCCCCGTACCGGATGGTAATGACGATGAAACGGTTCAGAAAGTCGGCGTCATTTTTATTTTGTCTTCTGCTTACGCTTACGCTCACGACGAGTTGGGCAAAAGAGGGAAATCCCGATCCCAAACTCGTCATCCTGTTTACGCATGATCTTCACTCCTACTTCCTGCCCGTCCGCGTCCCCGCGGCGGATGGCCGGCAATCGAAGCAGGGCGGGTACGCGAAGCTGGCCTATCTCGTGAAGGAACAGCGGGCGCGCCACGGGAACAAATCCCTCCTGGTCGATGCGGGCGACATCAGCATGGGCACCCTCTTTCACACTGCCTTTCTCGAGGAAGCGTCCGAACTGAGATTGATGGGGGACATGGGATACGATGTCGTCACGTTCGGCAACCATGATTTCGATTTTCACGACGACGGTCTGGCCGGAATGCTTCAGACCGCCATGTCAAAGAGCAAGCGGTTGCCCGTTCTGGTCGCCTCCAATGTCGTTTTCAGCCAGGGGAAAACCGGCGACGCATCTCTGAAGGAGGCATTCAACCGTTATCCTGTAAAGGAGTATACGGTTCTTGAAAGAAACGGCATCCGCATCGGGCTGTTCGGCATTATGGGCAAAGATGCGGCTGATGATACGCCGTTCGCCGCCCCGCTGACCTTCGCGGACCCGGTAAAAAGCAGCAAACGGATAGTGGATGTGCTGAAAAACAGTGAAAAAGCGGATGTCGTTGTCTGCCTGTCTCATTCCGGCACCTCTGTGAACAAGAAACACTCCGAAGACGAAATCCTGGCCCGCGAAGTCCCCGGGATCGACGTGATCATCAGCGGGCACACCCATACGGTTTTGCCCCGACCCATTGTGATCGGAAAGACCATCATCGTTTCTTCCGGCTGTTACTCCTCATTCCTCGGCGTTCTGAAGCTTGACTATTCAAAACAAAACGGCGTATCGCTCTCATCCTATGATCTGAAAAGCATCTCCGACCATGTGCCGGATGACGGGCCGATTGCCGCAGAAATTTCAAAAATAAAAAGCAGGGTGAATCAGGGGTACCTCCTCCCCTACTCTTACCGGTTCGATCAGGTTACCGCCGAGAGCGCTTTTGACATGGAGGATCTCGCCTCCATCCTCGCCAATCCACGGGAAACCGGGCTGGGAAACATGATCACCGACGCCTATCGCGATGCCGTGGAAATGGCCGAGGGGAAAACCTACGATTATATTCATCTTGTTGTGCAGCCGATCGGGCTGATCAGGGATTCCTTCTTGAAGGGTGATATTTCCGTATCTGAGATTTTCCGCGTTCTTTCTCTCGGCCTGGGAGATGACGGTGTCCCCGGATATCCGCTTGTTGCCGCCTATATCAACGGCGATGAAATGAAAGCGCTGCTTGAGGTGGAAACCACCGTAGGGCAACTAAAAAATGACGCCCACCTGCAGATCTCGGGAGTCAAATTTACCTACAATCCCCATCGCATTCCCTTTGACCGCGTGACGTCGGTCCAGGTGAGACAGGCAAACGGGCAGTATCAGCCTCTTGAATCCAAAAGGCTCTATCGTATCTGCATGAATTATTACACCGCCCATATGGTGGAATTTATCCGTCGATCTTCTTACGGTATCCTGGATATTACGCCGAAAGACAGGGAGGGGCGCCCCGTCGCGGACATTAAAAAGATGATTGTTCACGCAGACCCGCACACATCCGGGGTAAAGGAGTTGAAGGAATGGGCAGCCCTCGCAGCTTACATGAAGAGCTTTCCCGACACCGACGGGAACGGGCTTCCCAACATTCCGGATAGATACCGAAACCCGGAAGGCCGGATCGCCTCAGAACCTTCATGGAATCCTCTGAAGCTCATCGCCGGGGGCAGTTATATCACGTATGGCGTGCTGGGAATTGGAATTCTTATCATGATTATTCTGGGAGTGCTGACCAGGAAATAGGGGGGAAATAGGGGGACAGCGCCCTATTTTTTAACGGTTGAAAATAGGGCGCTGTCCCCCTATTTCCCTCTTTGTCTCAGTTTTTCAGCCACCCGTAGAACCGTGCTCGCGTAAATATTGCTGTGGTTATAGGCCATGATGATTCTGCGCTGTCTTTTCTTGTTTGTCCCGCATTTCCATCCGTGAATTCGCAGGTAATTGGCAATGCTGGAGTAAGCATCCTTTTTCGCGAAGACATCGATTTGTCCGTCGTTGTCGCCGTCAATCCCGTGGAAAAAAATCACAGAGGGCATGAACTGGCAGATGCCGATGGCGCCGTAGACCGAATCCGGAATGCCGAGGGGATCGATGCCTCTTCCGGATGCGTAACGGATCAGCGCCTTGAGCTCCCGGTAGGCCCAATCGGACTTCTGGTTGCATCGTTTCTTTGCAAATTCCTCATTCTCTGTCGTGATTAAATCCGGAGGCAGATAAGGCCGGACCGTTTCCAGATCGGCGGCCAACGCCATACTTGCCAGGGTATTGAAAGCGGGCCTGGCGCCCAGGAAACCTTCCAGATCCGTTTCAACGAGGAGAATGGCGACGACCACTTCTTTGGGTACGCAATAGGCCTTCTCCACGTCTGTCAATGTCGCCATGTTTTTCTGCGTGTAAGAACGGGCGCCGGCGATTGCGGCCGGCGTCAGAAAGCGATCATAGGCCGCTTTGTACTTACCGGTGGGAACAGCGCCCGGTTTTCGATATCGGTTATTGACAAGTTCCCTGAGCTTGGACGACATGGCATCCGGTTCGAATCTGACGCCGGGATGGGCAAAGAGCGCCCGCATTTCCTTCTCTTCGAAGTTATCGGCGACAAGCCGTTTGATGAGGGGGGTCCAGTTATCAGAAGCATATGTCGGGCACACCGCAATCGTGATGGAGAAGAGAGCAGCGAATATCCATCGCAGAGGCAGGATCATATCGTAGGTCCTCTTGTCTTCATAAGATCAAAGTTGTTGATATTTTTCTGAAGTGTAACATTTCATAGAAGATGCTTTCAATGAAAAAGTTGATTTTTTTTATTTCAAACCCAACAAATTTATCTTGACAAGGCCAATAAATGGAGTATGCTCTCACACTAAACAAATGGGAACCAGAACCCATCGTCTGGAAATCTTTGAAAGGAGGTAACGTTGTCGATGAAGAAGGTATTTGCTATTATTCTTTCGATGCTGATGTTCGCAGCGCTGTCTTTATCAGTGGTTGGTTGTGAACAGAAGAAACCGGCTGAGCCCCCCAAAGCAGCGGAGCCGGCACCAGCACCAGCACCGGCACCGGCTCCGGCTCCTGGGACGCCAGCGCCTGCGGAGCCAGCGGCACCAGCTCCCGCGGCAAAGTAACAGCCGTATTGCAGATTTTATAAAACAACCGAGCATTTTAAGTATAATGCTCGGTTTGTTTTTTATTGGTATTGTGTCCCCAGATTTCGGCGGTGTTTTCTACATGACTCGGTATTAAATTCTGTTATAATAAATGGAGCTGTCATCCCCGTTCTTCTCCTGTCATCACCGTGAAAACGGGGATCCAGGATTTAGGAGACATGGATTATAGATTAGGTCCGGAATGACAACTCTCTTCATATCATTCCCACGAAAGCGGGAACCCAGGATTTAAAACGTGGAACTGAATTATCTGCTGGTGAAAAGCAAAAGAAGAAAAAAAACCATTTCCCTCCAGGTGAGGAAAGATGGCTCCGTCGTGATTCAGGCTCCCTGGCACATTTCCCGAAGAGAAATCGATCATTTTTTTCAAAGGAAAAAGGATTGGTTACACAAAAAGATCGGCGAGACTGAAAAACATCAGAAGGAAGCCGGAACAAAAAAATTTTCTTCCGGCGAGACGTTCTATTATCTGGGTTCTCCATATCCCCTCATCGTTGACAACACCAATAACGGTGCCCATCCCCTGACCTTTACCGGTCATCAATTCATTCTCTACAGGGAACACGCGCATCGGGCAAAGGAACTTTTCACCGCATGGTACGTGGAAGAGGCAAGACAATATATCGAAGGGAGGGTTCGCCATTACAGCGGCATTTTCAAACTTTACCCCGGGCGTGTTCGCATTGGCAGCGCGAAAAGCCGCTGGGGGTCCTGCTCGTCCAATAATCACCTGTCGTTTACCTGGAGGCTTATCCAGGCGCCGGGCCCCGTCATTGATTATGTCGTCGCTCACGAATTATCGCATATAAAGGAAAAGAACCATTCCAATCGGTTCTGGAATCTGTTAGAAAGAGCCGTGCCCGATTACGGGACACACCGGCTCTGGTTGAGGAAAAATGGTCACATCCTTCAAATTTAAAAAAAGGTTTTAAGTTTGAAGTGTTAGGTTTTAGGTATGGGGAAATAGGGGCTCTGTCCCTAATTAAATCCCCTATTTGTCATTCCGGGCTTGACCCGGAATCCAGTCCTTTAAAATTATGGATTCCCGCTTTCGCGGGAATGACAAGGGAGTGTCGGGAATGACAAAAAATACCGGTTTCATGCAGTTATGCAAAGTTCTCTTTTTCGAGGGTTGATGAGCAACGAGCTGAAAGCGGTCACATCACTGGAAACGGGAGAAGCGGGAGTCATCCACGCCATTCAGGGGGGGAGATCCCTCACGAGCCGTCTTGCCGGGATGGGGATCGTCCAGAACGCAAAAATAAAGGTCCTGCGTAAAAGCGGGGGACTTGTCATTGTCCAGGTGTCCGACACACGGGTGGTGCTGGGAAGCGGAGAAGCCTCGAAGATCCTGGTGTATGCCCTGCCGAAACTGCCGGATGAACCGGAACAGGCCAGGACGGGCAGGAAGCTCATCGTCGCCCTTGCCGGTCAGCCCAATGTCGGGAAATCAACCGTGTTCAACATCCTCACCGGACTGTCCCAGCACGTGGGCAACTGGCCCGGAAAAACCGTCGAAAAAAAGGAAGGCACCCACGTATCGGAAGACGTGGAAATGCAGATCGTCGATCTTCCCGGCACATACAGCCTGACCGCCTTCTCGGAAGAGGAACGGGTTGCCCGGGATTTTATTATCGGCGTCATGCCCGACGTTATCGTCCTTCTGGTCAACGCGTCCGCCCTGGAAAGAAGCCTTTATCTCCTTTCGGAGCTGCTCCTGCTGGGGCCTCCCACCATCGTCGCCGTCAATATGATCGACGTTGCGGAAAGACAGGGGATTCATATCGACCTGAAGTCTCTCCAGGCGTCTCTCGGCATTCCCGTTGTTTCGATGGTCGCGACAAAAAACAGGGGGATCAGGGAACTGGTATCGAAGATCATCGCCGTCGGGACGGGCGATGTCGAATACAGGCCCAGAATACCCGGCGTTTCCGCGGATCATAGAACTATTTTTGAAAAACTGCTGGAGCTCATCAGGGAATATGTGCCTTCGCCATACACCGTGCGGTGGACGGCAACAAAGCTGATGGAAGGCGATTCCGAAATCTCGAAAATGCTGGAGAGCCTCGTTCCGCAACAAAACTGGAGCGAAATTCAGTCCCTGCTTGTCAAACACGAGGACTCGCTGCACGCTGTGGTCGGCGGCAGGTATGACTGGATCGAGGAGGTCGCCCGCGCTGCCATTTCCCGGTTCAGAATGGGCCAGGTCGTGATGACGGACCGCATCGACCATGTCCTGACCCGCCCTCTTTTCGGAATTCCGATTCTTCTTGCCGTCTTTGCAAGCGTCTTTTTCCTCACCTATCTGATCGGATTCCCAATGCAGAAATGGGTTGAAGAGGGCGTCAGCGCCTTCGGCGGATGGATCGACCATGCCCTCGGCGCCGCGTATCCCTGGGTCAGAGGGATTCTCGTTGACGGGGTGATCGGCGGCGTGGGATCGGTATTGACCTTCCTGCCGATACTCGTCATATTTTTCGCCGTCATGGCAGTCCTGGAAGACGTGGGTTATATGGCAAGGGCCGCTTTCGTCATGGACCGGTTCATGCACATCGTAGGTCTCCATGGAAAGAGTCTGCTCCCTCTCTGTCTCGGTTTCGGATGCAATGTGCCGTCCGTCCTGGGGGCAAGAATCGTGGAATCGAAAAAAGAGAGATTGCTCACCATTTTCCTCGTGCCTTTTATTCCCTGCACGGCCCGCCTTGCCGTTCTGACATTTGTCACGGGGGCCATGTTTCTCACGGAGGCGGCCCTGGTTTCCTGGTCGCTTCTGACCATGAACATCCTGGTGCTGGGCGTGACAGGCATTTTGATCAACCGGTTTGTTCTGAAGGATGAGCCCATGCCCTTCATCATGGAGCTTCCCCTGTATCACACGCCCAACCTTCGCACCATCGTTCTTGTCGTATGGACGAGGACGGTCGCTTTTATCAAAAAGGCGGGAACCGTCATCCTCGCCGTATCCATCCTGGTATGGATTCTGTCCTATCTGCCGGACGGCAACGTGGAAACCAGCATTCTGGCATGGATCGGGCGTTTGCTGGAACCCATCGGCACACCTCTGGGGCTGGACTGGAAACTGATCACCGCCCTGATGACCAGCATCGTGGCGAAGGAAAATGCCATCGCAACGCTCGGTGTCCTTTACGGCGTGGGAGAGAAAGGCCTGCTCCATGTGCTTCCCGGCGTTGTCAGCCACGCCTCGGCCCTGGCGTTTCTCGTTGTCCTGATGCTCTTTGTCCCCTGCGCCGCGACCGTCGCCGTCATGAAGCAGGAAATGGGAAACTGGAGATGGTTCGCGTCCTCCATGCTTCTGATGCTCACCGTCTCTTTCTTCGGAGGCATGTTCGCCTATCACCTGGCCCTCTGGATCGGCTTATAAAAATAGGGGAAATAGGGGGACAGCGCCCCTATTAATTTTAATTATTAATTAGTGACAGAGCCCCTATTTTCCCGGAATCTTGGGACATGACCCGATTTTGGAAGCGAAATCGGGATCGTGTCCCAAGATTCAAAGATTCAATGGTTTCTGAAAATTTGTATTATGTCCCCCTATTTTAAAAGGAGCTGTTATGGAAGATTCGAAGAAAACAGCATATTTCAACAAAGTGAAAGAAGAACCGTTCGCCCGGTTTCTCGATATCAGGCTGAAAGACGTGGCTGAAGGCTATGCCCTCTGCGAGATGGAATACACGGAGCAGATGGATAACATCTTCGGCATGGCGCATGGCGGCGCCATTTTTTCGCTGATCGACGAGGCGTTCGAGATATCGTCCAACAGCCATGAAAACGCGGCCGTCGCCCTGAATATCAATGTGACCTATATGAAACCGCCGAAAAAGAATACTGTACTGACGGCGGAGTCCAGGGAGATCAACCGCACCAGAAGAACGGCATCGTATCACATCACCGTGCAGGACAGCGAAAACCTCATTGCCGTCTGCCAGGCGCTGGTCTACATCACGGACAAGCCCATCCCCTTCCTCAAACTTAAAACGTAAATTCTAAAACCTAAAACTGAGGGAATAGGGACTCTGTCCCTATTCCCTCAACGTTTTCCTTGACAGCTGAAAAAAGGATGTGCTATTTTTTCACGCGTTCAAATATGAACGTTCTGCTGACCGCGCCTCCCTGTTAATGGAAAAGCGGTCATTTGTCGCAATACCCTGGAAAATCATGAAATCCACCATAGAAAAAGCTCAAATACTCAGAGATTTATCCAAGAATCCCAGCATATCGCAGAGAGAGATTGCATTAAAAAACGGGATCAGTCTGGGCAAAGTAAACTATGCGATCAAATCCCTGGTAGAAAAGGGCTATATCAAGCTGCAAAACTTCAAAGGATCAAAGAACAAACGAAAATACATGTACATACTGACGCCGGAAGGGATGTATGTGAAGGCAAAACTGACGGTGGATTTTTTTAAATGGAAGATGGAAGAGTACGAGCGGATAAAAAAAGAAATCGAGGCGCTGGAAGAGGAGATCAACGGACACAGCCGGCAGGACATGGAAGCCCCGCATTTCGAAACTCGCCCCGTTCTGTCCGAAGAGAAATGAAGCGCTCATGAAAACGTGCCCTCACAAAGAGAGCATAGAAGTATAATATACTGAATTTATTAACTTATCACCCTTGATCGTTGCATCACCTTGCATAAAGGCATGTAACTCAGAGGGCGGAGCTGTAGAATTTAATCTTAGGGACAGAGCCCCTATTTCCCCCAATCATTTCAAAACTTAAAACCTAAAACGTAAAACTTACTAATATTTCCAGATCTTACCCCCTATTTCACATTGTTTTGTCTCCAGGCGTGTGATATAAAAAAGTGAATGGCTGTAAACACATATGAAACAGAATGCTAAAATTCAAGACCCGACCCCCATGATAAAGCATCTTTTCTGGTGGGTGCCTGAGAAAGAGATAGCGTCACTCAGCCAGGATGCCATCGTGGAGTCTGTGCTCAGTAACGGCAACGAGAATACGGTCAGGCAACTTTTTGATTATTACGGAATCGAAAAAGTAGCTGAAATCTTCAACCGGCAGACATCGGGCCAGCGAATCAATTACCGGCCGCGGACGGTTCATTTTTTTCGACAATATTTTCATCGGCATGCACAGAAATATTCTGACAGCAAATCAGGTTAAACTCCTTCCTCTGGTTAAAGAATTCTCCCGGGATTACTATCTGGTCGGCGGCACAGCCATCGCGCTTTATCTCGGGCATCGGCGCTCCATCGATTTTGATCTGTTCACCGCCGGCAAAATCAAAAAGCAATCTATCAAGAGGCTCATCGACCGCCATAAATCCCCGGTATCCGATATGCTTTTACCCTCCAAAACGTGAGAAAAAATCTCGTTTTTTCGCAATCAAGAATTGATGGCAAGTTGTTGAGTTAACTTGGATAATCCGCGATGGATGTAGTCATATGCTTCTTCGATTTGTGAGGGTTGCGCAGCAAGCTGGAGGGCGTCATTTTTCATGGTTCTTGAAATCATTGGATTTTTGAAGTGGTTGGCGGAACAGATTTCGAGCCACAGCCATGAGAAGCCTTTTTTGGTAACCACATAGAATGATTGATTATCGTATTTTTTGAGCACGCCCCTTGCCTTTAATTTGTTCATCTCATAGCGAATTTGTGCAGGATTTTGGAAATGGCCGGAGATGTTTTTATGCAGATCAGCCGTTTTGAATCCGTAAACCCGGTATTTGGGTTTGAGAAGTTCTTTGGCCAGAGCTGTTTGGCGGACCTTTCTGAAGTCGGGAGCGCTGACGCGACGTCCTTCCGGGTCGGTCACCGTCTTGGTGAAGATGTCGCATTCCTCCTCGGAGATGGACGCA
>Ga0116202_10001379_pt1 | contig 14242 bp, 13 predicted proteins | sample LakKivw325mmetaG_FD_94479 | JGI IMG/M metagenome (GOLD analysis project Ga0116202, IMG submission 94479) | Anoxic lake water microbial communities from Lake Kivu, Rwanda to study Microbial Dark Matter (Phase II) - Lake Kivu water 325m metaG | ecosystem: Environmental > Aquatic > Freshwater >...
CCCTCTCGCATCTCCTCAGCAACATTCAACGCAACCGCCTGGCTCCTCAGGGATCTTAGTTTGCCTTGAAAAGCTTGTCACGCTATAATGAGAGCATTCAGATTGCCACACTGCGCCAAAATTCTATCGGCCGCATGACTTTGGTAGCAGTCACCTTCCGCCGCTGTTTATCATAAGCATAACATATTAAGGAGGATATTACCAATGGTAACGCCGAAGCAGCCAATTCCTGAACCTCGGGCCAGAGAGTATGTGAAAAGGGATGCAGAAGCCATCTCACCATGCATGACACGCTCATATCCTTTCGTCATGGATCACGGCCAGGGCTCTCTAGTGTGGGATATAGATGGTGCTCAGTTTATTGACTTTACCGCTGGTATCGCTGTTACTGCAACTGGTCACTGTCATCCTGAGGTGGTGCAAGCGATCAAGGATCAGGCGGACAAGTTTATCCACATGTCTGGCACTGACTTTTATTACGCGGCGCAGACCGAACTGGCGGAGAAGATCAATTCCCTCGTACCCGGAAGCGAGCCCAAACAGGTGTTCTTCACCAATTCGGGCACGGAGGCCGTTGAAGCAGCGTTCAAATTAGCACGCTATTCCACAGGTTGCTCACGAATGATAGCCTTTATTGGCGCATTTCATGGCCGTAGCATGGGGGCGCTATCGTTGACCGCCTCGAAGTATGTACACCGTGCGGGTTTTTCGCCGTTGGTCCCTGGGGTCACGCACGTGCCCTACGGCTATTGCTACCGCTGCGCCTACAACCTGGAGTATCCCTCTTGCGATGTCTATTGCGTCAAGTACATCGAAGATACCCTTTTCAAGCGGCTTGTTTCTCCCGAAGAGGTAGCTGCTATTTTTGTCGAGCCGATCCAGGGTGAGGGTGGCTATGTAGTTCCCCCGCCTTTGTACCACCAACGGCTGTGCGAACTTACTGATAAGTACGACATCCTGCTCGTTGACGATGAAATCCAGGCTGGCATGGGCCGCACAGGTAAGATGTTCGCCATTGAGCACTGGAACGTAGTGCCCGATATCATCTGCATTGCTAAGGGCATTGCCTCTGGAATGCCCCTGGGAGCCATGGTGGCCAGGAAGCGTCAGATGACTTGGCCCTCTGGTGCACACGCCAATACCTTTGGCGGCAATCCCATTTCCTGTGCTGCGGCGTTGGCAACCATCCGTCTTATTGAAGGAGGCTACATGCAGAACGCGGCGCGGATGGGAGAGAGGTTCATGGAGCAGCTCAAACGCATGCAAGCGGAACATCGCTCTATGGGCGACGTGCGGGGGTTGGGTCTAATGATCGGCGTCGAGTTGGTCAAGGATAAGGATACAAAGGAACCCGCTGTTGACCTGCGCGACGCTGTGGTGCAAAAGTGCTTCGAGAAGAGATTGCTTATTCTGGGCTGTGGTATGAGCACGGCGCGTTTCATGCCCGCCTTAAACATTACAGAGGATCTGGTAGACGAAGGACTGGATATCTTTGCCGAGGCGCTTACAGAGGCTGAGAACGAGGTCTAGATCACCTGGAGGGTGAACAAAAGGGCTGGGAACGAGATCCCAGCCCTTTTTCTGTAGGTACGCTGACTCTCTAGAGTATCTCTTCGACCAGCTTGGTGAATTCGATGAAAGGAATCGCGGTTAAGGTCTGCGTGCTGCCGGCACCGAACTCGTTAGCTAACAATGCTACCTTGGCTGCGGTTGTGGCATCGGGTGCTTCGAAAATGTGTAGAAAGTCATAAGCGCCCAAAAGGGCGTAGCTGGCAATACGTTTGACCTCTGGGCACTGCTCCTTGAGTTTGCGTTCAAAAGCTTTGTCCATTTCCGCCAGGTTTTTGACCCGTTTTACGCTCTCCGCGGATATTTTTGATAGAAGGACAAAAGTTGTCATAGTTCCACTCCTGTGCCTATTGAATAGTGATGTTCCCTATCCCGCCTTTGATCTCCAACTCAAGCTTGTCCTCTGCCGTTCGGTAGTCTGTACTTACGTACTCATCACCGGAACGGGTGAAGCGTCTGCTCTCCGTGTGCACTGAGCCCAAGCCCTTTGAAACACGTATCCTCGTGCCCACTCCATCGGGTATCTGTACCGTGACCTGGCCCACGCCAGCCTGGATAGAGGCTCTGGTTAGCCCTGCCGCAGCAGGGAAGGTGATCACGGTCTCGCCCACACCTGTCTTGAGATTAAGCGTTGTGACTTTGAGATCGCTCAGGTCCATCTCCACTTTGCCAACGCCTGCGTCAATGTTCAGTTCGATGGGGATGCGTGGTGTGAATTCTATTTTCCAATTATCACCGATGTTCTCACCTGGCATCCAGAAAGGAATGGATTGGCTGTGAGCCTGCAGCGAGAAGCTGGCCCGCCCATTGCTAACGTCAAAGCTTTTCTCAGCTTGCAGCGAGTACCTGCCATATTCAATTTTGCCTTCCACAAAGTTGGGCGAGTCCGCCAGTGACCCAATTGCCAAGTTCCCGACTCCAAATCTTATCACGACGTGGCCTCGGTCTGCATCGCGCAGCGCTTCCAGTACGGTTTCGGTCCCCGTCACTGGCCGCGGGCCAGCAGGTTGCCCGCCGCGATAGATGGCGTAGCCAATAATGCCGCCCAATACGGCAATAGCAACCAGCAGGCCTGCGATATACAAGGCGATGGAACGGCTTGTTCCCACCAGGATCTCCAGACCGATCAGAATCAAGATGACGGGCCAAAAACGCCATAAGCTCCCCCAGACACTCCATGGAAGTCTGCCCATCTGGTTGAGCAGCAGCAAAACGCCAATGGCGATCAGGATGAGCGGCCCAACCAGGCTAGGACGGTATCTTTTTTCTGGCACGATTTTCCCCTTTCTTAGCTCCGCAACGCGCGGTTTAGTAGAATTATGCCTGCCAAAATCAGAACGATTGGCCACAATTGGTCGAGGCGGAACCAGCCAAATAGATGGAGGCTGTCCGCTAGAAACACCAGGCCCATCAGGACGAGAAGGCCACCAAGTAGAATCACACGGTTGGTCGGTGCGGTTTGTGTCCCGGGTTTACCGCTGAAGATATCTCGCAGGTCTTGCCCCCATTCTCGTGCCTCCGATCGAATTTCGCTGATGTTATGACGAAACGCTTCGTCTCTCGAACGGCTAATGATCTGCTTCTCGGGCAGAATGATCCAGAGGATAACGTAGGCCACCACACCTGTTCCACTTGCCAGTGCCCACAATACGAATATAAAACGCAACAAGACAGGACTGACGCCAAAGTACTCAGCAAGCCCAGCGCACACACCGCCAATCAGGCCTTTGCTCTTGTCGCGATAGAACCTGTCACTCATATACATCCTCCTCGTCCTATTATACGTTGTGACCGGCCCCAAGTTTCACTATTCTCTTATCTACGGCTAAAGCTTCGCTCCAGTTGCGCTGAACTCAGATGGATCATGGTTGGTCGTCCATGCGGGCAGGTGTAAGGTGCAGTTGTCTTTTCCAGTTGATGGATGAGCTCGCGTGCTTCATCGAGAGTGAGCGTCTGACCAGCACGTACCGCGCTGTGACAGGCAATGATGGCTAGCGTATGCTCAGCCGACATGGCTGCACCCAAGCCGTCGCTGGCAATGTCGAGCAACTCAGCGATGACCGCTGGCACCTGTGTGGCATTTAACGCTGCCGGGATAGCCCGAACCAGATAGGTGTCGCCACCAAAAGGCGCGATATCAAAACCAAAGGCAGCCAAATGTTCCAACAATCCGTCCAGCAAGCCACGTTGCTGAGGAAGCAACTCAATCGGCAGTGGTTCGAGCAAGTTCTGTGCGGACACGGTCATCGCCGCTTGCTCTGTCTGCAATTGTTCAAAGAGGATTCTTTCATGCGCGGCATGCTGGTCAATCAGATACAGGCCATCCGGGCCCTCAGCGATGATGTAAGTCTGCCTGACCTGCCCAAGCACACGCAACATCGGCAACTGCTCCAGCATGGGGGTGCTGCTAACAGCAGGTAGCGCAATGTCCGCTGAGCGTTGTATTTCCAGCGCCATTTGCACGCGGTTGAGGCCCACTTCTGGGGCACGATGTCCCAGGGGCACTTGTTCGCGTCCCTCCCATTCGCCGGGCAGAACGACTGCTGGTCGGCCTGTCATTGTAGCCGCAGGGGCTTGCCCAATGATTGTGTGCCGCACTGCCCGTTGGACTGTACTGAATATCAGCCGCGGATCACGGAAACGTACCTCCCGTTTTGTGGGATGCACGTTGACGTCCACGTCTGTCGGGGCCATAATGATGCTCAGGACTGTCAGAGGGTAACGACCGGTGGGGATGAGAGTGCGATAGGCCTCTTCAACAGCATAGCTGAGGGAACGGTCCTGGATCCAGCGTCGGTTGACGAAAAAGACCTGATAATCGCGTGTAGCACGGTGGACGCTGGGGCTTCCTACATACCCACATACGCGAACTCCGGGAATAGGCTGTGGGATACTGCTGTCGGCACAGATAGAATCGGCTGCTAGCGAGCACTCGTCTGGCTGAACCTCCAGCATTTGCTGTGCCACTTCCAGGCCGAACACTTTGATGAGTACATCATGCAACTTCCCATTTCCAGAAGTCTGTAGGGCCAGCCGCCCATTGTCAATCATGCTGAAGCGCAGTTCAGGATAGGCCATTGCATATGCACTGACCAGTTTGACGATGTGACTGCTTTCGGTAGCTTCTGAACGCAGGAACTTGAGTCGAGCAGGGGTATTATAGAAAAGGTTTTCGACGGTTACGGTTGTGCCCGATCCACCCCCGTACTTTTCGCTCCGCATGAGTTCCCCGCCTTCCACTCTCAACAAGGTGCCTGCGGTCTCGCCTCCCTCGCACGTGAGCATTGTCACCTGAGACACGGCGGCTATGCTTGCCAGGGCCTCACCACGGAACCCCAAAGTCATAATGTGCGATAGGTCATCCTCACTCAAAATTTTGCTTGTAGCATGGCGGGCAAAAGCCAATGCCGCCTCTTCTTGCGCGATGCCACAGCCATTATCGCTGACCCTGATGAGGCGCCGCCCTCCCTGCTTTATCTCAATTCGGATGTCTGTTGCACCAGCATCAATGGCATTCTCAATGAGTTCTTTGGCCACCGAAGCTGGTCGCTCCACCACTTCCCCAGCCGCGATTTTGCTCGCCACTTGGGGTGGCAGCACTCTGATGGGCATAACTGTCACTCCAGGAACCATCAGAAACCTATATGGTGACATTTGTCACTATCCCGTTTTCTCCCAGAAAACGGGTTTCCGGGCATGTCACAGCCATTCTACCACAGAGCAGGTGATTCTCAAAAGCATCAACCCCCAAGGGTTCTCCAAAACCTTCAGACTCTTAGTGGCGATTGTGAATTATATCACCAAGTTGCCTTTTTCGGCGATTTGTTGTACAATAACTTTACTTTGTGACTGCGAGCGAAAGGCCCGCCGGGCAATTGGAGGCAAGAGGATAAGCAATGAAGCTTAGCGAGAGGAAGGTACGCCTCGTTGGTGTTTTTCCTTCTTCAGTTGCAGAGGGTTGTTGTGCCAATGTCCACGACCGGCAGGGGTCAGCAATGGGGTCGAGTTTCCATTGTGAGGGCCCTTGCCGTTTGTGTTTCTTAGCCAGCAAAGGCCAGCAAATTCATACCAAGGAGGGTTGAATGAAAGAAGTCGTCATTGTAGGAGGGCTGCGGACTCCCATTGGACGTCACGGCGGTGGACTAAAAGACATCACAGCACAGGATTTGGCAGCACGTTTGATGAAGGAGGTGCTCAAGCGCACCCAGTTGGACCCGATGCTGATCTCTGATGTGATCGTCGGTTGTTGCGGTCAGCTTAGCGATGCTCCCAATCTGGCCCGAGTGGCGGCGTTAATGGCAGGTATCCCCAAAGAAGTGCCGGGGTACACCGTGCAGCGCAACTGCGCTTCAGGTCAGGTGGCAATCACGAATGCCTATCAGGCTATTCAAGCTGGCGATGGGGAAGTCTTCCTGTGTGGCGGGGCCGAAAGCATGTCCAATGCTCCATACATGGTGCGAGGTGCGCGTTGGGGGCTGAAACTGCGCCATACTACATTTATTGACTCCCTGTGGGAGGGCCTAACCGATCCAATCTGTAATCAGATCATGGGCCGCACGGCAGAGAATCTGGCTGAGATGTACAATATCTCGCGTCAGGAACAGGACGAATACGCTGTCCAGTCGCACAAGAAGGCTTTCATGGCTACACGCACGGGCAGGTTCAAGGACGAGATTGTTCCTGTGGAGGTAAAGAAGAAGGTTGCTGGACAGGAAGTCGCCTCTGAACTCATCTCTCAGGACGAGTGTATCAACCCTGCACTCAGCGTGCAGAAGGCCGCTCTGTATCCCACCGTGTTCAAGGAAGGCGGTACAGTGACGCCCGCTAATTCCTGCCCCATTTCGGATGCCGCGGCTATTTGCCTGGTGATGACCGCGGACAAAGCCAAGGAATTGGGTCTGCAACCCATGGGCTACATCCGTAGCTACGCCTATGCCGGCGTGGATCCGTCGGTCATGGGCATTGGCCCGGCCTATGCCGTGCCTAAGGCGCTGCAGAAAGCTGGTCTGAAACTGACGGACATCGGGCTTATTGAGCTCAACGAGGCCTTTGCGGCCCAGGTCCTGGCGGTAGGAAAAGAATTGGCCAAGGATGGCTGGAACTGGGAGAAGGTGAACGTCAATGGCGGTGCCATCGCCCTAGGCCATCCCGTCGGCTGCTCTGGAGCCCGCATCGTGCTGACGCTACTATATGAGATGCAGAAGCGCGGCCTCTCGCTTGGCTTGGCCACCGAGTGCGTCGGTGGTGGACAGGGCGCGGCAATAGTGATCGAAAGGAAGTAGAACAAGATCGGGTTCGCTCGTGAGAATAGCTAAAAGGAGGATTGTCAATGTATATTTTTAAGGCAGGAGTGGTGGGGGCAGGCTTTATGGGTGGCGGGATCGCCCAGGTGATTACCTTTTCGGGCCTGCCAGTGGTGCTGAAGGATATAGACCAGAACATGTTGGATAAAGGCATCGAAGCTTTGCGCGGCATCTATCAGCGGCGTGTGGACAGTGGCAAGATGAGCGCAGGAGAGATGGCAGAAAAAGTTAGTCTGGTGACTCCCACGCTTTCCTATGACGAGTTCAGTGACGTGGACATCGTCATCGAGGCGGTGCCGGAAGTAATGAAGATCAAGAAGCAGGTCTTTGCCGAGTTAGATAAGGTCTGTCCAGAGCACACCATTTTTGCTTCCAATACGTCAGCCTTATCCATTTCCGAGATGGGGGCTGCTACCAAGCGTCCGCAAAAGATGATCGGCATGCACTTCTTCAGCCCGGCGCACGTGATGAAGCTGGTCGAGATTATTCCAGGGCTGGACACTTCGCAGGAAACTATTGACGACGTAGTCATGTTCGCTGAATCTCTGCGCAAGATTCCAGTGGTGGTGCAGGAATGCCCGGGTTTCCTGGTCAACCGCTTGCTGATGCCCTATCTCAATGAGGCTACCCTGGCCTTGCAGGAGGGGGCAGCTACAGCCAAAGAGATTGACGAGACTATGGTCAAGTTTGGCTGGCCAATGGGACCCTTCACCCTGATGGACATGCTGGGTATTGACGTCGTCTACCACACGGCGGAGTACCTGGGCAAGGAGTACGGCGCCGAGATCCCACCATTGTTCAAGCTGTTGTTCGATGCTGGCCGCCTTGGAGAAAAGTCTGGTGCGGGCTTCTATGGATATGGAGATCAGACCGATGAACCCGTCAAAGCCATGATCAAGAAGCTTCAAGCTGAAGGCAAGGTACAGGCAGGCACTGAGTTCAGTTGGCAACGTCTGATGATGCCAATGATTAATGAGGCGGTGCTCTGCGTGACGGAGAACATTGCCCCACCAGATAAGATTGATATGGCCATGATCGCTGGTACGGGTATGAAGTACGGTGAGGAACGCCTGGGGCCATTGCAACTGGCTGATGTGTTGGGGTTGGATGTTGTATTGGGCGGTCTAGAGAAGTTCCAGGCCAAGTACGGCGATCGTTTCCGCCCGGCGCGCCTGCTCAAGACCAAGGTACGGGCAGGTCATCTGGGCAAGAAAGCCGGCAAGGGCTTCTTTGAATACACCACATAACAGTCAGCAGTGAGCAGGCAGCAGTCAGCAAATCCCTCCTTCACCACTCACTGCTGGCTGCTACCTGCTGTTATTAACACCTTAGGAGAGGAGTTTTAACGATGGCAGAACGCCAGTATGTAAAAGTATCGGTGGAGGATCGCATTGCTATTCTGACCATTGATCATCCACCAGCTAACGCCTTTAACGAACAAACGGTCAGGGATCTAGCCAGTGCTTTTGACGAAGTCTCAGCAAATCCAGAAGTGAAGGCGATCATTATCACGGGCGCTGGTCAGTTCGCGTTTGTGGCTGGAGCAGACATCAACGAGATCAAAGAGCAGATAGACAACGCGCGTGCAGGTAAGGGAGTGAAAAGGGAGCTCATCGTTGAAGGCCAAAAACTCTTCAACAGAATCGAGCAAAGCACCAAGCCTGTTATCGCCGCTATCAATGCTGTTTGCCTTGGCGGTGGCCAGGAGTTGGCCATGGCCTGTCACATGCGTATCGCCTCGGACACGGCACGCTTCGGACAGCCGGAGGTCAACTTGGGGCTCCTGCCGGCCTGGGGTGGGACAGCACGGCTACCTCGCTTGGTAGGCAGAGGCAAGGCCATCGAGTTGATTCTCACTGGCGACATGATCCCCGCACAGGAAGCAGCGCGCCTGGGCCTGGTGAACAAGGTGGTGCCCGCCGGTCAAGTGGTCAAGACGGCCATGGATCTGGCTAAGAAGATCACTTCCAAGAGCGCCCTGGCTATAGCCGCTATCCTGGAAGCAATCAACCACGGCATGGAGGTGAACCTGCTTGATGCCCTCAAGCTGGAAGAGGAAAAGTTTGTTGAACTGTGTGGTACTGAGGATGGCTATGAGGGTGTCAGCGCGTTCCTGCAGAAGCGTCAGGCCAAGTTCCAGGATAAATAGTCTATTAGCAGCAAGGGACAAGCAGCAAGCAACAAGCAATTTGCCCCTTGCTGCTAAGGACTTGCTTTGCTGCTGATTATGAGCTTGAATCTATCCATTGTACTTGAGACCAGAGCTGCCAGCCAGCCCCAACGTATAGCGATTATCTCTAACGGTCGCCGATTGACCTATGCGCAACTCAACGAAGCAGCGAACCGCTGCGCTGCCGGGTTGACAAATCTAGGTGTGCATCCGGGCGACAAGATAGCGGTCATGTTGCCGAACGTGCCCGAGTTCGTCATCGCCTACTTCGGGATACTGAAACTCGGAGGCTGTGTTGTCCCTCTGAACACCCTGCTGAAAGCATCGGAGATCGCTTACCAACTGGAAGATTCTGATGCTTCCGCATTGATTGTTGATGAGTCGCTGCTGCCAGAAGCTAGACAGGCACTCCCAGGAGTAGAGGCTTGTCACCATCTGATCGTTTTGGGCAGACATGCACCGCCTGGTTGGCATCTATTTAGCCAGTTGCTGGAGGCAGGCAGACCTGAATTCGACACGGCTCAAACAACGTCAGAGGACACTGCGGTCATTCTCTACACGGCGGGGGCTATTGGACACCCCAAAGGCGCTGAACTGACCCATTTCAACGTGTTCTATAACGCGGCGCTCACCGCGGATCGCCTCTGTGGGATCAGCGCAGAAGACATTTCGCTGGCTGTATTGCCTTTGTTTCATGCCTTTGGGCAGACTTGTGTCATGAACGCCACCCTGTATGCGGGCGGCACGCTTACCATGTTGCCCCGCTTTGAGCCTGACAAGGTGTTACAGATTATCCAGCGCGATCGGGTCACCTTGCTGATAGGTGTGCCGACGATGTACTGGTATCTGCTGCACTACCCAGGGGCTGAGAAGTATGATTGGAGTTCCTTGCGTCTTTGTTGCTCTGGTGGGGCTGCACTGCCGGTAGACTTGATGCAGCAATTCCAAGCACGGTATGGCCGGCCAATTTTCGAGGGCTATGGCTTGTCTGAGACTTCGCCGGTGGCTTCGTTCAACCTGCCCGAGAAGTCCCCCAGACCTGGTTCTATCGGGCTGCCCATCTACGGTGTCCAGATGAAGATTTTTGATGAACAGGACTGCGAGTTGCCATCTGGAGCAGTGGGAGAGATCGTCATCCGTGGCCACAATGTCATGAAGGGCTATTACAAACGACCAGGACCAACAGCAGAAGTTATGCGTAGTGGCTGGTTTCATACCGGTGACTTGGGGCGCACGGATAAAGATGGTTACTTTTACGTAGTGGGTCGCAAGAAGGACCTGATTATTCGCGGTGGGCTCAATATCTACCCACGCGAGGTGGAGGATGTGCTGCTTGCTCACCCTGCCGTCTCTGAAGTAGCAGTAGTTGGCATCCCTGATGAAGTCATGGGGGAAGAGATCAAGGCTTTCGTCGTGCTCGAGCAAGAAGAGGCAGTAGATGCTGAAGACTTGATTGAATACGCCCGCAAGCGGATGGCTGCTTATAAGTACCCGCGATATATTGAGTTCCGGACAGAATTGCCCAAGGATGCTGCTGGCAGGGTCATTAAAAGACAACTGACCAGGTAGTCTGTTGGTCAGATAGTCAATTGGTCGAGTGGTCAGTGGACGATCAGACTAACGACCAGTAGCAGTCAACCGAGCAAATTAACCGACCAACTGACCAAGGACCAACACCAAGGACTAATACACCAAGAACGATGAGACCAATTGAAGGAGGAAGCAATGGACTTTACGTTCCCCAAAGAATATGAGTTGCTCCGCCGGATGATCAGAGAGTTTGCGGAGAAAGAAGTGGCCCCTGTGGCCGAGGAAATTGATCGCGACGAGCGGGTACCTTTTGAAACAATCAAGAAAGCAGCCAAGCTCGGTTTAATGGGTGTGCCATTTCCACAGAAATACGGCGGGGCCGGCGCAGGTGAGATCGGCTACTGCATCCTTATGGAGGAACTGAACAAGGTGTGCGGTTCCACAGCCACAGTAATTGGCGCTCACACCGGCATTGGGGCGATGGCTATCTACCTGGATGGCACTGAGGAGCAGAAGCAGAAGTACTTGGTGCCTTTGGCACGTGGCGAGAAAATCGCTGCTTTTGCCCTGACGGAACCCAACGCCGGATCTGACGCTGCGGCAATCCAAACGCGAGCTGTGCGTGATGGCAACTACTTTGTCCTGAATGGTTCCAAGTTGTGGATCACCAATGGCGACATTGCCGACATCATTAGTGTCCTGGCCGTGACCGACCCGGCCCTGGGCGCCAGGGGTGGCGTGACGGCGTTCGTTGTAGAGAAGGAGTTCTCCGGCTTCAAAGTAGGGCGTAAAGAGGAGAAGATGGGCATCCGTGGGTCTTCTACTGCCGAGTTGTTCTTCGAAGACTGCCGTGTCCCTGCGGAAAATGTATTGGGCCAGTTTGGCGCTGGTTTCCTTACCTTCATGAAGACCCTGGATGTTGGACGCATCAGCCTTGCGGCAGGTTGCCTGGGCGCGGCGGAACAGGCTCTGAAGATGTGCATGGACTTTGCCAAGAGTCGCTATCAGTTCGGTGCACCTATCGCTGCCAAGCAGGCTATTCAATGGATGATTGCTGACATGGCAATAGAGGTCGAGGCACTGCGTTCGCTGGTCTACCGCACGGCTTGGATGATGGATCGTGGGGACACAGGGCGTGAATTTAGCACCATGGCGGCTATGTGTAAGGTCTTCGGTTCCGAGGTAGCTTGTCGCGCCGCAGATACTGCTGTGCAGATTCACGGGGGCATGGGCTATATGAAGAAGTACCCCATTGAGCGTATGTATCGTGACGCGCGAATCACCCGTATTTTTGAGGGTACCAACGAGATTCAACGCGAGATTATCGCCCGAAACCTGTTCCGCAGTGTAGGACTGAGGCTCAGGTAAATATGGAGGAAAACTACCCATGAAGATTGTAGTACTGATTAAACAGGTTCCAGATACGACTGAAGTCAGGCTTGACCCCAGAACAGGGACTCTGATTCGCGAAGGCGTGCCCAGCATCATCAATCCAGAAGACAAGAATGCCCTCGAAGAGGCGTTGAAGCTCAAGGAGACAATGGGTGCTAAAGTTATTGTTGTTTCCATGGGCCCGCCGCAGGCTGAGGACGCCCTGCGGGAAGCACTGGCCATGGGCGCAGATGAGGCGATTCTGTTGACGGACCGAGCCTTTGCTGGTGCGGATACTTGGGCGACAGCTACTACTTTGGGTCACACCTTGAAGAAAATCGGCGATTTTGATCTAGTGCTTGCTGGTCGTCAGGCTATTGATGGGGATACGGCTCAAGTCGGCCCACAGGTAGCCGAGTATCTCAAGATCCCACAGATCACCTACGTGCGTGAATTGGTTATAGACGACAGCAAAGTGAAAGCCAAGAGAACGCTTGAGGATGGCTTTGAGGAGATCGAGGCGCAGTTGCCTGCGCTCTTGACCATCACCAAAGAGGCCAATGTGCCACGCTATCCGCATGCTGGCGCCATTATGACTGCCTATCGTGAGCAAAAGGTGATCTTCTGGGGCGCAAAGGATATTGATGCCAACCCAGAGGCAGTAGGCTTGAAAGGCTCTCCTACGCAAGTAAAGCGTAGCTTCTCGCCGCCACCGAAAGAGCCAGGCCAGATTATCCAGAGTTCGCCCACAGAGGCGGCCAAAGATCTGGTGACCATACTGCGCCAGAAGAATATTATCTAGTGTTACCACGCTATGAGGTACCATGAAAATATACATATCGGCTGACATGGAAGGCGTGTCCGGCATTGTAAACTTTGCCCAGACCAGCATCGAAGAGAAAGAATACGAACGGGCACGTGCCCTGATGACTGGTGAGGTAAATGCGGCTATCGAAGGCGCTCTGACTGCTGGCATAACCGAGATCGTGGTCAATGACGCACACGGCTCGATGCGTAACATCATGCTCGAAAACTTGAATCCGGTCGCGCAATTAATCAGCGGATCCCCCAAACCTCTTTCGATGATGCAGGGAGTTGATGAAGGGCATGATGCAGCCTTTTTCATTGGCTATCACGCCCAGGCTGGTTCGGCATATGGCACATTGAACCATACTTTCACTGAGCGGGTGCACAGTGTAGCCCTGAATGGTAAGTTCGTTGGTGAACTCGGGCTGAACGCTGCTCTGGCCGGGCACTTTGGCGTTCCGGTAGTTCTCGTGACCGGGGACCAGACCTTGGTTGAGGAAGCGCGGTTGATTCTTGGAGACATCGAGACAGTGGCCGTCAAGCGAGCGTATGGTAGGCGTGCGGCGCGTTGCCTGACTCCGAGCCGAGTTCACAGGTTGATCAAAGAAGCCGCCATGAGGGCGGTGCAGAAAGGCGGTACTCCCTTCGTTGTGTCATCGCCCATTACTTTGACTGTCGGTTTTCAACAGAGCATACACGCGGAGATGGCTGAGTTGGTGCCTGGCAGCCGTCGCCTGGATAGTCGGACGGTCGAGTTCATACACGAGGACATGCCTACGCTCTATCGTGCCTGGCGGGCTATGGTTGGGCTGGCCGTACTGGCCGGGTAGACGCCTGCCTGAGCATCTCGACCGAGAAGTCTAGCCGAAGGACGTAGTACAATGTCGCAGGCTGATATGCCACATTGGCGGCCATATCTGGTGCTGACGCTAGGGATACTCACGGTTTCCTGGGCGGCCATCTTGATCCGCATCGCGGCAGCTCCAGCTCTAGTCACGGGAGCCTACAGACTTGCTCTGGCGTCGTTCATCCTGGCTCCATTAGCTCTGTGGCATAACGGTGAAGAACTGCGGCATCTCAATGGGCAAGATTTGCGACTCTTGCTGGCGTCCGGGGTGTTTCTGGGGTTGCATTTTGCGACCTGGATTAGTAAATTGGCATACACCTCGGTAGCCAGTTCGGTCGTCCTAGTATCAACAACCCCTCTCTTTGTGGGGTTAGCAGCCCACTTCTTGCTTAAAGAGCATGTCCCTTCCCATATGTTTGAGGGCATTGTTCTAGCAGCCTTAGGTGGGGTCATCATTGGCTGGGGTGGCTTCCGAACATCTGGCTGGGCACTGTGGGGCGATTTTCTAGCCATTGTCGGAGTGATTACAGTTTCAGCCTACTTTCTGATTGGACGGAATCTGAGGCGACATCTGTCGCTATTGACCTATGTGATGCCGACCTATGGGGTGGCAGCCCTAGTACTCAGTGTTGCCGTCCTATTGAG
>Ga0116202_10001385_pt1 | contig 14208 bp, 10 predicted proteins | sample LakKivw325mmetaG_FD_94479 | JGI IMG/M metagenome (GOLD analysis project Ga0116202, IMG submission 94479) | Anoxic lake water microbial communities from Lake Kivu, Rwanda to study Microbial Dark Matter (Phase II) - Lake Kivu water 325m metaG | ecosystem: Environmental > Aquatic > Freshwater >...
ATATCGAGCATGGTGTTTTCCAGTATTGACCGTAGACCTCTTGCGCCGGACTTCCGCTCTTCGGACAATTTTGCTATGGCCCTGAGAGCCCCGTCCGTGAATTTCAATTTCACGTTTTCAAGCTCAAACATTTTCCTATATTGTTTGATAATGGCATCTTTCGGTTCGATCAATATCCTGATCAAGTCCTCTTGGTGGAGTTCATTCAGAGTAGCAATCACCGGTAAACGTCCAACAAACTCGGGGATCATGCCATATTTCAGTAGATCTTCCGGTTGAACTTCAGACAACAACTCACCGATTTTTTTCTCCTTTTTGCTTTTGATATCTGCTCCGAATCCCATCATCGTGGCACCGATTCTTCTGGAAATAATATTTTCAAGATGATGGAAGGCTCCCCCGCAGATAAAAAGAATATTCGTCGTATCTACCTGAATAAATTCTTGTTGCGGATGTTTCCTTCCTCCCTTCGGGGGGATATTCGCCAGGGTGCCTTCTATGATTTTAAGAAGCGCCTGCTGAACCCCTTCGCCGGACACGTCCCTTGTAATAGACGGGTTGCCGGATTTTTTTGCGATTTTATCTATTTCATCTATATAGACAATCCCCTTTGACGCCTTTTCCACGTCATAATCTGCATTCTGCAGCAAACTCAGGATGATGTTTTCCACATCTTCTCCTACATATCCCGCCTCGGTCAAAGTTGTTGCATCGGCTATGGTAAACGGCACATTCAGCATTTTTGCAAGGGTCTTTGCCATAAGGGTTTTACCTGATCCAGTCGGTCCGATCAGCAGAATGTTGCTTTTCTGAACATCTACGCCATCAAGTTCAGCACGTGAAAACAATCGTCGATAGTGATTGTAAACAGCGACCGATAGGACTTTTTTGGGTCTGTCCTGGCCGATGACATACTGATCCAGAAATTTCTTAATAGTTTTCGGCTCAGGTATCCCTTTTTGAAATTCTTGACTTACCGATGCTTCACATTCTTCTTCAACAATACATCTGCACAGTTCAATACATTCATCACAAATATATGCGGAAGGTCCGGCGACAAGCTTTCTAACCTCATTTTGCGTTTTTCCGCAAAATGAGCAGAAAAGCAATCCCTGGGTGCCCTGTTGATCTCTACTTTTTCTGACCATAGAAAAAATCCCTCTTTTTTTTCTTACAACCTCTTAAGTATAATTTCGTCAATAATGCCATATTCCTTCGCCTGCTGGCCTGTCATGTAGTAATCCCTCTCCGTATCAGCTTGAATCTTTGAAAGAGCTTGCCCTGTAAGATCAGCAAGAATGTTATTTAATTCTTCTTTCAAGCGCAAAATCTCCCGTGCCTGAATATCAATATCCGTGGCCTGACCATGGAAACCGCCCAGAGGCTGATGAATCAATATTCTCGCATGGGGAAGTGCCGTTCTCTTACCCTTTTTCCCTGCTGCAAGGAGGAGCGCTCCCATACTCGCTGCCTGCCCCATACATACAGTACAGACAGCCGGTTTGATGTATTGCATGGTATCATAAATTGCCAAACCTGCGCTCACGCTGCCTCCCGGGGAATTCAGATAGAAGTATATTTCCTTGTCCGGATCTTCCGATTCGAGATAGAGCATCTGCGCAATGATTAAATTCGACACATCGTCATCTATAACCGTTCCGAGAAAGACAATCCTGTCTTTCAGAAGCCTCGAATAGATGTCAAAAGCCCTTTCTCCTCTGCCATCCTGCTCAACCACCATAGGAATCAGGGGCATTTACTTACCTCCTTCTTGGATTTCTTCTTTTTTTACCGAATGTATGGTCGCCCTTCCTTCGATGAAATCAAAGACTTTCCTTGTCAGGATTTCTTCATTTATATTCTCTATCATGTCGGCGTCTGCCAGTGATTTCTTAAATGAATCGAAATCCTGCCCCCGTCGCTGCGCCATCTCCATGACCCTTTCGTCGATCTCTCCAGCATCAACCGATATGGACTCTTTGGCAGCAATGTTCTTCATCAGGAGGACGGATTTTACGACCTTTGTTGCCTCATCCCGATACATTTCCCTGTATTTAGCGCTCAACTCGTCAATTTCTTTTCGACTCAGGCCACGTGATGCCATTCTTCTTCTGGTATCCGCTATCATATAATATATCTGTCTTTCAATGAATGAAGGCGGTGCTTCAAATTCATTGCTTTCAAGTAATTTTGTTACGATCAGATCCTTCATGTCTGTGTTTGATCGGGCCTTGTTTTCTTCTTCAAGGGTTTCACGGATATCGGTTCTGAGATCCTCAAGGGTTTCAAATTTCTCAAAGTTCCGGATAAAGTTTTCATCTATCTCCGGTAATATTTTTTCTTTTATACTCTTTAAGGTAACTGAAAAAATAATGTCCTTTCCGGCTATACGCTGAATTCCATATTCGTCGGGAAATTTGACCTGTATCTGTTTTGACTGGTCCTTTCTCATGCCGATTACCTGATCCTCGAATCCCGGCACAAATGATCCTGAGCCAATTTCAAGGAGATAATTTTCGGCTGTCATTTCTTTAAGAGCTTCTCCGTCAAGTGTCCCTGTGAAGTCAATGACGGTAAAATCTCCTTCTTTAACTTCTCTGTCATCGCCGACTTCCTCCATCGTACCGAACATATGACGAATTTGCTGGAGTCTTTCCTCGATGTCACTTTCCGTCACGTTTTTTTCATGCTTCTCGAGTTCCAGCCCGATATAATTTTTCGGTTCGATGAAAGGTTCCACTTCAACGGTTGCCGCAAAGACAAAATTCTTTTCTTCCTCGATGCCATTTTGATCAATGTCCGGTTGTGCTACTACGGTAATCCCCTTTTCCTTAACAGCATCCCAGTAATGCTTATTAACCAGATTGGTTATCACTTCCCCTTCGACATGATCCTTATACATGGATTCAAGGATTTTCCTGGGCACCTTGCCTGGTCTGAATCCTTTAATCTTTGCTTTCCTGTTCATATCACGGTAGCATGCATCGAGTTCATTTTTAACATCTACCCACGAAATGTCGAACAACAGTTTTTTCTTAACAGGACTTATATCTTCAACTTTCACGGCTACCGTCGTTTCACCCACAACACACTACTCCTTACTGTCAAATTTGAATGTACCTAGAAATCTGGTGCGAGAGAGGAGACTTGAACTCCTATGGGGTTACCCGCTGGATCCTAAGTCCAGTGCGTCTGCCAATTCCGCCACTCTCGCGAGACGCAAGCATGATCCCTATATATTCATTACGTATGGAATTGTCAACATCAGTCTTAACTTGACACAACAAGCCGGTTATGATTTTAAACGCTCTATACCACTAATTTACGAATCTTTTTCTCATGAAACGTGATATCCAGTCAATGTCCGAGGAAAGCGATCAGGCGTTTAAAGGAAATTCAATATGCAATTCATCCCCATAACGATTGATGATTATTACACGCTGAAGATATTTTTTCAAAAACAGTCATATCAACTTAGCACCTACTCTCTTTTTTCCATCATTGTATGGAGCAATCCCAATTCAAAGGCTTATTTCGCCGTTGAAGACGACACATTGATTATCTTAAACGAACTGGAGAGCCGACCGGAAGAGCGCCACCTGATCCTCCCCCTTTCTCTTAAGAAGATCATTACACCCGAATATCTACACAGTCTTGCGAATAAAACCGGCGTAGCAAGGTATTGTTTTGTTCCGGAAACGTTTATCGCCACGTATGAGCGATATCACGTGGAACGCTATTTCACCATCCTCGAACAGCCTGAATTCGAGGATTATATCTACCTCACGGAAGATCTTGTCCAACTGAAGGGAAACAGGTATTCCAGACAGAGAAATCAAATTCACCAGTTTAATAAGCAATACAGTGCTCCTGGAAGGGTTAACATTGAGTGGATCAGCTCTGATAGTGTCGGCGCTTGCATGTTGTTTCTTCAGAAATGGTGCGATCAGCGTAACTGCGATCTCGATCAGGATGAAAGTCTGGCCTGTGAAAAGATGGCAACCATCAATGCACTTCAAAACCTTGATCAGCTGGAAGCCCAGGGTATCCTCATTCGTGTCGATGGTGAGGTGAGTGCATTCGGTATCTGTTCATATCTGACAGACGATATGGGCGTTCTTAATTTCGAGAAGGCTTTCTCCAACATCAAGGGTCTCTATCAGTTTCTGGATAATGAATGTGCCAGACGCCTTTTCAACCGGTACAAATATATCAACAAGGAAAGCGACATGAACATGCCAAATCTTGCACAATCGAAAAATTCATACAACCCGGTCATGAAGTTAAAATCATATTGTCTTATCGTCCGTTAGACGCACTTTACACGGAAATTCATTCAATCGACATCAAGGACTGCCAGCGCTCCCATTCGGTTTTCCGGGGCAGACCTCGCTTTCGAAGAAGGGCGACAATCCCATCATCGTTAAAACGCATATAGGGATTGACCCGGAATTCCTCCGCCAGGGTTGAAAAAAGGTGATCGGGACTGTATTTTCTCAAATAAATATCAATATTCACGTTATCAGGCTCAAGATTCCTTGCAAACAACATCGCATCCTTCACGTAATCATGACCTGCATAAACAATGGTCTCGGCAGGGAGCGTCATAAGATTTCTGACGGTTTGGAAGAAACCTGCAAGATCGCCTGTAAAGCAATTTCCAATGGTCCCATTGAAAAGGGTGTCACCGGAAATCAATATATTGTCAACATAGAAGCACACAGAATCTTCTGTATGGCCGGGTGTATTGAAGATTTTGATCTTCTTTCCCTCTATCGCTATTTCTTTTTCCCTGATGAGACTTTCGTAACTTAACATACGAGCGCCGGGAAGATTGAGAAAATGGCTGTTGCCTGACGTATGGTCATAATGATCGTGCGTGTTTGTGAGAAATTGCAGATTTAACTCCTTTTGCTCAATGAAACCGAGCATCTCCTTATAAGCGCCTCCATCGATGACCATTGCTTTTTTCAGACCATAAACCAGATAACCCAGATTGTCAGCACCATAACGAAACTGTTTGACATTCAACAAAGACAATACCTCCTGCTCCATATGGAATAGCACCCGATGAACAATCTTGTTGATCATTTAACCAGAAAATGATAGTAAATTTCCATCCTTATTTACAATCATTTTCTTAAAAAAGATTTTAACATGAACAAGGAGGGTTTGCCAGGATGAACAATAAAAAACCCTGGTTGGAATTTTACGGTCACGTTCCGGAAAGCCTCGTTTATCCGCGGGTAACTCTGTATGAAGCCGTGATGATGACCGTCAATCGTTACCCGGATGCCATCGCGTATGATTTCCTCGGATATACATCAACATACCGCGAATTCGGCAAAGAGATCGATCATTGTGCAAACGCCCTGGCAAGCCTTGGTTTAAGAAAGGGAGACAGGATCACCATATCCATGCCGACAACGCCCCAGGGAATCATCTGCTTTTACGCGGCAAACAAGCTTGGCGCCGCGGCAAGCATGATTCATCCTCTATCCACACCTGAAGAGATTTACTTCTATCTGAACAGCAGTAAAAGCACATTCGCCCTGACCCTTGATGCTTTTTATAACAAATTCAGCGAGGTTAAAAAGAAGACTGACCTTCGGGTGCTGATTCTGGCCAGGATTCCGGATTATCTCGGCCTTGTAAAAAAGATCGGCTTCAACCTGACGAAAGGCCGAAAGATTCCGAAAGTGCCGCCTGATCCCACAGTCAGATGGTGGGGCGATCTGATGAAAAAAGCCTATCCTCCGGCGCCCATGGCTGACATGTCGACGGACGAGATGGCTGTCATTCTGTACAGCGGCGGTACCACGGGTGTCCCCAAGGGCATCATGCTGTCCAACATGAATTTCATCAGCGAAGGGATGCAGGTTTCAGCCTGGGGCAAACTGTCTAAAGATGATTCCATGCTGGCCATCCTGCCCATTTTTCACGGCTTTGGACTGGGGGTCTGTATCAACGCCGTTTTTATGGGGGGTTCAAAGAGCATCCTCGTTCCCCAGTTTACGCCGGAGATCGTGGCAAAACTGATCAAGAGCAAACGGCCCAATGTCGTTGTGGGGGTCCCCACCCTATTTGACGCCCTCAGCCGTAATCCTTTATTCCAGAAAACAGATCTGAGCTGCCTTAGGGCGACCTTCTGCGGCGCCGATTCCCTGCCAAGGGTTGTAAAGGAAAGATTTGAGGCTGTCGTCAAAAAACAGGGGGGAAACGTTCAGTTACTCGAGGGTTACGGATTAACGGAAGCGGTCACAGCGATTATGGCCACACCGCTTACCGAATACCGGGAAGGGAGCATCGGAATTCCATTTCCGGACATGCTTGCCAGGATCGTCAGGGTCGAATCCACGGAAGAAGCCCCTATCGGGGAAGAGGGAGAAATATGTCTACACGGCCCCGCCGTCATGCTTGGCTACCTGGGTCACCCTGAGGAAACGGCCGGTGTATTGAAACGTCATCCCGATGGAAAGATCTGGCTTCATACCGGTGATATCGGATTCATGGACAAAGATGGATTTTTTTACTTTAAACTCCGCCTGAAACGAATGATCAAATCCTCCGGCATGAACGTATATCCCTCCCACGTGGAAGATGTTCTGTATCAGCATCCCGATATAGACAAGGCATGCATTATCGGGGTTCCTGATGAATCCCAGGTACAGCGCGTGAAGGGTTTTGTTGTGCTGAAAGACCCGTCAAAGGCCTGCCCCGAGATGGAAGAAGAATTGATCGAGCACTGTAGGAAACATCTGATCAAGTGGAGCTGTCCCAGAGAAATCGAATTCAGGCCCAATTTACCCATAACCCTTATCGGTAAAGTTGCTTATAAAGAACTTGAGCAGGAAGAAATTGCCCGTCTGAAAAAAGCCGGAAAGTATAGCGGCGAATAAGAAAACGGAGAATGCACCCCCATGAACATTCTGAATGAATTGAATGAAATACAACGCAATCCTTACGAATATACCGCAGAATATAAAAAATCGACCAACCGGAAAGTTGTCGGATATTTCTGTTCCTACACCCCGGAAGAACTGATATTTGCGGCTGACGCCCTACCCTTTCGGATCTTCGGCGTCAATGAAAGGATACATCTGTCCGATTCGCACCTGCAATCATACTGCTGCTCACTGGTACGGAGGAGCCTCGAAGACGCTTTATCAGGTCATTTGAATTTTCTCGATGGCATTGTTTTTCCCCATACCTGTGATTCCATTCAGAGACTGTCCGACATATGGCGGTTGAATCTGTCTTTTGCCTTCCATGTCGACGTCATCCTTCCGGTAAAATTAAACTCGGAAAGCGCAAGAGAATATTTGACAGATATCATCAGCAAATTCAGGAGAGACTTAGAATTCGTATTGAATACAAGCATCTCCGATGAATTGTTAAAGCATTCGATTATCACTTACAACCGGATACGCAGCGGCATTCGAAGAATATACGAACTCAGGCAGGTGAATCCTGATGTCATCAAAGGTAGTGACGTCCATAAGATCATCCGGTCATCGATGATGATGGACCGGAATCTCTACCTTGAAAAGCTGGATGAAATTGTCGCAGAACTCGAAGCAAAGAGAACGGATAAAAGCACCACCAAGCGCAAACGCCTCATCCTCTCCGGCGGCACGTGCAGCCATCCGGATATCTATCAGATGATTGAAGAGGCTGGCGGTGTCGTTGTATGGGATGATTTCTGTACGGGATCGAAGTATTTTGAGGACCTTATCAATACGGACGTTGATCCCATTACCGCCATTTCCGAAAGATATCTAAACCGCATTGTGTGTCCGGCAAAGCATTCCAGTTTAACCGGGAGAGCCGAAAGCCTTTTGGAGATGGTAAAGAAAAATAAAGCCGAAGGGGTGATATTTCTATTCCTCAAATTCTGTGATCCACATGCTTTTGACTACCCCTATCTGAAGGACGCGCTCGACAAGGAAGGAATACCAAACATGCTTTTTGAGGTGGAAGATCAGCTCCCCTCTGAAGGACAATTGAAAACAAGGCTCGAAGCATTCCTTGAAATGATTTAGACAGGCGTAATTCCCTAAGCAGGAGAATAAAGATGGCAGAAAAAGACCCGGAAAAAGAAAAACGTAAAATCAAGGCTGTCGCTAAAATGAAAGAGATCATGACGCTCTATTACATAGACGCCAAAACAGCCGAACAAAACGGGAAAAAAGTGGCCTGGATTACAAGCGGAGGGCCTGTCGAGCCTCTTATTGCCATGGATGTCATCCCTGTTTACCCGGAAAACCACGGCGCCATGATCGGGGCGAGCAAGATGGGGACGGATCTGTGCGAGAAATCTGAAATTATGGGGTATGCCAGAGACCTTTGTTCTTATGCGCGTTCAGACATTGCCTGCGCCCCCATCAATGGAGGTCCTATCGGCGGTCTTCCCCGGCCCGATATGCTGATATGCTGCAACAATATCTGCGGCACGGTGCTGAAATGGTACGAAATACAGGCCAGATACTACAAAGCGCCTCTTTTCATTCTCGATACGCCTTTCTGTCATACCGATTTTCCGGATGAAGCCAGAAAATATGTCCGGAAGCAAATTGATGAATACATTAAATTTCTGGAAGTCGCCTGCGGAAAGAAATTTGATCGGGACAGAATGAAGGAGGTGGGGAAGCTTTCCATTCAGGGACAACGTCTATGGCAGGCCGTTCTTGATACCGCGACGCACAAACCGGCGCCGCTGAGCGCTTTTGACGCGTTCTTTCACCTTGCGCTGATTGTGACCCTCCGCGGTACGCAGCAGGTCATCGATTATTACATGATACTCCTCAATGAAATGTTCGAAAGAATGGCCAATGGAATCGGCGCCGTCGCGAACGAAAAGTACAGGCTCCTGTGGGACAACATACCCGTCTGGTACAGAACCAAATGGCTCTCTGATAAGTTTGCCTCCCATAATGCCTGCCTCGTTGCCGATACCTATACCTCCGCATGGTGCGGTGCGTTGAGATATATCGACGAGAACGACTTTCTTGAGACCATGGCAGAGGGCTATACGCGCATCTACCTCAACATCGGTATTGACCAGATGGCGGAGGAGGTTCTCGCGATGGTCGACAAATATGACATCGACGGCATCGTCATGCACTCCAACAGGAGCTGCAAACCCTATTCCTTCGGCCAGTACGACATTCAGAGGATCGTTCAGAACAAAAGGGGAATCTCTTCGCTCGTTATCGAAGCAGACATGATTGACGAAAGGAGCTTTACCGACGCCCAGAACGAAACGAGAATAGAAGCCTTCATGGAGGTTATAAAATAATTCTTCAGTCAGGGAGCGCCACGATCCCTGATAAGGCTGACAAGATCCGGGTAAGCTATTTCCCCGATGGTATACACATTACGTCAAAAGTCAGGATAACTCCGTTGTTGTGGTGTTTTCCTTGTCGTTGGCATGTCTCATGGCAAAAGAACTACTTGCCTATTCCGCATTACCGGTCAATTGAAATGCCGCCCAGTAGTACGGATGGGGGTATTGTTTCTTGTTCTGCAATTGTGCCTGCCGCAACGCTTCGCGCTTTTCTGTTGTCCTCAGGTTGGAATAAAATTGCGTCATAAGGTGTGAGGTGGCGAGATCATCCACTTTCCATAGACTCGCCACGATGGAACTGCTTCCCGCATAGAGAAATCCGCGGGTCAACCCTACAATGTCATCCCCATTGGCAATCTTTCCCAAGCCCGTTTCACATGCGCTCAGGGTTACCAGATCGGCATCAAGCTTTGTGGAATAGAGTTTATCCACCGTCAGCATCCCGTCATTTTCCGCATCCTTGGCCAGCATGAGAGCAGACTTCAAAGGTGTATCGGCATTAAACCGTCCATGGGTTGCGAAATGAATGAATTTGAAGCCACTTCCATATTTTTTAAATGCCGTTTCAGTTGCTTCTTGGCGGATGAACACTCTGGATTTTGGCAGTGTCCTGGCGACAGATATGGCTTCATTTTGGGCATAGACAAGGTCATAACGGGGATCCCCAAGGTCAGGATTACCGAATACCAGGATATCAGCCGGCTTGGACATCCTTTTAACGTGCAGGTATTTAATCACGCTGGCGCTTGGGAGTATCCGGATACTGTAATGCTCAATGAGATATTTGTTCCCGTCGTGCAGGGCATTAAAGGGAAGATAGTGCATTGCGCCGTGGGGAACAATAATAATCTTGCGATGTCCCAGAGAGCTCTCCAAAGGCTGGATCAGTCTTTTGTATATCTGCCGTGATAGTTCCATATAGTCACCCGAAACCGGACTTTCCAGGAGCTTTCGGAACTGCTGGATGTTTTCTGCAAGGTTATTGCTGTTCAGCTTAACGGTTTTTAATCCCTGTGCCGACAGGATAAATGCGAACATATCCTTTTCTGCATAGTAATACTCAATGAGCACTTCGTCTTTAGGAATATTCGATTGAATCTCGGCGGTGGCAAGAGATGTGACACTGACAAGGGATGCCAGTTCCGGTGATTGCTCCATCAATTTTTCCCTGTTTTTTATCACGATGCTTCGCGTCTGGGATGTGTTCAACGATATATCCTGCACCTGCAGTTCTTTCTCTTCGTTGGTGTTTCTGGCAAGCAGCTCACGGATCGCCCTTTCATCACCGGTTTTATTTCCAAAATCCTCTTTTGTGGCCAGCATATCGACGAGAGCACGGGATTTGGAACGCTCCACATATTCAAATGCCGCACCGTGTTGACCGTCAGCATACATGGACGAAACCAGACGATGGTAAACGCTCTGTTTGTTTCCCACAAATCCGATTTTGCTGGCTTCCGTGTTAATGCTCGAACGTTGCTGTTCGATAATATCAATGGATTGGCGGTAATAACCGATAGCTTCTTTGAGATTGCCTTCCTGTTCGGCAATTCGGCCCCGGTCATACAGAATCATCCAGTAAATCTGGCCATTCACCCTGGTCTGAGGCACTTTCAACATCTCGTCATATCCCTTTTTCGCCTTTTGGATCTGCCCTGTTTCCATCAAACATTTGTTTTGCATAAATAATTTAGGCAGCTGCTGCCAGACGAACATACTTTCACCCTTCAGGCTCGCGCCAGTAATCATGTCAATACTGCGTCGAAACGAGGCGCCGTCATCACGGCGGATGACTTCGAATGCCTTTTGAAATTCACTCAGAGCCAGATAGGTGCGTGTAAGACCAATGTTCTTATCCGCTTCCAGAAGAGTATAAGGATATGGCGTGCTTGTGTTTTCTAATTCGTTGACCACCCGTTGCGCCTCTTCTCTGTTCCCGTTCAGGACATAGGCCAGACTGAGGGCTCTCATCGCAAAAATATGATTGCTTCGTTGCTGCACACCGATGGGAGCCCTGTCGTAGGCTTTTTTTGCTTCTTCAATCGCCTTTTCATATTGTGCGAGATCAATGTATGCCTCGGCGCGAAAAAGATAAGGCCACAAGCTAACATCGCCAATGGTTTCCTTCTCATGAGAAAATCGTGATTTGGCAATTCCCCCGATCAGAGGATTTTTTCGTGCCATTTCCTCAAAATCCACATTGCTTTTGTCGCCCTCACGGATATTGTTTTCCAGGCGGTCACAACATTCAAAGAGTTGGTCATAACGCTTCAAGGCCGAATAGGCAACACACAGGGGAAACAGCTTGGCCGTATTCGCGACACCTGACTGTCGGATTTCTTCTTCCACGTATTTCTGAAGTTCGCCATAGCGGGCTGCCATGAGCAGGCGGTCTCGTTCTGAAACCATGTCGTGAGCGCAACCGGTCGAAAGAATAAGTATCACGAGGATGATGTATTTTGAGATTCTTTTCATATACCCCCCACTCCTTTTGCTTTCATGGAAAAATCAAGACTTAACACCCTCGTAAAAAGGCAGGTTTCGTCTCTATTTGTCATTCCCGCGAAAGCGGGAATCCAGTAATATTAAATAGCTTTGGACTCCCGCCTCCGCGGGAGTGACATGGTTTTTAACTTTTTACGAGATCATCGAACTTAATATACGCGAATTTTCCAATATCTGACAGGCACAATTAGACGAGCCCCAAATGTTACCTGATAATGATTTGAAATAATGAGAAACGTTATGGTCAGGTATGGTGCAGGCCTTTGTCCTCCCTGGCAATCATCGCCTGTAACATTTCCTCCGTCATTGCGGCGTTTTGACGGTACTGACAGGGCCACATGCTCTTAAGGTGGAAAAAAGCCACGCGATCGTTGTTGATTAACCTGTAGTCCAGGTCAGGCTGAATTCCGACCATGGCGCTCAACTTGTTGTTGATAAATGTAATACCCCGTTCCCCGGTATTCATGGCCAGATGTTTCAGCAGATCACGAAGGGTGCTCCCTGCCGGAATTGACAGTTGCAGGTTGGCGTATCCGGGCTCGGCGCTCTCCCCTCCGTAACGCGCCAGTTCGCCATAAAGCCAGAGATCAACCATGATATTTTCCAATTCAGCCTCCTCCAACAGGCGGGAAAATGCCGACTTCGTCCCCGGGTCTCAACAGAAAATCCAGAGACTGTGTCCGACCGTTGACAAAGGATACCTTCACCTCGTTTTCCGGAAGATTCAACTGTTTGACAAGATATGAGATGGAGGCTCCTTCGGGAAGCTCCACATCAAAGGAAATGCCTGATTTCACTCCGGGAATGCAGCGAACCAGGGTTGCGAATAACCTTACCTGGATATGCATCTTCATCTCCTCAAGACCTGTGGGAAAATTTGCCGATCTTCAACCGGATCCAGCCGACACCTATCACCACATTAAGATAAAGCGGGCAGTAATTATCCTACCCGCTTTATCATCCGATTTCAGAGTTCGCCGTAAACGGAATCCAGCACTTTGTCGGGCACATCGAACACAACATTGTGAGGCGGCAATTTTTCGTATGCCATGAATTCGGGCAGGCGATCGTGCACTTTCGTGAAACCGGCTGCCTCGTTAAACATCCTCTCTTTCTTGAGGATTTCAGTACCAATCCGACCAATATCATCCGTCGTCCATTTTGTTCCCAGAACACCGTTGCACTCCTCTACCATACCTGCAAGCCCGCTCGGTATATCCAGCACGGCGAATGCGATGAAAAGGCAGTGACCGGAAGAATCAATAAAGGCCGTTGCAGCCTGGAAGCCGCGGCTGAGAGCCGCCTTCCCCTCGGGATCCAGAGGATCCGCCTTGCCACCGACACTCAGGATCTCTGTAGCAATGGTATAACCGGCGGTGTGATCCGCACCCATGGTGCTCGTTGCATAGGTCACGCCAATCCCCTTGACGGCTCTGGGTTCATAGGCAGGCATACTCTGACCCTTCACGGTGGGTACGCGTGTTAGACCAAAGGCTCGACCAGTAAATTCCGTACCGCCGCCCAGGATACGGCCAATCGGTGTCCCATTTCCCATTTCATGCAATAGTTTGATCGCTCCTTTTCCGTCACCAAAGGGAATGACGCCGGCTTCCATTGCCACGGCGATGGTGGTGCCTGTTTCAATGGTATCCAGCCCGTAAGCATTACAAAGACAAATCAGTTCAGCAATGTCATCAAGGTTGTCGATTCCGCAGTTCGCACCGAGCGACCAATCCGACTCATACTCCACGCATGAGGCATGTTCCGTGCCGTCCGGCTTGTGCCAGGTGTTGGAGCACTGGATAATACAACCAGGACTGCATGCATGATTGTACAGTTCCTTCCCCAGACGCTGTTTGTTCCCCTCAAAGATAGCCTCGCCTGCAATCTTTGCCGCTCCTTCGAAGCGGCCGGTTGAAAAGTTGCGGGTGGGCAGGCCGCCGGCCTCATTCAGGATGTTGATCAGCACGGCTGTGCCGTAGGTGTTGAGTGCGCCTTTTGGCTTGGTGATAGCATGGGTCATCAGCGCATCTACCACCTTTTTGCGTCCCTGATCAAACAATGCCTTGTCGGCAAATTGAACGCCTGGCGCTCCTGCATTATTGACTACGACGAACTTCAACTTTTTGCTTCCCAACACGGAACCCAGACCGCCACGCCCCGAATAACGGCTGGGACGTTTTTCCATATCATTGTAAACAATCCCCGCATTTCCGTATCCGTACTCTCCGGCAACGCCGCATCCCGCTATGGAGACTTTCTGACCGAAACGCTCGTATAGTTTTGGAAAGGCATCAAAGAGACTCTTGCCCGAGTATTCCCCGGCATCGAAAAACTCTACCTTCGGTTTTTCCGCC
>Ga0116202_10001387_pt1 | contig 14199 bp, 19 predicted proteins | sample LakKivw325mmetaG_FD_94479 | JGI IMG/M metagenome (GOLD analysis project Ga0116202, IMG submission 94479) | Anoxic lake water microbial communities from Lake Kivu, Rwanda to study Microbial Dark Matter (Phase II) - Lake Kivu water 325m metaG | ecosystem: Environmental > Aquatic > Freshwater >...
ATACTCACCTGTAAATCTGGCGTACTTGGCCTGTTAGGTGCTGTATGGCAAATTTCCTGGACACTAAGGAAATTTGCCATACAGCACCTAACAGGCCAAGTACGCCAGATTTACAGGTGAGTATGGAATTGGAATTATAGGTAAATCCGGCGCACGTTGGCCGGGACGTTGGTGTCAATTCTGGCGCGACCATATTATAGGAGGTGCAAAATGAAAACGGTTTACGAGTTGTCGGAGGAGTTGCAGGCGGGATTATTAGATCTGCACAAGGATTCTGGTTTTGATGCGCTTTGCCGGGAAATCACGAAGCGCGTTGCTAATATGAAGTCAGAGGTTCTCACGGCGTGGTTTGCTGAACACGGCTTTGAGCCCGGCAAAGCTGTAGTGGTGGAAGAGCGTACTGCGCCTGGTTGGAAGGTGTACATTCGGGAACGCACCGCCGAAGAAGCGGAGCGCGCCAGAACAGCCGCCAACAAAGCAAGCACGCCATGTAAATGCGCGGTTAAACGCACGGACGTGCCGGGCATGGGTATTATCTATGCGCAAGCGGAGTGCCCTATTCACGGGCATTTACACGGCGCACGTTGCTAAACCGTTGTTTGCAATTTCGCTCTTAAATTTATAGATAGGAGTTTGCTATGTACGAAAGGGAGATTGGTTTAATAGACGATATTTTTAAGCACATCATTGGGTTTGACACTGATGTGATAGTAGCATGGCAAACTCTGAAAGCCGCCGTACTCGCTCAACAGACAAACAACAGCGCTATACCGGTGGATAACATGCTGTGTCAATGCAACAGTAATGAATTAACGTACTGTAATGCTGTTGGTCGGTATTGCGATCCTGGCAAAAAGTGTCTTATTGCACAGCACCCGTTTGCCGGGCGCTAGGAGCAATCTCTCACCGTTGGTTTTTAAAGGAGGTGTGTGATGACAACCGAGAATGATGTTGGACAGGCTGCTTTGAATTACACTCGATCGGTGAACCGGTGGGCCTACATCTCTGCACGGTGCCGGCGAGAGAATCGTCGAATACCAGATGCGATGTATTTCTTCCGGTACCACCTGCCGACCAACGGATTGAAGTTTGCGCAGGATCGCCACCAGGATCTGGGACACCAGAAGGTGTGGCTGGATAGGCGTGCGGCGTGCGCGAACAGGGCAATGGACCTTGCAGAGAAGGAGCTTGAAAACGGATGATGATCTTCGCATTCTTCTGGTCGCTCTTGGCGGGTTGGTGATGTCTGTTGTCGTTGGTATCATCAGTTACGGGGGTCTGTGATGCAGGTCATGTTCGAAAGCGGGAACTGGATTGTCCACAGCACGTACGCCGAAAAGGATATCCCCAAGGGTGCTGGCTGCAGGTGGGATCCGAAGATCTACAAGTGGTGGACGAACCGCAGCGAGATCGCAGCACGCCTGCTGAAGTACTGCGACTCATCGGCCCGGGAGGCTATCGCCGACGCCATAGAGGCCAAGGAGCAGGCTGTGGCAGAGTCTAAGGCAACAGATGCCGACATCGACATCCCGCGGCCGGATGGGCTCGAATACATGGCTTTCCAGAAGGCCGGAATAGCGTATGCGGTCCAAAGGGTGAATACGTTGATAGCTGACGAAATGGGCCTTGGCAAAACGATTCAAGCCATTGGATACATGAATGCTACTGGTGTCCGATCTGCCCTGGTGCTTTGCCCTGCATCGCTGAAAATTAACTGGGGCCGAGAGATCAAGAAGTGGCTTGTCGCTGATCTTTCGGTCGGGATCGCCGACGAGTGGTTCCCGAACACCGACATTGTGATCTGTAATTACGACATTCTAAAAAAGTACCGAAAGTTCATTCTTCAGAAGGCATGGCAGCTGATGGTGCTAGACGAGGTGCACTACCTGAAGAATTACAAGACAATGCGCACCAAGAATGTGTTTGGATACAAGACGTGGTTGCCGAATGACGCCGAACACGTCCCTGCGATCAAGGCCGATCACATACTGGCTCTCACCGGGACGCCGATCTGCAACAGGCCGATCGAGCTGTGGGGGATAATCAAGACTCTGGATCCGAAGACATGGAACAACTGGAAGCACTTCACCGACCGGTACTGTGGTGCGTCTTCAACAAAGCACGGTGTCGACGTCACAGGTGCAACAAATCTACCCGAACTTCAAAGAAAGCTTCGAGAAACTTGTATGGTGAGGAGAATGAAGGCAGACGTCCTCAAGGATCTCCCGCCGAAGCGCCGGCAGGTAATTGTGCTCCCGCATGGGTCGGTGAGCATCACGGCCGAGCAGCAGGCATACGAGAAGGTCCAGGAGCGCATCGCAACCCTGAAGGCCGCTGTCGAGCTTGCCAAGGCCCAGGATGACGAGTCGTACCGCAAAGCCATGGGGGAGCTTTCTAGAGGATTGATGGTGTCGTTTGATGATGTTTCACGGATCCGGCACGACACCGCGGTTGCCAAGATCCCGGTGGTGGTCGACCACATCAAGGAGTATGGAGGAGGTACCCAAGATGGTGATTTTTTGCCATCACAAGGATGTCGTTAATGCCATGCAGGAGCAGCTGGCAGAGTACGGAGTTGTCAGGTTGGTCGGAGATGACAATCAGAAGGCACGCCAGGAGGCCGTGGACCGCTTCCAGAACGATCCTGACGTTCGGGTGTTCATCGGGTCGATTACCGCTGCAGGAGTCGGGATAACGCTCACCGCGGCCACGCACGTGGTGTTCTCGGAGCTCGACTGGGTTCCCGGGAACGTGTCGCAGGCAGAGGACCGGTGTCACAGAATAGGCCAGCTTGGATCCGTTACAGTCCAGCACATTGTGCTCGAGGGTTCGATCGATGAGAAGCTTGCCCAGGCGATCATCAGGAAGCAGGAGATTATCGAAAAGGCGCTGAATGGAGGTGGTCAGAATATCGAGGATGCCATCAAGCCTGTTGAATATGAGGTTGCGACAACGGAGAGCACGTCAAAGCAGGCGATCGCCCAGGAAGCCGAGCTCATGACCGAAGACCAGATCGAGGCTGTACACGAGGCTTTGAGGATGCTCACAGCAATGGACCAGGACCATGCCAGGGTGCAGAATTCTGCCGGGTACAGCAAGGTCGACGGCCGGATAGGTCATTCACTGTCTAACCTCCCGCGGCTGAGCCCAAAGCAGGCTGCACTCGGGCGCCGGATAGCGATGAAGTACAGAAGGCAGATCGGTGAATCATTAATCGAGAGGATGAAGAAATGAAGAGGAAATGCGAGTACTACGGGTGCAGACGTACGGTGTGTGGATCAAGCGGACTGTATTGCGAAGAGCATGATAAGATTGAAGTTACGACGAAATGCAAAGCTATTTTAAAGTCGTTCAAAACAAGTTCAAAGGAGGTATTCGAGCTGTCTCAAAAATATGTGAAAAAACCTATTGACAAAACAACCTAAAAGCGGTATATTTGGAGTATACCAACGGGGGACAGTATGGCAGACATGACAACGATCAAGGTGACGGATAAGGAAGCTCGGTGGATCAACGGGGAGGTTCGCCGTATCAACGAGAACAGCCTCACGAAGCAGACCCAGGCGTCAGTACTTGAGACGCTGATAAATGAGTTTGGTGTTTCGAAGAAGATGGATGTGTGCCCTCAGTGCGGGTATCCGTTCGTCGGCAACTGCAACAGCTGCAATCCGCGTGATTAACTATAAACAAAGGGGTGTGTCATGAAGTTCACGAACAAGTTCAATTTGCCCGGCTGCATCGCAGATGCTCTCCAGGGTGACAACTACGACCTGAAGTTCAAGCCGTCGAACATCATGTCGGTGACCGATATTCTGAAGCCGCCGACCGAGAAGGTCCTGCTCGATCGCCACAAGGAAGAGCTCGAAGAGGACGTGTCCGAGCGCCTGTGGCGTATCATGGGTAGCGCGGTTCACTCGGTTGTCGAGGAAGGCAGCGACAAGGGCGAGCGCATTGCTGAAGAGCGCTGGTACCTCGACCTCGACACGGCCGAGGTGTTCTTTTTGAACTGGCGCATGAAGCCACAGGGCCAGAAGTGGTACAAGGAAGATGCCAGGTACATCTCAGGGCGCCTGGACGTCTATGACGGGTCTGAGAAGGCCCTCTACGACCACAAGGTGATGTCTGCCTGGTCATATATTCTCGAGAACAAGAAGGCCAAGCCTGAGCACACTGCCCAGTTGAACCTGAACGGGTTTGCGGTGCGCAAGGGTCTCGGTCTTGACGTCGAGAAGCTTGGAGTCATCGCCATCTTCCGTGATCATGGGAAGAAGTTCAAGCTCGAACACGGCATCGAGATTCCGATCAAGGAGATCCCTGTTCCGATATGGACTGATGAGCGGGTTCTCGATTTCGCCGCGGACCGGTACACGGTGCACATGGAAGCTCGCGGCATAGAGGATGAGAAGCTGCCGGCATGTTCGCCCGATGACCGCTGGGCCAGGCCGACCACGTTTGCCGTGAAGAAGCCCGGGCGCCAGTCTGCCGTCAAGGCTGGGTTTGTTGACCGCGCATCAGCAGAGGACTTCGCCGCGGACCAGGGTCCTACGTATTTCGTCGAAGAGCGACCGGGGGCAAACGGCAAGTGCGAAGAGTACTGCAGCGCATGCACATGGTGCACGTTCTGGAAAACAACCTACGGAAAGGCGGCGTGATCATGGAAGGAAACACCAATCTGTCCAAGGCTCTGGCAGAGGTCCAGGGCGCCGTCAAGGCCGCTTACAAGAGCGGAGAGAACACGTACGACAAGTACCCGTACGCCAAGCTCGAGGATTACATCGACGCCGTAAAGGAACCGTGCTCGAAGAGCGGAGTATGGTACACGTTTGATGAGACCGAGCCCAAGGATCTCCCGAACCGCACTATGAGCTCGAATAAGACCGAGTACGTGGTGCGAATGCACGTCATTATGACCATCGGGCACGTGTCCGGAGAGACCATGCAACTGAATGGCTGGGGAGAGGGCCAGGACCGCGGAGACAAGGCGATGTATAAGGCGATCACCGGTGCGAAGAAGTACCTGATGGCAAACGCATTCGCGATCCCGACAACAGATGATCCCGAGCAAGACAGCCATGGAGACGAGCAGCCTGCGAAGAAACAGCAGGCGCCGGAGAAACAGCGTGCTGCAGAGCCGCCGAAGTCCGCGCCGGCAAAGCCGAAGCCGTCGAATGTGGCGCTGCCGGCCGGAAAGTCAGAGCGGTTCCGCGAGATCGACGGACAGAAGTGCATCAACGACGATTACCAGAAGGAGAACAAGCTCATCACAGGAGTCCAGATTCGCTCTCTGAAGGCCACCAGGGACTCCGCGGATGCTGCCGGTGCATACACCAAGGACGAGCACTATGCGTTCTGTCTGAGGGCTTATTTCGGACCTCACAAGGTCACCACGGACAAGAGCATGTACCTGGCTGACATTCGGTCGGAGTGGTACGACGAGATCACCATGGTGTCGAAGGACAATCCTGAGATCGTCACGGCAACCGGAGATGACGCCACAGCGTGAGCAAGCTCGTTCCAAAATTGTTCGGGGTGGTGAAGAAGAGCAAGGTGGTGCTCGATGACCGCCTTGCCTACATCCGACACCTGGCCGGCATGGAGGGGAAGCGGGTAGAGCTGGTGGTTCATCCGGTTCGGAAGGCCAGGACCGATAACCAGAACGCATATTATTTCGGAGTGGCCATTGCCTTGATAGCCGATCACACCGGGTACACTGCAGATGAGGCCCACGATGCGATGAAGATGATGTTTCTGAAGGTCCGGGGAGAGAATGGTTTCCCGGACCGCATTCGAAGCACGACAGATCTGAGCACTGCAGAATTCTCCGAGTACGTAGAACACATCAAGAGATGGGCATCCACGGCGCTCGGGATCTACATCCCGGATGCCGGAGATGTCATGCAGATGTAGCCAAGGAGTCTAAATTGAAAACACTTCTCGATGAATTTGCGATTGCGGCAATGCAAGTTATGTTCTATAACTTCGATGACGAAGAATCTGTAGCAGAGCATTCTTACGACATGGCAGAAGCCATGATGGCAGAGAGGGAAAAGCGCACGAAATGTGTCACAGAATCGAAACCATCTGCGAAGGTTTTCAAAAAGCCAACCCTCGACGAGGTTGGAGAGTACTGCCAGCAGAGGAAAAACGGCATTGACCCGAAGGCGTTCTATGACCATTATGAATCAAATGGGTGGAAGGTTGGAAGGAGTCCGATGAAGAACTGGCAGTCGGCAGTGCGCACATGGGAGAACATGAGGAAGAACAGAAACTCATCGTTCACACCAATTGGAGATGATGATGCGTCTCCGACAGATGGAACGTTTTATTTCGACGGTGCAAAGCCGAGGTATGCAAGATGAAAAAAGACGTCGGCATAATACCTCCGTGGTCAAACGAAGTTGAGAAGCTTGTTCTGTCGTGCGCAATGCTCGGGCTCGATTGGGCCGACCAGGTTGCCAGCGAGACGAACGATGAGTCGTATTTCAAGATCGCCAACCAGATCATATTCAAGGCAATCAAGAGCCTGGTGTCTCAGAACAAGATTCCAGATATTGTCATGGTGTCGGAAGAGCTCAGGTCGACCGCGATGCTCGAGAGGATTGGTGGACCAGCATACCTTTCGGAGATTACCGAGATGGCAACGGTTGTCGATCTGGCCCCATACATTGAGAAGCTTCGAGGGTACGCTGTTCGAAGGAGGGTTATCAAGAACTCCATGGAGCTCAAGTCCTTGGCGTTTGATGATGAGGTTGACCCGATTGCTCTCATAAACGATGTTCAGGACAAGGCATTCAGCATTGCTGACATCCACAGCACCAAGATGGTGGTTCACATTCGAGACGTTCTTCCTGAGGCATTTAAGGAAGCAGAATCGTATGTGACTGCAAACACCAGAGAGATGAAGACCGGCATAGAAAGCCTGGACAAGCAGACCGGTGGGCTGCATCGAAAAGAGGTTGTTGTCATTGCCGGGCGCCCGGGCCACGGTAAGACGGCGCTGGCAGAATGCATCGCGGCAAATGTTGCGAAGAACCACGGCACGGTGCTTTTCTTTACCCAGGAAATGAGTTCGACCCAGCTGGCACTCAGGGCCCTTTGCCGGAATAGCGGAGTGTCTCTGCATCGGCTCAGGACCGGCAAGGTAAGCAAGGAAGAATACGCGAAACTCAGCGAGGTAGCCGGTGGGGTGTCGGACCTGTCGTTGTACCTGGATGAGACGGCATCGGTCACCCCGATGGACGTGATAACCAAGGCTCGTAAGTTGAAGCGAGAGAAGCCGGATCTTTGCTTGGTGATCATCGATTACCTGACATTGATGGACAGTGGAAGAGACTTCGGGCCAGATGCCAAGAGGCACGAGATTGAGAGCATCGTCCAGGCGCTGCGCACCGGAGCCAAGGAGCTCGACGTGTGCATGATGGAGATCTCTCAATTGTCTAGAAATGTCGAAAGCGGCAAGGATAAGCACCCACACCTGCAGCATCTTAAAGAGGCATCGGGTGTTGAAGAAGCTGCACACGAAGTGATCATGGTTTACAGACCTGAGTTATATTATCCGAAAAAGGACGAGTACAAGAACATCGCCGAGCTGGGGATCGAGAAGCAAAGAAACGGACCCCTGGGATGGATTACGGTATCATATAACAAGGCACTGATGCGGTTTGCGGAGTTGACCCAAGAGGACGATACCAGCGCCTGGGGGGGTGGAGAATGAAAAACCACATGGCATTCCCAAAGGTCACCAGGAAGCGCAGGGTCGCGAAGAGGGTCGGAGTCGACAAGGAAGAGACGCTGCAGACTTTCGTTGATGAGTGGCTCTCGACGATGAAAATCCAGAGCATCAGGATCCCTGACAAGATCTTCAATTACGTGAACGGAAACCGGGGGGTAGACAACTGGTTTCGGATCTGGTTCAACGGACAGTTCGGTGGATGGGCAGACAACACCATCATTCTTCCAATTGGCAACGGGATGGTGATGGGGATACGTGTCGAGCTCAAGAGCCGGGACGGCCGGCTGCACGGGCGCCAGGTGTCAAACGCGAAGAACGAAGAGTGGTTCATCGTCCGTACCCCAGAAGAATTTCTTGCGATTATGGATACTGTTTCGAAGTGGGCATATCGACTAAAGGCAGCTATAGCCAACGCGATGAAGGAGGATGGAGATGCCAAGGCCGACGAAGGCATGCGGAAGGATGCCAAAGGACAGGAAGCTTGAAAACGGTCTGACGTTTTTCGAGAATGCATGGGTAATGTCCTACCTGACAAATGGATTCAGACAGGACGATGCGTATTTAAAAGCCAAGGCCCTGATCGAAGGTAACAACCCGGTTCCGATCGATCATCACTCGCTGAAGGTAAAAGCCAGCATCATGCGGAACAAACCGCATGTTCGCGCATACATTGATGAGTTCATCGAGAGGTCGCTCGCCCAGCAGCGGGCCAGGGCCGTGGATGTGATCCAGGAGCTTGGGATAATTGCCGGCGCCGATATAAGGGATTTCATCAAGTGGGATGGCATGACCACGACGGTAAAATCAAGCGATGAGCTCGGAGAGTATGCCAGGGCAATCAAGAAGGTCACAGTCGAGGCCGGTAAGGTTACGCTTGAGATGCACGACAAGGTCCAGTCGCTGAATCTGCTTGGAAAGAACAAGCGCCTATTTGTGGACAACGTCGACGTGACCAGCAAAGGGAAGCAGATCGAAGGTCCGAGAATTTACCTGCCGGAGAGAACTCTCCGTGGGTGATTTCAGACCACAGAGAGGGCCACAGGAGTTGTTCCTGTCTCTCGACGTCGACTTTGCGATCTACGGCGGCGCCGCGGGTGGTGGTAAGAGCTACGGCCTTGTGCTAGAGGCTGCAAGATTCGCCGCCGATCCGGCATACACCGGGATAATGTTTCGCCGAACATCTGTGGAGCTGAAGCTCCCCGGATCGATTGTGACAACAGCTCGGATGGTTTATGGCCCGTGCATGCACGCCGATGTCACTGAAGACGGGACGTGCCACTGGCCCGCTGGCGGCATCCTGAAGTTCTCTCACCTGCAGTACGAGAAGAATCTCACAGATCACCATAGCGCCCAGTACCTGTTCATAGGGTTCGATGAGATCCAGACGTTCCCGAAGAAGATGGTGATCTACATGTTGTCGCGCAACCGGCCGGGCCCTGGCTGCACAAAGAAGGCGTACATGCGTGCGGCGTGCAATCCGGATGCAGACAGCTGGCTCCGCGGGTTCCTTGACTGGTGGATTGATCCGGAGACCGGGTATGCCATACGCGAGAGAAGCGGGCTTATCCGGTACTTCTGGGTGAACCAGGCCGACGAGTTCGAGTGGGTAGATAAGGACTGGGTTGGACCGAACGGAGAGCGACCGCTGAGCTTCACGTTTGTCGCGGCCGACCTGGAAGACAACCAGGTCCTGATGGAGACTCAGCCGGAGTACAAGCAGAAGCTCATGGCCCAGGACAGGGTGACTCGAGAGCGCCTGCTCAAGGGAAACTGGAACATTACGAACAAGGGTGGGATGTTCGATCCGGATTGGTTCAAGATCGAGCCGCCAAGCAGGCTCCCAGACGGAATACGCCTATATCGGTACTGGGACATGGCAGCGACAGAGAAGAAGGGAAACAAGGATCCTGACTATACCGCCGGCGTTCTGGGGGGCTTGCACGGCGGTGAATTGTGGATCGTCGATGCGGTGATGTGGCAGCAGAATCCGGGTTACACCGAGAGGATGATAAAGAAGACTGCCGCATCTGATGGACGAGACGTTGCCATATCGATTGAAGAGGAGAAGGGGTCTGCCGGAAAGCACGTCATGAGTCACTATCAGAGAAATGTGCTTTCTGGGTTCGAGTTCCATGCCGACCCGGTGACCGGTCAGAAGTCCGATCGAGCAGCTCCGTGGTGCGCCCTTGCAGAGCAGGGTCACGTTCACTTGGTTCAGGGGAAGTGGAATGGAACATTCAAGGCTCAGGCTGCGAGCTTTCCGGTTGGCAAGCGCGACATGATCGACGCTGCTTCTGGCTGCTATAAGATGGCAACCGGATCATCCAGGGTTTGGCCGGCGTACAGCTCAAAGATGTTTAAGGAGCTGAGTCTGTACGCTGGACCCGAGGAGTGGAAGAAGCTCGATCCAAGAGAGGTGCTCGTATACTGCACCCTGGTGGCAGACAAGCAGGGGACGGTGTACGGGAATTATTATGTGTGGTCTCGAAAGAGCGAGAAGCTCTGGGTGTTCTCTGATTTTTCAATTGAGAATCCAACCGGCACACTTGTAAGGGGATATCTGAAAGAGGCGATCGATATACCGGTGAACGAGGCAGATGTCCAATTCATGGCTGTGCGCAGGATTATAGGCAGCGACGAGATGTTCCAGGGAGCCAGCGAGGACATGGCCCATCAGCTTCGCAAAGAGCGCGTGAGGGTTCACCAATGTCACCAGTACGATTTGATGGGTATGGCCATGCGGGCTCACTCGATGATGGTGAACGGCCAAATCATCGTCGGAAACAGGTGCAACGACAGCGACGAGCAGTACCGCAGCTGGACGTCGAAGGGAAGGGTTCCCGATGGGGGCTACCCGCATTGCGTTGGGTTGTGCATGATCGTTGGAGAGCTTAAAAGCATGGGTGAATTGAGCCAACAGAGGCAGATGGAGCCATATTCAGACATGAAAATGAGAGTGCGAGACCACGTTCGGAACCTTGGAAAAGGCAGCGCCTCACTAGCCAAAAGAACCGGCGATGAGTGGATGTTATAAATAAGTTGACATGACAAGGTTTTCTTGATATATTAACTGACCGGGAGGTGTGTCAATGTTCGAAGATGTTGAAGTCCAGAGGCCCCAAGGAAAGCTGTACTACTACATCCGCAGGTCGAAGGGAAAGATCGCCTGCACCATGATGGTGACAATCGCCATCACGACTGATGCGCACACCATTGCAGAGATTCACAGCATCAATACCAAGCCTGAGTTTCAGAGGATGGGTCTTGCCAAAGAGCTTATCGATGCTCTCAAGATTGGTTTTGGCGGCACGATAAGCCACATCTGCACATCGTGGGATGACAGCACCGATGCCGGCCGGGCTCTGATGGAGAAGTGCGGGTTTGTTCGTCACGAAAAAGACAAGGGTGTTTTATTCTGGAAGAACGAGAACCCATCCAATGTTCCAATGCCAAATCGCGAGACAAGGAGAGTCAATGGGATCGGATCAAAAATTGTCCCTGCTGGGGGAGGCCTCATCCTACCGAATGGACTGCGACATCCCGTGCGTACTGTACGCCCTGCAGACGATGATAGAGCGAGTGGACCTGCCCGGGAGGACGCTGGACATGGTGGAGCGGATGGTGCTCCAGAGGAGGGCCTTCTTGGCTCTTATTGATGCCGAGAAGGATGCGATCATAAAACAACAAGACAAGGAGATTGACGATGATCACGCCGCTGTGGGACAAAATCGTACTCAAAGACATCGAGGGTGAGCGCATCACGAGCGGGGGTATTATTATCCCTGCCACTGTGACAAAGGGGACTGCGAAACAGTATGAGGTCATCGCAGTCGGAGAGGGCCCGATCCAGGACGGCAAACTCATCGATCACCGGGTCAAGGTAGGGGATGTGGTGGTTGTCCAGGATGGATCGAAGATCACCATCGACACGAAGGACGGTCGGTACTACATGTGCCGCGAGGTCGATTGCATCGCTACGATTCCCAAGGAGTAGGCGGTGAATCTTCAGTTCACGCGAGACGACATTCAGTTGGCGCTGAGTATCATTGGTCGCGTAAAGCCCGCAGACATCGAACTTGTCGAAGGGCTTCCAAGCGTCATTGCGTTCTGCAAAGGCATTCCAGCGCCTAAACCGAGCGGACGTTTCCGAGGAGCAAAGGTCAAGCAGCTGTCGATAAAGTTTCAACCAAAGGCACCCGATCCAGCACCTGAAAAGATGAAAGATGGTCCGGCAGAGATCGGGCCCAGGTTTTAAGATGGGAAACAAACTCATCTACACGTGCGTCAGCGGAGAATACTCTGGATACACAGAGTTGTTTTATGCATCGTGCAAGCGAGCATATCCGGACGCCGAAGTGGCGGTGGATCGTCTTACGACAACCAGAACGAAATACCAGGCTGCATGCCAGAGGTTCCTTACATCGCTCGGAGAGTACGACGAGGTCTACATCACCGACATCGACATGATTCACATGAAGAGTGCGTTGAATCTCTGGGATTTTCACAGGGCAGAAGCCGGTGATAATTGCTACAGCAACTCTGTGAGGGGTGGAGAAGAGAAGGGCCCAGACCGCCTCACCGGACTGCACTACTGCAAGCAGGGGTGGTGGTCAGCAACTGCAGATGCGAGGAAAAAGTACCAAGACATGCTCGACCGCGGCTTTATCGGCGATGGGAAGATCGATGACGAGCTCATGCTCAAGAGGATCGCCGACGAGTCAGGCCTGCCGACGTGGAAGTTCAACAGGGCGCTGTTTCTTCGTCACTGCGGGATTCACCTGGGGACCATACGAGATTTCAGGGGCCGAGGAACCGGCATGGTGTTTCTCCAGCTACATATGAGGGTGTCTCCGGTTATGCGAGACGAGTGGCTCGAGATTGCTCCGGAGATGATGGCGTGCTGCAGGGACAAGACTGTTGAGAAGGAGCTCAGAACCCTCACGATGTACTGCGAGAGGTACAAGGTATGATATCATTTTCAATCATCACGTGCGCGAGAGAGTTCGATAAATACCTGATCGAATGCGTAGAATCTGTAAAGAGACAGTCGTGCACGAGGTGGAAGCACACCATAATCGTAGACAACTGCAATCTCGAAAGACTGGACTTCGGCGGTAAGACCGCGGCGTCATCAAATGTGGTTCCGGTTGGTGCCGCGGCGAATATTTGGAGCCTGCTGATGCACGCACAGCGGGCTCCCAACACAGTCATCGTAATGCTCGATGGGGATGACCGGCTTGCCGATGGCGCCCTTGACATTCTCAGCGAAGTGTACCGAGACAAGAGCGTGTGGGCAACATATGGATCGTACGACTGCGACTCTGGGGATCCGGCCAGGTACTGCGGGGTGTACGGTCCTAAAGACAACCTGAGGACAGCGCACTGGAATGGGTCCCACCTGAAGACTTTCAGGACGTCGATCGCCAGGTATATCAGGAGCAAGTGGCTGCGCGATCGCTATGGCAGATGGCTCACAGCTGGCAGCGACATGGCAATAATGATCCCGATACTCGAGATGTGCGGACCGAAGCATCGTGCACACATCAACCGGGTGCTCTGCCATTACAACGACGTCAACCCGAATAATGACCACAAGGTTAACGCCAAAGCTCAAAAGGAAGCCGAGGATTACATCAGGAGAACGAAGGCCGAGAGGCCTTTGGAGGTGTTATGATAATTTCTCTTGGGTCTAATTACGGACATTGGCCGGTGGCGATCGATAAGCTGGACAGTGGATCGTTCATTTTTTCCGCAGGGGTAGGAAACGATCTGACGTGGGAGCAGGAAATAGCCCAGCGCGTTCCCGGGATTCAGATCGCCACATTCGATCCATCTCCTGGCGTTGATAGCTTTGCAGAATCGATCGGAGTCGGGAGACATTACCCGGTTGGTATATCAGAGCACGCAAAAACGCTTCCTTTCTACAGGCACGTGAACCACGACTTCGACACGATGAGCTTGGTGCCTGGTGGAGCATGGGAAACCGAACCATATTTCGAGGCAGAGTGTTGGACGATACAAGCAGCGATGAGAGCGCTCCATGTCAACAGGATATCCTATTTGAAGCTATGCACCGGTGGTGACAACGAGGTGTCTCTCGTGCGGTCAATAATGAGAGATGACATCAGGCCAGATCAGATCGGACTGCTGTACATGCATTTCAGTCCGAATGATAAGAAGTGGTCTGAAAAGGTGCTTGGCCACGCCGGGTATACCATGGCGTGCGATGATCCGAGTCGCGGACGGTGCCTGTACGTGAGGGGAAGAAAATGAGAATCATCGACGTTCCTGCAGAGTTCCAGGTCCCGTGTCCTGTGAGGTATCCGGATCACCAGGTTGGTCCGCATTGACGGTCCGTGGTGTGATGGGTCTGGAGGAGTGTTCTTCAAGGACCGGCGGTATGCGTTCAAGCTCGCTGTGAGCCTGAAGCCGAAGTTTATCGGGGTTCACGACGTGGACCGAAAGGA
>Ga0116202_10001388_pt1 | contig 14197 bp, 13 predicted proteins | sample LakKivw325mmetaG_FD_94479 | JGI IMG/M metagenome (GOLD analysis project Ga0116202, IMG submission 94479) | Anoxic lake water microbial communities from Lake Kivu, Rwanda to study Microbial Dark Matter (Phase II) - Lake Kivu water 325m metaG | ecosystem: Environmental > Aquatic > Freshwater >...
AGAGTTCGGTTTTTTTATAGCGGAGGAGGCAGGATTCGAACCTGCGGTAGGATATTTCACCTACAATGGTTTTCAAGACCATCCCCTTAAACCACTCAGGCACTCCTCCAAAAATAGCGGTATGTATTTGAAAATATCCGAACCGATTTCAAGTTTTTCTAATCCCTTTTCATTGGAATAAACCAAATAAACCACATTACCCAAACAAACCAAAGCAAATCATGCCAGTCGCCTGTTTGAAAATATCTAAATCCCTGAAACAGATTGAATCCCTGAAAACCTAACCACCAATAACGTCTCATTTTAATTTTTAGATTGTCCATATTGATAAATTATAATTGATTTTGCTCTTTGGCGGCAAATTCTTTTGTATTTAATTTCGTGCTTGGATACTGAACAGGAATTCTTGTTGTTGTAAGAGCGGGATATATCTGATTTATAACCATTTCTTTATTGTTTTCGTTATAAGAAATTAGTATTTGCCCTTGGAATTTTAGATTTAGTGATTTTATTTTATCGTGTAATTCGTGGAAATTTATTTGGGAAATGGTATAAGCTGGGGATTGGAGCACTATTAAAAGATTGGTGTCCCCTAAATTATTCCCATAATGAGCGATTTTCTCTTTAATAAAATTAAAAATTTTCTGCGTATTTAAATCACCTCTATACCGTTTTAACTGAAATTTTCTTAGTCCGTCCCTTGATTTAATAATAAAATCTGAATCGCTTTCACTCTTCCGAAACTTATTTAAATCTTCAATTGTGTTGATTCTGTCTTTGTTTATATTAAATTTATCTCGCAACTCAAAACAAACTTCGCTATTAACTTCGTAGAAATCTAGAAATATAAATAAACTAGCAAATATTTCGTGTTCATCCCTATGCTGTGCTCCTCGTTCTCCAACGGTATCTGCAACCTTTTTCATTTTTGTATAATCAGCTCTTAAATCATCAAAGGAAAAATTTTGCTTTTTTATTTCTTGTAATAATTCAATTTTTTTAGCTACCTCAAATAATTTGCTCAATTCATCTCTGAGAAAACAGACAATATTTTCATTCTTTATTTTATAGAATTTCATAAATTATTTTTATACAACCTGAAAATCTAATTGGAAGTTTTTTTGCTTTTTCTCTTGGGCCGCAAACAACCCTGATTTTATTTCTTCATCGAGTTCTTTTAATCGCTTTTCAGCAATTTTTACATATTTTTCATTTGAATCTATGCCAATATAATTCTTGCATAATCTTTTTGCGGCAACTGCGGTGGTCCCGCTACCAACAAAAGGATCTAAAATAACTGCGTTTTTAGAAAAAGCAGAAAGTTTTATCAAGTATTCGCAAATTGCTAATGGTTTTACGGTTTTGTGGTCATTATATTCGCCCTTTTCTTTTTTTGTTGGCTTCGGCAAAAGGAAAGTTTTGTCAATCAGTTCATTTATACTATCAACTGTAAAAACATTTGCCGGATACATATTATTGCCAATTTTGATATTAGTATTTAGTAAACCAACTTCGTGTTTTAACATATTATTTAGATACGTTTGGTCGGCCGGTTTTTGGGCCATCGCGATTGGTTCAAAGCAGGATTTTATTTGCGGAGTTTTCCAGCCATTCAATTTTTCTCTAATTCTTTCTTTTTCTTTTTCACTTATATTCATTTTTTTAATAAAATGGTCTACACCCATTGCTTTTGCCTGATTTTGTGTATAAAGCCACATAAAAGTGTCCCTAATTTCAAAACCTGCATCGTCTATTGCTGAAGCCATTCTGTGGTAAAGTCTAGGGCTTGAAAAAGAAAAGAAAAATCCACCGGGCTTTAATACCCTAAAAATCTCTTCTGATACGTCGAAATACCAAGAATAAAATCTTTTTCCTTGCTCGCGGTCAAATTTCATTCCGGCTGGCAAGGATTTAATTGTATATTGATTATCTTGATTTGATACTTTTTCGTGGTCCCAGTTATTATCAAGTTTATCTAAAAAATATGGCGGGTCTGTCAGCACAACATCAATAGAACTGCTTTCAATTTCAGGAAGCAATTTCATCGTATCGGCACAAATAATCTTGTTAATAAAATCTTTATTTTTCATAACTACTTAATGGATTTAGGATTTCTTCCGTTAAATTCTTTGTATAATATTCTGTAAATTCTCTTTCTTACCTCTCTATCAAAATTTTTAACAAAATTTGCGTCTGCTAATCTGATAACTCTACCTTTATTATCGTAAACCCATCGATTTCTATCTCCTCTGTTACATTTCTGGCATTGTGGAATAATATTGCCAGCAACTAATGGTTTGTTTGGATCCATATGCGCTTTTTGTAGAACGGTTTTTGTTGCCGGCCAGTGAAAATGAGGTTTGCCCTCTTGTGAACCACAGGTAGCGCACCTGAAGTTGTATTTTTCTTTTATCTTATCCCAGTCATCTGTTTCTGTTATTCTGTGTCCCTTTTTAAATCCGGGGTATGGTTGTTCTAAAGTATAAAGTTGATATGAACCTCTTTTTATATTCAAAACGATATTATCCCTACCACCAGAAACAATCCACCAACCGCTTTGGGCCCCTAAATGTCTGGCTTGTTGAACATCGTTTGTATCGGGATAATAACTCCTGACAAATTTAGTTAATTCTTCTTTTGTAACTTTTCTAGTTTTTGGGTAATCATAGGCCAAATAAACCAACACAAGAGCGTCTTTCGTGAATTTACCTTTTGAATCATAAAGTTTTGGCAACTTTACTCCATATTGTCTGAGATATTTTTCGTAATACTCGCAGACGGTCTTATAAATACTCTCTATTGATTTTTTGTTTAGAATAAGGCTGTCTAACATAGTTTTATTTTATCAAATCTTCAATATTGACCCCAAGCACTTTGGCGATTTTTGCCATAACAATCACAAGCAGTTGGTTTGCTCTCCTCTCTCGCTCATCTGCCAGCTGGCGGATTCGCTGCGGACTGCCTCCGCCGAAGCCGAACTTCAGCGAGGCGAAGGCGGAGGAGGTGGGACTCGAACCCACAAACGGCTTTTTAGACCGTTACGGTTTAGCAAACCGTTGCCCAACCATTAGGCGACTCCTCCTTATTTTCATTTTACTTGTCTCAATAAATTAAGTCAACTTATAGCAAATTCCTTCATCATAATTTCCACACATAACTCTTAATAATTTCACATACGCGCATTTATTAAGATATTAGATGTTAAAGAATTTTCTTAGGGATCTGTCGTCTTCTAATTTAGTAACTTCTAGAACTTGAAGTTGCCTTTTATTTAATTCCAGAAACTCCCGGAGCAATTCTACCTCTTCCCTACAATCAAATGCGTGCACCCAAACGCTTTTTTGAAGAGCATAAAACCCCCATTCTTTTAGCTTTCTTCTTAAAATGTCGCGGATAAATCCGGTGCTGTTTGGGATATCAAAAATAAGCAATCTATATTTTTTATCCCACTTTTTGGGGCGTTCAATTTCCAAATCGTCTATTTGATACTTCCCAGCCAGCTTTCTCCCCTCTTTAGTTAAAACCACTCTAACATCGTGACCTTCTCTCTTTATTTCAATTAGCCCTCTCTTTTTTAAGTAATTAAAAGTGTTAGACGCCTTCTGCTTAGTTAAATCTTTCTTTATTCTAGAAATATTTCTGGTTAAGTTTAAAGCAAAATAGGGCGAGTAAGCGGCAATATAAACTGCTCCAGCCAAAAGCAAATATTTTAAAATCTCTCTAGAATAATATCTTATTTTTATTTTTGTAACTTTCCTCATTATCTGAATAATTTCGTATATGTGTATTTATTCAGATTAACTGTTTGTTCATAGTATGTCAAGGGATACAAGATATCAAACATTAAGTTGATTTTAGTCATATTTTGTGATATTCTGAAAAAAGCCGCCCTCGTAGTTTAAGGGACGTCGCCCTCCCAAGCGAAGCTTGGGCCCCTATAGCTCAATGGATAGAGCGTCTCTTTGCGGAGGAGAAAATGGCTGTTCGAGTCAGCCTAGGGGCACAAACATATGAATCTCTCTACTCCCATTGAGGAAATTCCAAGGGTTGGTCCTCAATATCAAAAAAGATTAAAAAAATTAGGACTGAAAACGATTAGAGACCTTTTTTTTCATTTTCCTCACCGTTATGAGGATTTTTCCAATTTAATTCCCATTGCCAAAGCCCAAGCCGGGGGTCCTTTTTGTTTTCAAGGAGAAATCTTAGATGCAAAAAACATCTATACTTTCAGAAAAAGAATGGTTTTAACCCAGGCCACTCTCGGCGACGAAACAGGAAGACTCAAGGTAATCTGGTTTAACCAGCCCTATTTAATCAATACTTTTAAAAAGGGAGACTATGTCTGTCTGGCAGGCAAAATTACGAAAAAAAATGGTTCAGAATATCTATCTAATCCGGCTTATGAAAAAATCCCAAAAGATTTTCGTTTTAATACCGAGCTAACCCACACCGGTAGATTAATTCCGGTTTATCCGGAAACCGAAGGACTGTCATCAAAATGGTTAAGATTTATCGTCAAACCGCTCCTGTTAAAGCTGAGGGAAAAACTCCAAGACCCTCTGCCAGAAAAAATCAGAAAAAAGTTTAATTTTTTGCCTTTTCAAAAGGCAATTTGGCAAATCCATTTCCCGGATTCGTTAAAATTGGCCGAGGAAGCAAAAAAAAGATTTGCCTTTGAAGAATTATTCACTCTCTCCATTTTTATCTTAAAAGAGAGACTGAGATTAAACAGAGAAAAGGCAATCCCTGTTCCTTTAAATCTGGAGTTAATAAAAGGATTTATCAAGAGTTTACCCTTTAAACTGACTGACGCTCAAAAAAAATCAGCCTGGCAGATACTAAAAGATTTAGAAAAACCTAAACCAATGAACCGGCTTTTGGAAGGAGATGTTGGTTCTGGTAAAACAGTGGTGGCGGCGATGGCGGCTTTAAATGTCGCCAAGGCCGGTTATCAGGTTGCCTTTATGGCTCCGACAGAAATCTTAGCCAAACAACATTTCAAAACGATAAATGAACTTTTTAAAAATTTTAATTTAAAAATCGGGCTTTTGACTAGTAAAAAAAAGATAAGGAAGGAGGGGACTGATATTCTAATTGGGACTCACGCCTTACTTCAACCCCCCACCAAATCTGGTGGGGGGGTGAAATTCGAAAAGTTGGCTTTAGTTATTGTTGACGAACAACACCGCTTTGGCGTGGAGCAAAGAGCTAAACTAATAACTAATGACTATAAACTAACAACTGCTCAAAAAATGATACCGCATTTTTTGAGTATGACTGCCACGCCTATTCCCCGCACCCTTTCTCTCACCATTTATGGCGACCTTGATTTATCTATCATTAATGAGCTGCCCAAAGGCAGGAAAAAAATCATTACCAAAATCGTTCAACCTAAAGACAAAAAAGAAACTTATGAATTTATCCGTCAACAAGTAAAAGAAGGCCGCCAGGTTTTTGTCATTTGTCCCCGTATTGAACCCTGTACCAGAGCCGAGCTCGGTACGGGGCAGGCCCTCCAGCAAACATTAAGCTGGCTGGAGGTAAAAGCGGTTAAAGATGAGTATCAAAAACTTTCGAAAGAAATCTTCCCCGATTTAAAAATCGGCATGCTACATGGCAAAATGAAAACAGAAGAAAAAGAAAAAACAATGAGAGACTTTAAAGCAAAAATAATTGATATTTTAGTTTCAACCTCAGTGGTGGAAGTAGGAGTGGATATCCCCAATGCTACTGTCATGATGATTGAGGGTTCAGAAAAGTTCGGTTTGGCCCAACTCCACCAGTTTAGAGGAAGAGTGGGCCGTTCAGACTTACAATCTTTTTGTTTTTTATTCACTGATGCTCCGGGGATTGTCACCAATCGGCGACTAAGAGCGTTGATGGTTTGCGAAGATGGTTTTGAATTGGCGGAAAAAGATCTGGCCATTCGGGGACCGGGAGATTTCTCTGGAACTAGACAATGGGGAGTTCCCGACCTCCTCATGGATTCTTTAAAAGATATCTTCCTCGTCCAAGAAACTCGTCAGTCAGCTAAAGAGATTCTGGAGGAGGACCCCCAATTAAAAAAATATCCCTTATTAAAAAAGAGGTTAGAAGAATTTAAGGAGGGAATTCATCTCGAATAACTGTTTAAAGCGGGATTTAAACATTTTTTCGAGCTTTTTCGGTGACCCAAAAGCTGAGAGGCTTGCCAAGCATTAACCTTGCCTGGGCATCGAGAGCGGGAAACGAACCAAAGATAATCAAGGTAATTGGCAAGAGCAACCATTGCAAAACCATAGACAAAATTTTCCATCCGCTGTATTTTTTTGGTCTGGGAGGTAAAAGTAAAAGAGAAATAATCGCCGAGGTAAACATTCCAATCATGGCTATCGTCATTAGATTTGAGGTAATTCTTGGTAAATTATAGGAAAGCAGAGTAACATTAAATCTCTCCCCACCCAAAATTAAAGGTAACCAACCCAAAAAGAAAATAAGCAGTGCGGAAGTTGCCCAAGACCAAAATCCATCTAAGATGATAAAAGAATAGCGGATTTTCTCAAAAAGAGAAATTTTTTTATTTTTCAAAAAACCGAAAAGAAGGTAGGGGATTTCAGTACAGCCCCAGGCCCATCTTCTTTGTTGTCTGTATTGATTGAGGGCTGTTCTCCATAAATTTTCGGCCATTACCGTATCCATTGAAACCGGATAATGGAGAGGAATTACCCGATAATCGCCATCGTAACCTAAATAGGATTTCCAGAAGATTCGGGAGTCGTCGGAAACTAAATTTTTAGGATAGCCAATCTCTTCAAAAATTTTAAATGGCATGGAATGGGAAGAATAAGTGACCAGTTGTTCCGGTCTTTCCTGTTGCATCATCTGCCAAAAGGTACCGGAAGTAGATATCACTCTGGAAAAAGACGGGGCATCCCAGATATTATTATTGTAAACCGGAATGGGTTGGTAACTCGATTTTTGAGGTTTTTTTGTAGTTAAATAACAAAAGGTGAGGCAGGCGAAATATTGAGGATAAGGCCTGGTGTCAATGTCAAAGCTGGAGACAATAATATTTTCTGAAGGAATTTTCAAAGGTTCAATTATTTTTCCTTTTGCTTCTCTGGCTGCCCAAGCGACATTTGAGCCCTTGCCAGCGATTTCGCCAAGAATGTCTTTCGGATGAGTTGTAATTAAAAATCGGAAAAATTTTTTTGAAAATTCTCTTTCGACTTCTTTAGCTACTTTTTGAGCAACTTTACCAGCTCTCTCTTCCGTAGCTAAGACGACGACCATTTTTTCTTTGGGATATTGATTGCCGACCAGGGACTCTAAAGTAGGTTTTACTATTTCGATTCTTTCTTTATACAGCGGAAGAATAATTAAATGGTAAATTTCTTTCCAGTTTCTGGCTGAGAATCGATTTAGCTTTGCCACCCAATCAATTTTAAGGTTCTCCTGCATTTTTCGCCAAGAAGCAATCTGATGGCAAGATAAATAGACAATACGGAATAACCAATAAATATCAAAAACAATAATAAAAATGGCCACCGCGATTGGGGCTAACCAAGATAAAATAAAAACTCCAGCCAGGGTTCCCCAAGAAAAAAGCCCAGGCAGAATTTCAAAAAATCGATAAAGAATTCTCTCTTTTTTATCTTTGAGGTCCTGAGCCCGAGAGAGATTTAGGTAATCTTTTTGCATGCTTGCCGTATTAACCCGTCAATCCAACCTTTAATTTTATAGAAATTTTGACGATTGTGAACTCTTAAATCTAAAGTGCCGTAAGGAAGTGAATTAGAAGGTCGTTTTCTTTGACTCGTGCCACTTATCTGATGAGTAACATGAAATCGTTCTGAGGGAATACCAGTTATTTTTGACCAAAACTTAATAGTGGATTTTTCGTTAATATTTGGATGAACGTGGAGAGAAACATTTAGCTTTTCTTCTGGGATTTTGAGAATTTCACGGAGGAAACGAAGAAATAAAGTAACTAAATAAGGATCTGAGTTAGAAAGTTGAACACTTTTACTTTTTCTCTTCTGGTTTTTATATCCTTCTCCCCAGTAAAGAGTAGCACCAACTAATTTGAGTTCGTATTTTGACAAAGTTCGAATTTCTTTAACAGCTTCTTTATTTATTCTTTGATTTTCTATTTGAATAGCGCGTGTCCGCCGTTGATTAAATTTCATTAGGTGCTTTCTGGTAACCCTTCCTTTTTCTATAAGAATTTTTTGAATAGATGGCGGTAATTGAAGATTTTTAAACCAACTACTGAGAGTGCTTTTGGGAACCCCTAATGCCTGATTTATTTCGCCATAACTTTTTCCAGCGAAACGTAATTTAAGAGCTTTTCGATAACGAAAATTCATAACGGCGCCACGGAGAATCGAACTCCGATTGCTACATTGAAAGCGTAGCGTCCTCACCGTTAGACGATGGCGCCAAATCATTATAATTTTAGCAAAAAATTGAAAAAAATCAAGGTTAAGGTTAAAATAATAAAATAAGCTATATGGAGATTCCCAAAACATACGAATCAAAAAAAGTAGAAGAAAGAATTTATAATCTCTGGTTAAAAAGCGGCTTTTTAAATCCGGATAAGCTTCCGAAAAGGCACAAGAAACCTTTTTGTATTGTTATTCCGCCGCCGAATATTACCGGTGAACTCCATATGGGTCATGCTTTAAATGCCACAGTTCAAGATATTTTAATTCGCTGGCGAAGGCTTCAAGGATATAAAACTCTCTGGTTACCGGGAACTGACCATGCCGGTATCGCTACTCAAAATGTAGTGGAAAAAGAACTGAAGAAAGAAGGGTTTACCCGTTTCGATTTGGGCAGAGAAAAATTTATTGAAAGAGTCTGGCAATGGAAAGAAAAATATGGAAATTTAATTTTGGAGCAACTTAAAAAAATGGGGTGTTCTTGCGATTGGTCAAGAACTCGTTTCACTTTAGATAAAGAATATATCAAAGCAGTTAAAATGGCTTTCTTAAATTATTATAAAAAGGGCTGGATTTATCGAGGAGAAAAAGTTATCAATTGGTGCCCGAGATGCCAAACAAGCTTATCGGATTTGGAAATTGAATACAAGGAAGAGAAAGGAAATTTGTGGTATATTCGCTATCTGCTTCAAATTAAAAATTTAAAATTAAAAATTAAAAATTATATTACGGTGGCGACGACGAGGCCGGAGACGATGTTGGGGGATACGGCGGTTGCTGTCAATCCGAAGGATGAGAGATATAAAAATTTGGTTGGCAAAAAAGCGATTTTACCATTAGTTAATCGAGAAATTCCCATTATTGCTGATAGATTGGTCGAACCCAAATTTGGGACGGGAGCGGTGAAAATTACTCCGGCCCACGATTTAACCGATTACGAAATTTCCTTAAAACACAATTTGCCAATGATTCAGGTGATCGATGAACGTGGGTTCATCTCTCCCCCTCGCTACGCTCAGGTTATGGATGAACAGGCAAAAATCACTAAAGAAGCCCCTCTTCCCTATCAAGGATTGGGAGTTTCGGAAGCCAGAGAAAAAGTAGTTGAAGATTTAAAGAATTTAGGACTTTTAGAAAAAGTTGAAGATTTTACTCACCAAGTTCCTAAATGTTATCGCTGCCAGACGACAATTGAAATTTTACCTTCCGAACAATGGTTTTTGAAAATGGCTGATTTGGCTAAAATGGCTGAGAAACCAGTTCGGGAAGGTAAAATAAAATTTCATCCGAAAAGTTTTGAAAAAGGATATTTTGACTGGTTAAAGAATATCAAGGATTGGTGCATCTCAAGACAAATCTGGTGGGGACACCGGATTCCCATTAAAGACGAAACTGATGTTTTAGATACCTGGTTTTCCTCGGCCCTCTGGCCTTTTGCTACTCTCGGCTGGCCCAAAAAGAGAAGAGATTTAAAAAGATTTTATCCAACCGATGTTTTAAGCACTGACCGGGGGATTATCAATTTATGGGTGGCAAGAATGATTTTTTCGGGGATGGAATTTATGAAAAAGCCGCCTTTTAGAAACGTCTGTATTCATCCAACGGTCTTAACCAGAGAAGGAAAAAGAATGTCAAAATCTTTAGGTACCGGGATTAACCCCATTAATTTAATTGAAAAATATGGAGTCGATGCCACCAGATTTGGAATTGCCTGGCAAATTACGGGCGCTCAGGATATTAGGTTTGTCGAGGACAACATAATAATGGGGAAAAAATTCTGTAATAAGATCTGGAATGCAACGCGGTTTATCTTACTTCAAATTCCAAATTCCAAATTCCAAATTCCAAACAAATTCCAAATTCCAAATTCCAAATTGACGGCGGCGGATAAAAAAATTCTTAAAGCTTTAGATGAAACAACTAAATCGGTTAGCCGGGATTTGGAAAAGTTTAAGTTTGGAAGAGCGGCACGGCGGCTCTATAATTTCTTCTGGCATGATTTTTGCGATATTTACATCGAGAAGTCAAAAAAACAACTTCAAACATCAAACCTCGGACATCAAACATCAAATATTCTTTTATATGTATTATTAACTTCTTTAAAATTACTACATCCCTTTATTCCTTTTATCACTGAAGAAATCTATCAAAAATTGCCAATAAAAGACAAGAAAAAATGTTTAATGATAGAACAGTGGCCTAACTAAATTTTCAATTATCAATTTTCAAACCGTTTGATAATTGGAACATTGAAAATTCATTGAAAATTGGTCATTGGAAATTGGAAATTATTACTTATGTCTTATCCCCTATACATTCTTTTTGGAGTCCTGCCTAGTGTTATTTGGTTGTTTTTTTATCTTCGAAGAGATGTTCACCCCGAACCAAAATCGGAGGTTTTAAAAATCTTCTTTTATGGTGCCCTGATTACCATTCCGGCTTTTTTCTTAGAAAAGGGAGTTTTTACTGTTACCGCCTCTCCCCTATTTTCCGATTTCCTGAAGCCCGTTTTAATAACGATTTTAAATATTTTTTTGGGGGTGGCTTTAATTGAAGAGGTTTTAAAATATTTAGTGGTCAGAGAAAAAGTTTTGAAAAGTCCCGAATTTGATGAACCCATCGATGCCATGCTTTACGTGATAATTGCCGCCCTTGGTTTTGCCGCCCTGGAAAACGTTTTAATTTTATTTCAATTAGGACCGGAGTTTTTAGTTAAAGAAGCTGTGGCTATTTCTATCTTCAGATTCGTAGGAGCAACCTTTTTACATACCCTATGTTCGGGGACGGTGGGTTTCTTTTTAGCTTTGTCTTTTTTCGAGGCAAAAAAAAGATTTTGGCTTCTCTTTACTGGCTTCGGGATATCCTCCCTCTTGCATGGACTCTATAATTTTTCTATTATGAAGATGGAGGGGAACTTAAAAGCGCTCATCCCAATAATTATTCTAATAGGTTTGGCTATTTTTGTTTCTTTTAGCTCCAAAAGGTTAAAAAAAATGAAAAGTATTTGTAAAATAAATTAAAAACATGGCTAATTTTTTTGAAAAACTTAAAAAGGGAATGGGAATTGAGGGACCGTTTGAAGAATCAACCGAAGAACCGCGTGAAGAAGAAATTAAGGAACCAATTAAGAGAAAAATCGAGAAAAAGACAAAAAGAGTAAAAACCGAAGGGCCAAAAAAATTAGAAATCAAAGCAGAAATTGCTGAACCCGAACTCAAAGAGATAAAATTAACTGATGAAGAGAAAGAGGAAAAAGAAAGAGCGAAGCTGATATTAGAAGGTGTGGGAGAAAAAACTCGAGAAATCTGGGCAGAAGAAGCAAAAGAGAAAGAGAAGGAAAAAGAGAAGTGGTTTGAAACAGAAGGCGAACTAGCAATCGATGTCTATCAGACCGAAAACGATTTGGTTATTCAATCGGCAATTGCTGGAGTAAAACCAGAGAGTTTAGATATCTCAATAGAGAACGACGTCATAATCATTAAGGGGAATAGAGAAAAGCCAGAGGTGGGAGGAGTTTATTTCACTCAGGAATGTTATTGGGGCCCGTTTTCTCGGAAAGTGATTTTACCGGTAGAAATCGACCCCAATCGAATAGAGGCAACAATGAAAGAAGGAATTTTAACTATCCGAATGCCTAAAATTTTAAGAGAGAGAAAGAGGAAAATTATTGTCGGAATCTAAAAAGTTAAAACGCGTGAATTGGGCGATCGCCTAATTCGTGAAGTAGGGAGAATTTAATTTTTAAACTAACCCCGCCAGAATATATTCTGGCGGGGTTTTGGTGCGGACGGAGAGAGTCGAACTCTCACGGGTTTCCCCATGCGGTCCTAAGCCGCACGCCTATACCAATTCGGCTACGTCCGCAGATTAGATTTTACCTCTTTTAATACAAAAATCAACCCGAGCACATTAGCCCATTATTTATGTGCTCGGTTGATTTTGTTAAATCGAAGTAAAATGTTTTAAATTCAGCTCTTTATCCCAACTTGAGCGCGGCTTTAACGATGACTGGAATGGCTTTAGCTAAAAGAGCAATCATAATAGCAATGATGGCCCAAACTATGTTCTGTCTTCCGGCAGTGACTTTTTCCGGAGCACCTCCACTCATTACAATTAAAACTCCACCCCAGATAATAAAAATTCCAGCTAAAGCAATTAAGGCAGCAAATATCCAGTCGGTCACGGTGTAAAGTGTATTCATTAAACAGCAGGTGGGGCAGTCATAGGTTGTACTATCGAATGGGCAATCTCCCGAGGCCGGACATTTCACTTTTGTCCAGGTACTGAAATCGTGAGTTAAGGTACATTTGGTAACTTCTGCCATCTCTCCCTGGGCGGAAATCGCTAAAGGCACTACCAAAACAGCCAAAACATTCAAGAGGACTAAGGTTGGTAAAAATTTTTTCATTATTACTAATCAATTATTAAAGAAGAATTTTTCGACCTTTTTAATTTATTTTATTCCTATTACTCTTTCTATCATATAAATAAGGGCTCTGGCAAGAAGGATAATAAACAATCCAATCAAGGCATAGGAAATTATGGTTTTGCCGGTACCAACTTTTTTGGGGTCACCAGCAGCAGTCAGAAGAAAAAAAGCACCAATCATTACCATTAGGGGAGTAACAACGACGGCAATCTTAAAAATAAAACTAATAATTGCCGTAACTAACTCATCGAAGGTCTCATACTGTAAAGGATTTTGGAATTCTACAGCCGAGGTCAGAACTGGCAACAAAAGCAGGGTTAAAATTAAGGTTAAAAAAATTTTTTCCATGTTTATACTATTTTACCCCGTTAGAAGCCTGCTATCAAGCCCTTATTGTTGAGAAGTAGTTTAAGTAATTTATAGCTAAATCATTGTTGTTTCTAAGTTGTTTCTAAGCAAAAAAATTTATTCTAAATTTTTTTGCCCAAGGCTTCTAACGGGGTTTTACCAAAATTAAGGCCCAGTGGTAAGGACCGGCTTTGAATTCTTTTTCTATTTTTAAATCAAGTTCTTTGGCTATTTTTTTTATATCTTCAATCGAGACCTTTTCCACCCGGGGAGTAAGGGGATTGTCTTTTTCCCAGTCGACAACCAAAATTCTCCCTTCTTTTTTTAAAACCCTTTTCCCTTCTGCTATTACCTTCTTTTTATCCTCGCACTCAAATAACAAATTGGTCATTAAAACCAAATCGCAGGAATCTGCAAGCAAGAATGTCCCCTTTTCAACATCGGCTTTTCTTATCTCGATATTAAAAATTTTTTCAATTCTTAATCTCCCTCTTAAGGCTGATAAAGGTTCTTCCAATATATCTATAGCATAAACTTTCCCTTCTTCCAAAATTTTTGCCAAGGGAATTGCCCAACCGCCGGAACCTGAACCAAAATCCGCCGCAATCATGTTTTTGTGCAGTTTGAGTTTTTTAAAAACCTCTGTTGGATTAAGGAAACCTTCCATAAATTATCCTACCAATTACGAATTTTACCGAATTACGAATATACGTAATTAGTTTTGATTCGTAATTCGTAGGGGTTAGATACAGGCTGCTGAGGCCACCTTATCTCCCTCTTCTAATTTCATTATTCTCACTCCCTGGGTTGGCCGACTCAAAATTGGAATTGAGCTAATCTTCGTTCTAATCACCTGACCTCTTTGAGAAATAACGATTAAATCTTCTTCGGCACCGAGAAGAATTCGCGAAGCCGCCAAATCTCCAGTTTTTGAAGTTATTTTAGCCGTTTTAATACCAGTCCCTCCCCTCTTCTGAATTCTATATTCATTCAAATC
>Ga0116202_10001389_pt1 | contig 14188 bp, 16 predicted proteins | sample LakKivw325mmetaG_FD_94479 | JGI IMG/M metagenome (GOLD analysis project Ga0116202, IMG submission 94479) | Anoxic lake water microbial communities from Lake Kivu, Rwanda to study Microbial Dark Matter (Phase II) - Lake Kivu water 325m metaG | ecosystem: Environmental > Aquatic > Freshwater >...
CACGTCTAGGGCGTCATCGACCTTGGGTCCGCTCTCAAGGTTCTCGATGTCTTTCTGATAGTTCGCGATCTGCTCAAGGATCTGGCGTCTTCTCCTCTCATGTTCGCTTTGGAGTTTCTTCTGGTCGGTGGCAAAGGACTGTTCGATTGTCGCAAGTTTCCTCTTTGTGGTATCCAGTTTCTGGGTTGCTTCGGTCGTCTTTTGCGCCTTGACTTTCTTTGAGATACCTCTGAGAAATCCGGCTCTCATGCGACTTATTCGACCCAGCTCTTGCCGGAGCCTTCCGAGGTTCGTGGCGAGGGGTTTGATTGCGTTTTCTCTTTTGGCAACAATCTCGTTCATTTTGACAGCGTATTCTCTTTCAGTCTTTGCAAGAAGGCTCCCAACGTCGAGAAGGTTGCGGTTGACTCCGCGAATCGCCTCATCGTTTGACACTTCCTTAGTTCGTCTATCTTCCAGAGTCAACTCAATGTTCGAAAGTACTCGCGAGCACTCGTCTTTGAAATGGTCATCAACTGTGACCGCGGAACTTGCTTCAAGCTCGGTAACTATGTTTCGCACGCTGAGCAGCCACCGGTCGTAGTGTTCATGAAACGGAGCAACGGCGAATCTCTGATTCCCCAGTCGAATAAGACTGTTAAGTGTTCTATCGACGATCTCTGCAGCGGTTAGGGTACGTTCCCCTTCGAGTCGATACGCGCTTCCAGTTCCATGTCTTCCCGGCTTGGACTTGGACTTGCTTTTTCCAGGTCGTCGGCCGAGATCCCTTGGCGTGCGCGCCCGCGATTGGAATCCCATGAGCCAATCCATGACTCTCGAGGGTATTTATGCGGAGTTGCTTTCCATTCGAGGCGCGCTGACTCGCATCCTCGTCCTCGAGGGACAACGGATATCTTGAATTGCTTCCAGTATGAAGACTAGCGGAAGGAGTTCTGGGATGTCCGATCGTGTCTCGGTCGACCGCAAAGAGTTCCAGGCCTTCGTGGCCGAGAACCAAGAGCTGGTTAAACGCTACCAGGAGCTGCTTGACAAGCTGAACAGCCTTCGCGAAATCAATAAGGATCTGCAGGAGAAATTGGATCTTGCAGAGCGGACGCTCGATTCGATTGAAAAGAAGGTTGGCGTAGAAGTCCAAGCGGGCGATGACAGGCTGCGCAAAGCTCGTGCTACGATGGCTCGGCTGGAGAAGGAGACCGAGCGTCACCTTTCCGAACCGAGCAGCTAAGTGAGAATCAAGGACCGACCGCATTTGTCGCAGAATCTGTCGGACGTAGCAAGTTCATTGCCACACCTGCAAATCACGGCCGCATTGACCTTGCCGCAACGGTCACAGAATCTGACTGAACTCGCAATCTCGTTGGCGCAGTAGCGACAAAGCTGAACTGGGAGCAATGCTTCCCTGGCGGTTCCATCCATCTTGTGCTGAGTTTCTAGGGTTGGCAATGCCAATGCTGACCGTAGCTCTGTCCGTATCGCCGCATTACGAGTTGCAAGGGCTCTTAGTCGTTGCAAGGTCTTCTGATGAAGGCTGATGAGGCGTTCAAGGGAGGCAAGGAAGTCTTCCCAGTCGCCGCGAGATATGACAACTTCGGTTTGGTTCGCTTCATTCTGATTCAAGTAACTGCCTCTCCGTTTCCTCACACAGCTTGTCCAGAATGTTCTTGACTTGGCGCAACGCATCGCCACTCTTTATCACCTGTTGCGCAGTTCTCTCTTGGAGGCCTGCGATCTTCGTTCGAGCCACTTCTAGCTGACCTAGCAGCAACTCGTACTTCTGGACGAGTTTCGAATGCTCTGTCAGAAATGCCTCCCACTCGCTCTTGCTGATGCTAACGACTGGGTCCATTTTGCTTCTGTGAAAAGAGTGCGAAAATCCGGCATAAAAGTGGGTCTTGGCATTCGTGTGCCATTGACAAGTTTGAACAAGGATGACCAGGCATTCGCGCCTGTGATGAACGCAACCTCATGTGTACGGCTAGGACGGCGCCCAAACCTAATACGAAGGGTGGCGGCGTGACTTGTCGAGCCACTGGAAATTGTGTAGCGCGTCACTGCAAGCAGAAGTGCCGAGCCTCCCGGCCGATGCGCTGGCTGGAGCAGACATCCAAGCGCCTACCGTCGGGGATCCTAATTGGAAGTGTCATCTATTCGTCTCTCTTCACGCGTGTGGGCGCGCATGAAGCCTCCTTGCCTACCTCAGGACGCACAACTTCCAAAGTCAAGCAGACGGGATTCACTGGAGCCTCACGAAATCTTCTTGATTGCTCTGCCGATGCTGTGGCCCATTTCAACTGGTGCGCTTCTCGGCATCTTCGCGGTTATCATGCTGAGCTATCTAATGTCACACTACCGCAGCTCAGAACGAGAGAGTAAGTTGAGAGTTGTCACTGAGCTCGCTTCGAACTTTGTCGACCAGAACGTGTTGGAGGTTACGACGCTTGGACCGAACGTCCTTGACTCATCCTTGATGAGAGCCCGTGGGAGGCTCAGGACTTGGAGCAATTTTGCTACTGGAGGCTATGTGGTAGTGGTACTATCCTCGGTGGGCCTGTATGTCGGTTCGAGTTTCTTGGGTTTGTCGAGCCCTTCTTGGTACCCGATAGCGCTAGCTGGACTCAATCTCGGATCTGCGTATCTCGCTTATCGGGTGTGGAGCAAAGCACGCGAAGAGTAGTTCTCAGTAGATGCTCTCCTTGGGGAATACTTCAATCCCAGTCGGAGTGATTCGGTAGGGCCGCGGCTGCATGTCTATCGCCGTTTCACGCATCTTCTCGACCTGCAATGAGCGGACGATGGATCTGCCCACTTGGACTGTCTGGAGCACGATGACTCCATGCGCCAGATACTCTTCGAGTTGGACAGCTCTCTCTAGTCCGGGAATTCTCAGTTCGGTTGTCAGCATGCACGTGCCCCCGGACTCAACCAAAGCCTCGACTAGGTCTAGTACGGCGTTTCTTCTTTGTATTATGTCTGGGAACTGAAAGACCAGCGAGGCGATGGGATCGATGGCGATCCGCGTTGCATCAATTGACTTGACTCCGGATTTGATTCCCTCGATTAGGCTTAGGAGCGAGAAGTCTTTCTTACCAATCGTCATCTTTCCTATCTTCACCTCCCCAGGAATAGTCCTAATTGGGGAGGCATCTACGAACGCAAACTTCCGTTCCTGCTCAAGCTTAGCAATATCCCAACCAAACTTCGCCATCTCAGAGTAGTAGTGCTGCTTGCTCTCGTCTAGGCTTACGAATGCTGCCTTCTCCCCATAGTTCTTGGCGCCATTTACGAGGAACTGGGTTGCGAGGATTGTCTTTCCTGCTCCGGGGCCTCCTACAAGGAGAACAACTCGTCCTTGAGGTATTCCGCCGCCCAGTATCTCGTCCAAACCCGGTATTCCGGTTAGCGTCCGAGCAATCGTCGACAAGCGCTTCACACCGAATGTGGGTAGACTTCAGATGCTTATCAAATAACCCTTTTGCGTTCATTCTGGTCTAATGGCATTTCCCTCAGGCGAGTTCTGCGGCGACCGGAATGGGATGTGAACTGATCCTTATGTGCCTCAACCAGCCAATGCTCCGGACAGTCAGGAGCGGTAGGTAAGTAGGGTTTGGAGTCTCTGAGACGTGAGACCCGTCGGGAGCCAATGTACGTCTACCTGATGTTACTGGGCTCGTTCGCGCTTACGTTGCTGGTATTCATTGTCCTGTACTTGGTTCTGTATCCGTATCTTGCGATCGCGCCTCCCACTGTAGGTGGAGTGTCAGGCGGGCCCATGGGTCCGCCTCCGTCTCTGCCGGGCAAGCTTCTCTCTGACCTCGCATACATGCTGGCATTCGCGTTCACATCGCGCCCTGCCTTGGCTCTGTTCTACACGGTCCTGCTGACCTCAACATTCCTCAACGAGTTCAGCTATTTTCCTCTCGCTTTCTACCACCGCCGGACCCAGGGGGGACGAACGAGTCAGGGACTAACGAGATTTCCCTCGATCTGTGTGATCGTCCCGGCGCATAACGAGGAGAAGACGATCGAGACCACAATAACAACTCTACTTGAGCAAAGCTACCCCAAGAAGGAGATCATGAGTGCCGAAATCATCCATACTTTAAGCGCGTTTCGAAACCCGCTCAAGGCGGACCGCACGATGCTTCGCTCAAGGACTTTTCGAAAACTGGCCGTGAGCACCTCAAATCCTTGAGAGAATGGCAAGACTTGTTCTCCCATGCTCATTCCGTCCCCTCCAATTGTCTCACTCGTGCCTGTTCGAGCTCGCACTGCCTTTGCTTCTCGGCGAAGCACTCGAGCGCCAAGAGAATGATGCCTGCGTAGGTGCGAGACACTCCGTGTCTTCTCCATCTCTCCAGCCAATCCCACTTCTGGCTGGGTAACCGGACTCTGAGCTCTCGCGTCCGGCGGCTGCCGGTTCCTCGCCGAGCATCCTCAGATTCAATCGATTTCATGTCGAGGTCGGGTACAATCACGTCATAGGTCATGCATTGGGAACTCGGCCCCGAGGAGCTTGAGAATGAGCGGCACACAGCTGTCGTACTGAGTCGCATTCGTCCTGTTTTTGCGTCCTATTTATTGGCACGAACTGCACATCAATTGTCCGCGATAAATGTCGCTGGGTTACCCTTGGCGCTTGGGATCACCGAACTAAAGCAGATTCTTCGGCGATGAGTTCAAAGTATGCTGCGCAGTTTTAGTGTGCAACTTGTTTCGATTATGCTGCAAGCCGTTCAAATCTCTCGGCGATCTGGCTCGTGTTTCGCTTCTGCTTGGGGTGTCAAATCCTGGTGGAGGAGTTTCTCAGCCCATCCAGCAGCTCCTGTTGGATCATGGCTCAGGCTCCCAAATCTTACCCGAGAGAGGAATTGTTTGTCCTCACTGAATGGGAGAATTGGGATTGAACATTTGAAGGATCCTCATGAGGTCCTCCAACGTTCTATTCACTCGCCCTCTTTGTAGCGATGATTTTCCATCCCGCGTGGCTGGCATCAGTCTTGCGATCAATACGATTAGATTGACCTGTCCCTGCTCGTTCGCTTGCAGACAATTCAGGCTGTCAAACACTGCACTGAGCACTCCGATTGCGCTTTCGGTTCGATTAGAGGAACGAAAGTGCAAACGTCTGCCTCGCTCTACCACGCTGAAGAAGGAAAGCAATCGGCTAACGTTCGTTTCATTGAGGCTATTCAAGATTTGTTTGATGCCGACCCGTGCACGGGGGCTTTCTTCCTCTAACCAATGGTTCCTGTCCTCTCGCACATATCCAAGGATTTCTCGCGCCTCGTCTTCACTGGTTGAATAGCGAAGCGCGAATTCAATTGCTGCTATCATGCCACGAGACTTCGGGGTCCTATACTTCTCAGGCAGCTTCTTCACATCGATCTTGCGCATGAAATGGTCAACATCCAAAGTAAGGATCACATCTGGCGGTAACTCAGCCCTGCAGGCCTTCCAGAGCTCCTCACGATCATCCAACACAACCTGAAGGATGTCCGCGCCGACATCCCGTACTGTTTTCAAGAATCTCCTGACAAAAACCTTGCAGTTTTCCTCCGTCTCTAGGCGCTCTTGAAAACTCGTGAAAAACATGCTCACAAGGTCACCCGTTACGAGATCGTGGGCCACCAGGCAGACTCGGAGACCGTCAATAGTTGCAATGAAGAAACCGTCGATTCCAAAGTACCCACTCAACTTCGGTCGAAAGAGTCTGGTGATCTCATCAGCCGATATGGGCGTAGCTAATGCAGAATACTTGCCGGTGACGCGTTTTACCGTTGACTCGCTGCACGACAAGTAGGTTCTGCGCGTCTTGCCGACTGTAGTCGATGACACGATAGCGTGTTCCATTGACGGGACAGTCAGCACCATGTTCTGGGCCAGTTGAATTGCTTGGGCAATAAATCGGAACACTATCGGGAAACGATGAGTGCTCACGTGGCCGAAGTAGTGCGCTATGATGATGGCTACCTCGACTCGCTGCTTCGGCTTGATGGGGTCTGTGTATGACTCTCTGCAGGTCGGGCAGTAGTATCGCTCAACGATTCCCCAAGTCGTATGATATGGCTCGTATGGCTCGACCCCCAAGTGACCTAGAGGACAAGTGCGTGATGGATCATATAGCATTCTTCTCATCTCAACAGTCGAGAAAGCCTCCAGTGGCGGCCCTGCGGCCCAGACGCGTCGCCCGTTCGTCATCCCTTCGCGCGTCAGAGAACCGCGCTCAGACATGCTCACTCAGCCTCCTGGAGTAGCTGTCTGGTTCGTGCTTCTTCGAGCTGGCACTGTCTTTGCTTCTCAGCGAAGCACTCCAGCGCGAGGACAATGATGCCCGCATAGGTACGAGCCACTCCGTGTCTTCTCCACCTCTCCAGCCAATCCCACTTCTGGCTGGGTAACCGGACTCTGAGCTCTCGCGTCCGGCCGCTGTCGGTTCCTCGCCGACCATCCTCAGACTCGATCGATTTCATGTCGAGATCGGCTACAAGAACGTCGTATGTCCCGCATTGGGAACTCCGCGCCGCTCATCTTGAGAATGAGCGGCACACAGCCGTCGTACTGAGTCGCATTTGTCCTCCTTTTGCGTCTCATTTATGGGCGTGAACTGTACATCAATTGTCCGCGACATATGCTGCTGGGTTATCCTTGGCGCTTGGGATCACCGAACTGAAGCAGATTCTTCAGAACGCAGGTCCTAAGACCATGAGTGAGTTGGTCAAACTTCACAAGATAAACAAAGACGTCATCTGGCGGGCTGCAAAGATCGGTGAGATCCTTGATGACGCCGTGGTCCGTGAGGGAAATCGATACGTCACATTATACTATCTTGAGGAACGTCAACTTGACCTCAGGGTGGACAAAGAGGTCTACATTCCCCGCTCAAACATCGTTGAGAACGAGAAGAAAGCCCTCGGAGAATACCTTGAGCTTCGTCGCCGAGAATCGTTCATCTATGTCGGTGATGCAGAACGGGAAACGTGTCTAACTCTTACAGATAACTCGACGATCTGTACGAGAAGACGGGACTTCCTCCTTAGGCTTGCCAAGGAAAGAGGCATGGAGGTGCGTAACGGGCTCGATGAGAATGCTCCTTTACGAGGCAGTAAGCGATGGTGGACCCATCACCTCAACGAGATTGTGAGAAGCATCGAAGATGTTCTGACGGCTCTGCTGCCGGCCCAGCCACCGCGAGATGACGACATCTTCCGGTTCTGGACCAAGGATGCCCCTCAGCTTCGTTTTGGATGCCGTCTGGGATCGATCAGTTTCCCGCCATATCGTGTGAGCATATTCGACGATAAACTGAAGCAGCTCCTGACAATGCCTGCTCTGCAACACGTGCAAATAGATATGCGAGCCGAGTTTGAGCAAATGATGAAGGCTGCAGCAGAACACTGCCGTGAAGCATTGAGGATCACAGCCGAGATCTGGAGAGCCATCGAGACGACCATCCAGAACATGTTGAGCGAGACGATCAATGACGTTTGGATCTCATCTGAGTCTGTCTACCTAAGCTATCATGCAATGTGTCTGAGAACGAAAGGACTCCCCACCGCTGATCTAGAGGTGATCAATCCGGACAAGCCCAGAATTGTCTACCGCTACGAGAACGCAGGCATTCTTCACGATGTGTATTTGGCGTCCGCAAGCGTAGAGAGACTCGAAGTTCTTGAGAAAGTGACAGCTCAGCTCAACAAGCTCATAAACAGTAGCGAGATGCATCAGCGTCTCAAGGACAGTCTTCAAGAAGCGAGGTTATCAGAAGAAGTGCTAGAAAAGCTACTTGCTGAAATCGGTGGTCTTCTGGAAACATGGAGAACCAAAGGGCTGACCGGCGAGTGCGAGATCTGTCGCGACGTCATGCCTAAGCCGTCCAGCTGGTGAGACTGGCTAGCGTCTTGATCCCTACGGGCTCAAGTCTCAGTCGACACTTGAATTGTCACCTAGCCGAGCCCGCCATTCCTTTCCCTAATATTTCCATATCTCTACCGCAGGAATTCTATCAGCTTGGGGATTCCAAATATGGCTACGACTTCGGTTCCTATGAGAGCTATCATCAAAGCAGGTCCTAGGGCGCCATAGAGTAGAAGGTCCAGCAACGCAAATACTGCGACAGCAAATCCGATGAACCCCCTCTTGTAGATCCTTGACCCTGCGATCATCTTCGCCCTTTCAGATTCCACTCCTTCAAGTCGTTCAAGCCTTTTTTCCACCTCAGCCATCTTGACCCTGTGCTTTTGCTCGATCTCGACGGCAACTCTGCTGAGAATCGGACCAACGACCTCCGAAAGTTTCGAAATCTCTTTCCCCTGCGCTCTGGCTTCCCGCAAGTTCTTGAGATGCTCTCTCACGAAATGATCGCCCACTATTCTTCGAAGATCATCTATGCTGAAATCCGAGTCGTCGATCCATTGGCCCATCAGGTCTGCTTTGGTGCTGTGCATGTCTCGCCTGACGGCTTTTTCGACGGCCTGATCGAGGGCTCCCGTTACAGGGACATGCCAGAACACGATTTTTCCACCCTTGGGCATGAGGATCACTTTCAGGCCAACCCTTGGACAATGCTGAAATATAGCCCCTACGCATAATTGGAGGGGACTACACTTGCCTCGCCAGAGAGGTCGACCGGCATACAAGACAGAAGGCCAGCTCAGAGAACTCGTCCTAGGTTTCATTCCAAGAGATGGCAGCAGAGTAAGATGGATCGATCTGGAGGCAAAAGCCAGGCAGGCCGGAGTGAGTCTCTCTACCATGCGCAAGTATCTCGATCGACTAGAATCTGGACCGGCCATAGCGAGGGAAGTCGATATGATCTCTAGGCCCCCTGCTGTCTACTACCGAAGAATGTATGACAAGTACTTCGAAGGCATCGACCAAGCGATCACTGCCGCAACTCCAGAATTCCGGGAGTATCTCGGAGAGCAGGCCCCGGCGATGAAAGAGAGCTTCAGAGGTTTCACCGAAGGCCTAGCGGGAAACACCAAGAGACTGCATGGAATCAAAGACTATGAAGAACTGACACAGCGGCAGGGTGAGCTCTTCCTATACTACGCAAACACCTTCCTTGCTATCCTGTCGCATATCTTCGAGGACTATTCGTGCACCAACCCCCCTGAGAAGGCGAGGGCTTTCCTGGACGAAGCCATTGAGGTTCTTGTCAAGCCAATGTTGCGTGGGATGGCGCAAATATTCGATCCCGAACTCCCAAGAGACAAGTATGCCATACAGAACATGCGGGGAGCCCTTTTCGATGGGCTTATCCAAGAACTGAAGAGGTACCCTGAGATTCAACGTGCGCTAGCTGAGAAGGGCAGAAGCGTCGCTTCTGAGACCCGCTGAGTTACCGCTTCGTGCTTGAATGGTTCTCTGTGCTGAACCCTTGAATCCTTCCGACCACCACGGCACTCTGAAAGCTAGTCGTCCACCTTTGCCCAGACGAGACCCTCCCTGCGGAGCCTATCGGGCATCTAGTCTAGCGGAACCTGACACCTGTATCTAACGACATCGTTCTCTGCATAATGATCTCTCAGGATTTCGTACCAAGATGCAAATGAGGCGGCTTCATCATATTTCGGCAACGGCCTGCCCTCATTCTGTGCCTGCACGAGATTCGTCGTTGCAGGAGTGTAGTCGATGATTCTTAGCATGTTAGTTCTTAGCGGCAAGTTTCGATGGATTTTCCGGAGCTCATCGAAGCATTCCTCGAGTCTGCTCGTTATGACGGACCTATTCTCAGATATTATCGGGAGAATGTATAGGTAGAAGTCCGCTCCGATGACATTGACCAAGTAGTTGATCACCTCAAACTGCTTCTCATAATGCTCTGGTCCAGCCTTTGTCACCGTCGAAAACTGATCTCTACCCGTCTTGCGGTTCCCAACTGACTTCAGGCATCCCACAAATCCGACATTTCTCTGTCTGGCTACTATCTTCAGATCACGTTGCAGATCGACCAGGTATTTCGAAGTCGAGAGATTGCTGTCAATCCAGAGATAGACGGATCTTGACATCCCTCTGCGATTGATCTCATCGTTCAGATCCAGAATGAGCTCCGGAACTAGAGTTGTAACCTCTCCTCCGCTAAGTCGAATCACTCCTACTGAGGTCTTCCTCTCTGAATGGTAATCTCTTGCTTCGCAGAAATTGTCTAAGATCTCGGTTGCGGAAAAGTAGCACCCTTTTCCCATGTGGGGATTGTTCAGCTCCCTAGGTACGAAGCAGAAGCTGCATTCGTAGGTGCAACCGTTGACTTGAAGTGTGAACGCATAGTTGTAGTCCCTCGGATCGCCCCCCAATCTGAAAGAGGCAACATATGGCGGGTTCTGGAACTCCAGCTTCTGCCGTCCGGTTTGATCCAGACCTAGAAACTCCGTGGAGAGTGTTTCCTTCAGGGGCGCTTGAAGCCATCTGGATGCCCATTCTGAGCCTCGGCGAACATTCACATAGTCTCTGACTCGAAAGTTCTCTTTGAAGACATCCGTATCTTTCTCTTGGGATGTTCCAGAAAGCGTTGCGAGCAGGAACTTCCTCTCGCCACCCTTCCATGTGATCATCCATTCTCTGTAGTCTTCCGCTCTCCTTTCCGGGTCGATTTGCTCGAAAGGAATGGATGTTCTCCTCCTTCAAGACGCCGAGTAGGCGGACACCACTCCACGGGCTAAGATTGGCTTCTGGCCCCCATTGTCTGCGCCACGATGTAGGTCAATAGCAGTAGGGCGATGGTTGTCACGACGGCGCCCATGACTTCCGCAGGAAAGGCTAGGAATTGCTCAAGAGTGGGATACGCCTTGCTAGATATGACCAGCTGACCGTACAAATACGCAAGACCAAGGAGCCCTGTGAACGCCAATCCAGCCCATCGCTCGCGAATGAACGCCCAGGCGCGAATCCTCCTCGAGGCTTTGGCCAGCTCGAGGTAGAGACTGACGCTTGCAGCCTTCTTGAAAGCCGTGTCCCTTGGTTCTATGGACATTCGCTTCGAATACGGCTTGTGAGGCGCCTGCCTGGAAAAGAAGTTGATCTGGTATCTCTGCGACAGGCCCCGGATTTCAAGAGTGTCAGGCCCATCGACGCATTTCGGATACTCCAAGTGCAGCGCTAGATACCCTGGGTGACCTTCCTCGGTGTGGCGAGGGAATGAAGAAGCCAACTCAATACGATATTCCATGTTCTCTTGAAGCGGCCAAACACAAGACGTAGCATCCCCAGAATCGGGCGTGACCAGTCTCGGTTGGACGGTCTTCCGACCTTTCTCATCTTTGGTCTCATACACCCAGAAGAACGCCGCGTTCTCCAGACTGGCAAGGCTTGCCAACGTGCGTGTAGCATTCTGCCAAGTTTTCAGTGATTCCTGCATGTCCTCGGGAGGAACTACCCTTAGACTACGAAGTTTGTCATAGGCGATGAAGCTGTGCACGTGTGGAGGAAGGATCGAGTGCGCGTTCTTGAGCTCGTTTAAATATGCTGAGTAGTCAGGGCAGGACACAAATCCCTGCGTTTCGACAACCAGTTCTAGCTGGTCCCCGAGTCCCCTTGAACGAATGACGTTGAGTTCTCTGAGCGGGTACGCGCCAAGTATCGATTCAGGGGCCTTGACCGTGTCAACGCATACCAAGAGAGCCTTCTTACCATCTAGTTGTTCAGGTTGACGAAAGATCTCAGGGGGAACCCACTTTGCGCTGTACGTCGTAAGTTGGAAACGAGCACCAAAAGGCAGGGCGAAGACAGTTAGCAGAGCCTGAGCATATGTGTCGCTTGTCGCTGATTTGAAGAGAAGCACTCTCTCTTCCATGGACAAACAAGCGCGCCTGCCAATCGCCAGATGAGAGAGATAGGCCTACGCCCCACCGGCGATTACAAGCTTGTCGGGGTCTACCCAATCAACTTCAAGCACAGGTCAGACGTGAGCGTCTGTCTCTCTACGCGCCTAGCTTCACGGCAGGAACCGCAACCGACGAAAGAACTAGTGAGGTACACATGGCAACGGCTCAACGACTTGCCTGCGCGTCTAGGCTCCAACTACAGAATAATGTTGAAAGACTTCAAAGACAAGCACTATCGTCTTCGGTAGATCGTAGGCCCGGCAATGCGCGGCTCCGCAAAAGGTCCTTTCCACCGTCGTCTTAGAGGGAGATGTCGGTGTTCTCGCCGATGATGAAACGTGATCCGCGAGGCCTGTTGTGTCCGGAGCCGCTGATGTGCGTGTTTCGTCCGATGAGGCTGTCCACTATACGATTCTCGGATTCAATTTTGCAGTCTCCCATTATGATAGTGTTCTCGACTTCCGCGCCGCGGACCAATGTGTTGTCGCCGATAGAAGTGTATGGACCGACGTAGCTTCCGGGGCCTATCTGACAGTTCCTTCCGATTATGAGTGGTCCACGCAATGTCGTTCCTGAGAGAACGACAGTACCTTCATCGACACAGACGATGCCCGATGTCTTCACATCCTTCTCGAAGGTACCCTTGTTGTAGGATGACAATTCCGAGAGGACGAGCTGGTTCGCCTCAAGGATATCTTCTGGCTTGCCAGTGTCCTTCCACCAACCCTTCACCAAGTGGTGCCTCACTTCGAGTCCATCGTCCAGCAAGGTCTGGATCGCGTCGGTGATCTCAAGCTCGTTTCTCCAAGAGGGCTTGAGCCGACGGATCGCGTCAAAGATCTGTTTTCTGAACAGGTAGATGCCAACGAGCGCAAGATCGCTGGGCGGATCCTTCGGCTTCTCGATTAGATGTATGATCTTGCCATCTTTCACGTCGGCCACGCCAAAACTCTGAGGGTTTGGCACATGGCATAGCTCGATCTCGACGGCCGCGCGAGAGTCCTTGAACTCGTCCACCATTTCGCGGATTCCGCCCTTCAGTATGTTATCCGCCAAGAAGACGACGAATGGATCGTCTCCGACAAAGTGCTCAGTGAGCTTCACAGCATGGGCGATGCCTTTCGGTTCACCTTGGTTGATGTAGGTCACGTTGACTCCGAATTTCGCGCCGTCGCCGTAGTACTCTTGAACCTTTTCGGGAGCTATTGTACCGAGGATGATCGCGATCTCGGTTATGCCGGCTTCTCTCAATGCTTCGAGGGCGTAGAGGGACATCGGCTTATTCGCAATGGGTATGAGCTGTTTTGGTCCCGTGTGCGTGAGAGGTCTCAGGCGGGTTCCGGCGCCACCGTGTAGGATTACGCCCTTCATGGCTCGGTCCTCAGCATCTCTTCCAGGCCGCGGTCGACTCCGAACAGTTCAATGCCCAATTCCTTTTCAGCCTTTGCCACGTCTAAAGAGGAGTCTCTAGGCCTCTTCGCGGCCCAGTTCAGATCACGCATATCCACGGGAACGAGTAGACTCTCGTCCAGATCGAAGCTTTTCGCGGTTTTACGAGCGAAATCAAATCGGCTGATCCTCTCACTTCCCGCTACGTGGAGTAGGCCACTGCTGTTCCGCTCGATCGCTGAACGGATCGCCTTCGCAAGGTTGTCAGCAAGAGTAGGCGAATTAATGTGATCCTTGACTACCTTGAGGGTCTGACGTTCACGTAGCCCCTTGATTACCCATGTGACGAAATTGAGCTTGCTCGGGTGCCACCCGTAAAGCACGCTTGTCCTCAATATCAGTGCGTTAGGCAACTTAGACATCACGATACGTTCGGCTTCGAGTTTCGAGTGGCCGTAGTAACTGATCGGGTTGGGCTGGTCGGCTTCTGAGTAGTTCCCCTTGGTGCCGTCAAAGACGTAGTCCGTAGAAATGAATACCATTCTGGCCCCGGATTTGGCGCAAGCTTCAGCGACGTTCGCGGTACCTTCCACGTTAATCATTCGAGCACGCTCGTGATCAGTCTCGCACAGATCCACATTGGTTTCCGCGGCCGTGTGAACTACCACGGAGGGACGTAGTTTCACCATTGATTCAAGTGCGCCCGGTGTCTGCGTGATATCTAGCGCGAGCGCGTCCGGCTCGTTCGTCGGTGAGTACTTGTCAATCCCGATGACTTCATAGTCATTCTTGAGAAGGTTCACAAGGATTCGACCAAGTAGCCCGCTGCTTCCTGTCACCACGATTCTCAGCGTAGGCGCCCCTGTTGCACCAGTCTGGTTGAGGATGCCAAGAGATAAGAAAGTTGGGTTGACGCACTATGTCCGGCTGGAGCTACGAGTCAGATGATTGAATGCGTTGTTCTCCGGGAACTGAAG
>Ga0116202_10001390_pt1 | contig 14171 bp, 16 predicted proteins | sample LakKivw325mmetaG_FD_94479 | JGI IMG/M metagenome (GOLD analysis project Ga0116202, IMG submission 94479) | Anoxic lake water microbial communities from Lake Kivu, Rwanda to study Microbial Dark Matter (Phase II) - Lake Kivu water 325m metaG | ecosystem: Environmental > Aquatic > Freshwater >...
ATTTTAAAGTATGTGTTGATATTTTAGGTTTGTCTAAATATTTTAAATATATCTAATTTTAATTATTTATATTTTATAGTCAAGTTTTGGGTTTATACCCAAAATTTGAATTTACATTTTAAGGTCACTTTATTATGGCTTCACGAAATTAAAAATTCGGAAAGGAAACTTTTAGCAAACGGATTAGGTTCTAAAGTCCCCATTAATATTGGATAGGAGGAGTAATTTTTAGCTAAAGGCTATAAGGGATCAATGAGTAAAAAATCTTCCCTGATTTCTAATTCACACAAAAATTGTCTTAGTTTTACTTATAAGTTGAAAAATTTTCTTTATTTGTTCCTTTTTCTTATGCTGGTTTGGTTGGCTCTTACCTCTACCATAAATCTTCAGGAACTTACTGCTGGAATTATTATCAGTCTCGTCCTTTCTCTTGTTCTAAGTAAGGGTTATCTTGAACTGGGATTACCTCCATTAAGCATAAAGAGAATATTTTTTTTTATAATTTATATCCTGGTGCTTTTTCTAGAAATAGTGAGGGCAAACCTTGATGTTGCATACAGGGTTATTCATCCTAAAATGCCTATAAAACCAGGGATTGTAACTATAAAAACAGGTCTGAAACAGGATATAGCAAAACTTATCCTGGCAAATTCAATAACCTTAACTCCCGGGACATTTACTTTGGATATATTAGGGGATACTCTTCTCATTCATTGGATAAATGTGAAAGGAGAAAATTTGGAAGAGAGAACAAAACTTATTGCAGGGAAATTTGAAAAATATTTGAGGATAATATTTGAATGATATGATTATAATAACAATTTATCTTATTTTTATTGGTGCAGGTATGTTTCTTTGTCTCCTGAGAACACTCAAGGGGCCAACTTCTGCTGATAGGGCAATGGGATTGGATACATTCTCTACAGTAACCACAGCTTTATTAGTTCTTTTAGGCTTTATCTTTGAAAGAGGCATTTATCTAGATGTTTCTCTAGTTTATGCAGTTTTAAGTTTTATAGGTTCTGTAGCAATAGCGAGGTTTTTGGAAAGGGGGATTTAAAAATGCATTTGACAGGAATGATTATTACTGGAATTGGCGCGCTGTTCCTTTTTTTAGGAAGCTTAGGAATATTTAGATTGCCTGATGTTTACAACCGGCTGCAGGCAGGAACTAAGTGCACCACTTTTGGTTGCTTCTCTACTATTATTGGTGTAGGAATAATGGAACCGTCCTGGTTCTGGAAAGCTTTAATCATTGCTATATTTGTTCTTTTAAGTAATCCTATATCCAATCATGCCCTGGGTAGAGCTGCTCGTAGAATTGGTGTTCCTTTGTGTGATAGAAGTGTTGTAGATGAAGCTAAAAAATTTAAGGATTACAGAAAAATAAAATGATTTTAGTCACTATTATAATATTAGGAGGTTTTCTGTGAACAAAAAAGTAGATATACTGGTCATTGGTGCAGGTCCTGCAGGGATTGTCTGTGCAACAACAGCCAAAAGATACTATCCAGATAAAGATATTTTGGTGATAAAGAATGTAGAAAATGGCTGTATCCCTTGCGGAATTCCATATATGTTTTCAAGTCTAAAGAATCCCCAGGATAATATTTTATCAGTCGATGCTTTGGTAAAAAATAATATTGAAGTAATAGTTGATGAAGCAACTAAGATTAACAGAGAGAAGAAAAGTGTAGAGACAATAAAAGGCGATGAGTATGGTTACGAAAAATTGGTTTTAGCCACGGGCTCTTTACCGGTTGTTCCGAAAATTCCCGGCATTGGGAAAAAAGGTGTGTATCCTATAATTAAAGAAATGGATTACCTTATAAGATGCATTGAAGAAGTTAAAAAAGCGAAAAATGTTTTGATAATTGGAGGAGGATTTATCGGAGTAGAGTTCGCCGACGAGATTTCAAATATAGGCGGGATTAATGTCTATTTAGTTGAAGTTCTTCCACACCTATTGGCAAATTCTCTTGACGAGGAATGTTCTCTATTGGTTGAAGAAAAACTTAAGAATAAAGGTATTGGGTTGTTTCTCAATAAAGCATGTGTAGAAATATTAGGTAAAGAGAGAGTTGAAAAAGTCCGATTTCAAGATAGCGAGGAGTTAGAAGTAGATGCTATTATTTTAGGCATAGGGGCAGTTCCTAATACAAAACTTGCAGCTGACGCTGGTTTAGATATGGGTAAAGGTAAGGGAATCTGGGTAGATGAATATATGCGCACTTCTGATTCCGATATTTTTGTGGTGGGGGATTGCGCAGGAAAAAGAGATTTTTATACGCGAAGAGACACTGCGGTTATGCTTGCTTCGACCGCTACCGCTGAGGCAAGAGTTGCAGGCGCGAATCTTTATCAGTTAAAGGTTGTCCGCGAAAATAAAGGGACAATCGCAATTTATTCTACCTATGTGGATGGTCTGGCTTTAGGTTCGGCAGGGCTTACGGAAATAAGCGCCAAAAGAGAAGGTTTTGAAATTATTGTAGGAAATGCAGAGGGCGCAGATAAACATCCTAAAGGTTTGCCAGGAGCAAGTAAGATTAAAGTAAAGCTGATTTTTTCCCGGCAATCAGGGATACTCATGGGTGGCCAGGCCTGCGGTAGTATTTCAGCTGGTGAGATAATCAATATAATTGGAATGGCTATTCAGCAGAGGGTTTCCATGACAGAATTAGAAACATTACAGATGGCCACTCATCCATATTTAACGAGTGCTCCTACTATGTATCCAATTGTATTAGCTGCTCAGGATGCTTATAGCAAGATTTAAAAATATAAGGAAATAAATGAGATGATTTTTCTTGTCACTCTTACAGTATTTGTTATGTTAGCATGTGCAGTTGCTGCATGTATTCTCAAGGATTTATTGAGTGCCGCAATTACTGCAGGTGTAGTTAGTTTTTGTGCGGCCATTTTGTTCTATTTCCTGCAGGCTCCTGATGTGGCTATGGCAGAAGCCTCAATTGGCGCAGCTTTAGTAACTGCTATTTTAATTATTGCAATCAGGAGGACGAAAAGAGAAGAATGAGCAATATAAGAATGAGGAATATAATAGGATTGATTCTTCTTTTTATCATAGCTTTCGCTGTTATTTTATCTATTATAGAGATCCCATTTGGTATCCCCAAAACAACGGTAGGCAATTACTATATAAATAACGGGATAGACGAAACCGGTGCTGTAAATATAGTTACCTCAGTAGTGTTGAATTACAGAGGTTATGATACCTTAGGTGAAGTTACTATTCTCTTAATCGCTGCTTTGGGATTAGGAGCTGTTCTCGGTACTATTAAAAGAAAAGCTAAAAAGGAGATTACTCCTTCCAGTGTTGTGCTTTCCACTGGTTGCAAAGTTCTCTTCCCTTTCATTCTGCTATTTGGGAGTTATATATTTTTACATGGTCATCTTACACCAGGTGGAGGTTTTCAGGGTGGAGCAATAATTGCCTCTGGATACCTTTTGGTGTATTTGGGTTGTGCAAAAAGAAGGATAAATCAGAACCGTTTCAAAATCACAGAATCTTTATCAGCTCTTATTTTTTTAATTGTAGGTCTTTTGGGATTAGTTTTTGGTGGCTATTTCCTTCTTAATTTTTTACCTAAAGGGATTCCGAATACCCTTTTCAGTGCTGGTATTATTCCTATAATTTACATTGCTATTGGATTTAAGGTTGGTTCAGAACTGACAGGAGTTATTGACAATTTAATAGAGGAGAGTTAATGATTTTTTTATCTAACTATATTTATTATATAGGAGCATTCGGGCTTATACTAATCGCATTATATATTCTTTTAACCAGGCATAATCTAATTAAGAAGATAATAGGTCTGAGTATCTTGGCTACAGGAGTCAATCTTTTAATTATTGCTATTGGATACATAAAGGAAGGAACTGCTCCTATTTTTTCAAACCCGAACTTGAACCCGCAAAACATGGTTGACCCGGTTCCAGAAGCACTTGTTTTAACAGCAATTGTTATAAGTGTAGCAGTTTTAGCAATGGCGCTTTCTCTGGCAATCCGATTATATAAACATTATAGAACACTAGATATGAGGAAAATAAAGGAGCAAAGATGGTGAATCCGATATTATTGATTGCTGTTCCTCTCGGATTAGCTTTTTCTATCCCTTTGTTCGGATTTGTTTCTAAGAAAATTGTCAAACTTATTCCCATCGTTGGTATGCTGTTTAATCTAATTGCTTCTCTTATTCTGATACCAAAAGTTTTGAACAAACCTATAATTGTTAAGTTGGGAGGATTTCCTCCACCTTTCTGCATAAACTTATTTGTTGGTCCCGTAGGAATACTTTTTTCTTGTTTAATTGCCTTGATAGGTCTTCTCGTCTCCATATATGCCATACGTTATATAGGAGCACAAGGGAAGCAAAGCAATGTAGGACAAGAGGAAAGATATCATATGCTCTATCTTTTACTTCTTGCAGGCGCAACAGGTGTTGTATTGACTGGAGATATATTTAACCTTTTCGTCTTCTATGAAATTCTCTGTATTTCTTCTTATGCTCTTGTAGCCTATTTAGGTGATAAACCAGGTGTTGAATCTGCTTCCAAATATTTGATTCAAGGTTCCATTGGTTCTTCTTTTATTTTGATAAGTATTGCTTTTCTCTACGGACAGTTCGGAACTTTAAATATGGCAGATATTGCTCAGAATATTAATTCATTAACTTCTGTGCAGGTTTTTTTCCCTTTAATTCTACTGGTTACTGGTTTTGGGATAGAAGCAACAATATTTCCTTTAAATGCGTGGCTTCCTGATGCTCATTCTTCTGCTCCTTCTACCATAAGTGCTATTCTTTCAGGAATAGCTATAGAAATAGGAATTTATGCAATAGCCAGAGTGGTATTTACTTTATTTGGGGCACAGGATTTCTTTCTTTTTCTTCTAATGTTAGGGCTGTTGACTCTATTGCTGGGAGAATTGTCTGCATTCAGCCAGAATAATATAAAGAGAATGCTTGCTTACTCAAGTGCAGGTCAGATGGGGCTAATTCTTTTCGCTTTGGGAGTAGGAACCACAGAGGGAATTGCAGGAGGGCTATTTCAACTTATAACCCATGTATTGTCCAAAGCTTTACTCTTCCTTGCCACAGGATTTATGATTTACCGCACGGGTTCAATGGAGATAACTTCTTTACAGGGGATAGGGAGAAAGATGCCTTTGTCATCTTTAGCTTTCACTATCGGTGCATTTTCCTTAATAGGTCTTCCACCATTTATTGGTTTTCCTTCTAAACTTATGATTGTTTTCTCTGTTCTTCTCAAACAGAATGTTTTGTATACAGTTTTTATAGTGATTGTGCTTATTGGGACAGTAATTGAAGGAGCTTACTTTTTTAAAGTTATTCAGGCTCTTTATTTTAAAGAGCTACCGACACAAGAAAGTTCCGATGCACAAATCCAGGAAGCCCCATTAGCAGCATTGATACCAATGGTTATTCTTATGGCGCTTATCATAAGTATAGGAGTTTATCCAAAAATAATGACCGGTATTTTAAACTCTGCTGCTTCGGAATTTCTGGATAGAGTAGCATATATAAAATTAGTATTAAAATAAAAAGATGTATTTACAAATTTTGCTTTTAATAGCCTTCATAGGAGCGTTTCTTACCTATCTTTTAGGAAAGATTTCTTCAAAAATCAGGGATATTTTTGCTGTTTTTATTTCGTCTACTTTAATAGTTATGACTGCTTTTCTTTATGGCAATTTCTCTGAAAAAACCTTTTATTCAGGATTTCTCGGCCTACCTCTTATTTTAAGAATAGATATGCTCTCCTGGCTTTTTGCGATTACCATAGCTGCAATAGGAACATTCTCCATTATTTTTTCTTTAAGCTATATAAAGGGGAAAGAAAGAACTGATTTCTATTACCTTATGATGCTTCTGGTAAATGCTGGAATGTTGGGAATTGTCTTATCAGGTGATTTAATTTCCTTCTATATCTTTTGGGAGATTATGTCCTGGAGTGCTTTTCTTCTGATAAGTTATAACCGGGGCCCTGCTTTAGCTGCAGGAATGAAATATATCATTATGTCTATTATTGGTTCTGTGACAATGCTTATTGGAATTTTGTCAATTTATACGAGTTATAGAACTTTAACTATCTCAGAGATTGCTCCTCTTATAGCTTCTGCTTCTCCTGGATATATTTTATTCATTTTAATCTTTTTCTTTATTACCTTCGGAATTAAAAATGCAGTTTTACCATTTCATACCTGGCTTCCTCCTGCTCATTCTGAGGCTCCCTCACCTTTCAGTGCTGTCCTTTCTGGAATATTAATCAAGATGGGTGTTTATGGTTTTCTTCTTATCATGTATGTAATAATTGGATTGAAGAAATTTCTTGCCTTAGGAGGAGGCTCATTTAATTTTCATTATATCCTCTCTATATTAGGAGCAATTACCATTGTGGTTCCTACTTTTATCGCTATGCTACAAAACGATGCAAAACGGCTTTTAGCCTGGCATAGTATTGGGCAAGTCGGTTATATGATTTTGGGAATCGCTTTTGGAACAAGTTTAAGCATTGCCGGTGGTATATTTCATTTTTTTAACCATGCTATATTTAAAACACTTCTCTTTATGGTTGTTGGAGCAGTGGAATATCGAACTAAGGGAATCCGGGATTTAAATTCACTGGGGGGGTTAATAAAAAAAATGCCCATAACTTTTATTGCTGCTTTGGTAGGTGCTTGTGGGTTAATTGGAGTTCCATTAACAAATGGATTTGTCTCCAAGTGGTTAATTTATAAAACCTTGATTTTGGAAAGGGCTCCATTTTTAGCATTTGCTGCATTGATAGGAACCTGGGGAACTATCCTTTCAGTTTATAAGTTTTTGCACAATATGTTCCTGGGACAGCTTCCTGAAAAGTACAAAGATATAAAGGATGCACCATTCAGCATGAAAATTCCAATGTTAATTCTTTCCTTTGCTATTCTTTTGTTTGGCATCCTCCCAGGTATTCCTTTAAGGATAATTAATGCTATTGGAACTTCTTTTGGTCTGGAGCCCTTAAATGTAAATATCTGGGGAATTGCTTCAGAGACTGGTGCATTGAATACTGTGAACATATTTTTCGCCATTTTAATAGCGAGTATTATTGTATGGATGCTCTTGCGTATGGGAAAGAAATCAATCCCGGTTTCTCAGAAAGACAGCTATGCTGCTGGAGCATATATTCCTAAAGAGAAATACCATTATACAGTTGAGTTTTATAATCCTTTCTATAGAATGGCTAAACCTTATCTCAGGGATTTTATAGATGAGTTCTATTCAATAATTGTAAAAGCAGGGAGAAATTTGAGTGGATTGGTAAGAAAAATTTACTCTGGAGACCTTGGCTATTACGTGATATACATTTTACTGTTTTTAGCTATCTTAATTATCATAAAAATGGGATTGGTATTATGGTAATAAAAGTACTTGGAATAATCGCTGCTGTAATTATTGCTTTAGTGATTGGTATATTTTTTTTGGGCTTATTCAGAAAGATTATAGCAAGAATTCAATGGCGTTACGGTCCTCCTATTATCCAACCCCTTTTAGATATATTTAAATTGTTTCATCAAAAAGGATTTTCTCACGGTATTATTTTTGATTTGGGTATTATTCTTTCCCTGGCAGCTTCTATAGTTTTGATTCTTTTTATTCCAATTGGAGGTCTTAGCTCTTTGGAAAATTCAGGAGGATTATTAGTTATCCTTTACATAATGCTTTTTAAACCCTTAGGGATTGCTTTATCCGGTGGTGAAGGTGCAAATCCGAATATAAGTATCGGTATTTCCAGAAGGCTTATCCTGAGCTTAGGATACGAAGTTCCTCTTCTCCTTATACTCATCTCAGTGATGACTTATTATAAAACCATCTCTATTATAGAAATAGTAAATGCTCAAAGTAATTTTCAGTGGTCTTTATTTTCGCCGTTGTTTTTATCAGGATTGACTTACTTAATGATTTTACCTGCTATATTAGAAATTAGACCTTTTGACATTGCCAGCGCGCCTCAAGAAATCTCATCTGGTCCGGCAGTAGAGTATAGCGGGAGATATCTTGCATTGTACCATATTGAGCATGCTTTCAGTCTATTTATTAGTACTGCCATTTTTGTGGATTTATTCTTAGGTGGAGGTGCAAATCCTTTCTATTTCCTTTTAAAAATGCTGGTTGTTTTTGTTTTGGGAGTTTTTATTCATTCGGTCTTTCCGAGGTTTCGTACAGAACAGGCGATCAGATATCTCTGGCGCTGGCCGGCAATTTTGGCAGTGGCAGGATTAATTATAATTTTAATAATAAAGGCAAGATATGGATAGAAAAAATATAAAAAAATGGTTAAAAGAGCACGGTAAGATGAGTCATAAGTATTCCCTGTGGGTAATTTATTTCTGTACTGGCTGTGGAATAATTGAAATTCCACCGGTTATAACTTCACGCTGGGATGCTGAGAGGTTTGGAGTAATTCCTGTGGCGACACCAAGGCAGGCAAATCTTTTCTTAATTACGGGATATGTCTCAGTAAAGACCCTAAAAGCTATTATAAGGACTTATGAACAGATGCCTGACCCAAAGTTTACAGTTGGTTTCGGTTCCTGTCCTATAAATGGTGGGATGTACTGGGACTCCTATAACACCATAAAACATCTTGATAAGTATATCCCTGTAGATGGCTGGATTGCTGGATGCATGCCCAGGCCTGAAGCTATATTTATTGCCGTGACCCATTTATGGACATTGATTGATAAAGACATGGCAACCGGATACATAAAATATAGGGAAAAATATAAATATTATCGTGCGAATCAGGAAAAGGTATTAAGTGAACTGGAATGGCCACCGTTATATCCAATAAATGATAATGAGGAGATAAAATGAATAACTCTCTCAAGCGAGAAATTGAATCAATGTTTAGCGATATCCAGGTAATTATTCCTGAAGATACAAGAATATTAATAACTGCGAGGAAAGAGCAGTTACTTATTATCTTAAAGTTCCTTAAAGAAAAAGGATATAACCATTTAGCCCTTATATCCTGCATAGACTGGGAGGAAGAGAGACAGTTTGAAATGGTTTACATTCTCACATCATATTTACAAAAGAATAATGAAGTCACCGGTGATGAGAGATTGCATGTGATTGTAAAATTAAGAATTCCCAGAGAAAGTGCTGAATTTATTACAGTAATACCTGTTTTTGAAAATGCCGAACCATACGAACGAGAGATACATGAACTTTTTGGAATAAACTTTGAAGGCCATCCAAGACTGACCCCGCTTTTTCTGGAAAGAGAATATAAAATTCCTCCTTTCAGGAAAGATTTTGATACAAGAAAATATGTAAAAGAAATTTTTGATAATATCCCATTTATCCCGGAGAAGAAATGAGAGAACTTGAACTTTATTTTGGCCCTCAGCATTTAGGGATGGTAGGTAACTTTAGCATTACCCTAAAGGTTGAAGGTGACCGCATTTTAGAGGCAACTTCCAATCCCGGCTATTTACATCGTGGATTTGAGAAATTGATGGAAAATAGAACCTGGATACAGAACTTTCCTATGGTGTGTAGAATAAATGTAGTGGAGCCGGACTCAATGGAGATGATATATACTATGGCGGTAGAGAGATTAGCCGGGATTGAAGTACCGGAAAGGGCAAATTATATAAGGAGTATATATCTCGAGCTTGCCCGAATAGGTTCTCATCTGTTTGGTTTATGGGCTTATAGCAATCTTTTAGGTTTTGATACTGTTGCTCAATGGGCAATGTATCATAGGGATCTTATTTTGGATCTGTTTGAAGAACTAACCGGTGGAAGAGTGTACCACATATATATCTGGCCAGGAGGAGTCAGACGTGATTTCCCAGATGGTTTCAAGGATAAAATTGTAAGTACACTGCATAGCATAGGTGGTTGTGTACCGGATTATGATGCTACTTTTTTCAATAACCGTTTATTCTACGAAAGAGCCAAAGGTATTGGGAAGATAACTCAAGAGGAGGCAAAAAAACTTGGAGCAGCAGGTCAAGTTTTAAGGGCTACAGGAACAAAATTTGATATCAGGAAGGTTGAACCTTATGCTGCATACGATAAAGTAGATTTTGGTATTCCTATAAGAGAAGATGGCGATGCTTACTCAAGGATTTGGGTGGTAAGAGATGAGATGATTGAAAGTGTTCATATGATATTCAAACTTTTGGATAAGATGCCCGAAGGCGAAGTTTACAATAGAGTCCCCAACCCGTTCAAATGGAAAATTCCAAAAGGAGAGACCTATGTGAGAGTCGAGTCCTCTCGAGGAGAGTTAGGAATTTATATGATATCAAATGGTGGAGATAAACCTTATAGGGTACATTTTAGAACCCCCTCCTATACTCATGGATTGATTGTTTTAGAGAAATTATTAAAAGGTGCAAGTATCGCCGATGTAGGAAATATAATGATTAGTTTGTATGTGGTTGCACCGGAAATAGACAGGTGAAAGAAAAATGAAAGGAAGTTTCTTAAAACCATTTAAAGCTATTAGATTTCTTTGGAAGAAGCCCAAGACTTTAAAGTATCCTTTTGAGCCTAAGGAACCTGCTCTAAGATACAGGGGATTCCATCTCAACAATTGGGATAAATGTACAGGTTGTGGCAATTGCGCTGATATATGTCCAAATGAAGCCATTACTATGGAAAAGATTCCAGAATTAGAGTCTAAACCTGAAAAGGGGATGAAGAATGAACGTCCCAGGATTGACTATGGTAGGTGCTGTTTCTGTGGTCTTTGCGTGGACATATGCCCTCCAGGTTCTTTAAGACTTTCCAGGGATTACTTCCATATCCATTTTGATACCAATACTTTTGTCTTTCTTCCTAAAGATGAAAAAACAGATAAGGAGCACTTTTTACCTGCAGAGAATTACTCCATATTAAAAGCAAGTCTCACTCACCGCAAGAGCAATTACGAGGGATTTTCACCTGATATTGATTACTCATTATTTGAACCAGAGCGGGCGCCTATGCCTCAGGTAAAACCTGAAGAGAGAATATTGTCATTTATTGAACAGGTAATAGGCTACAGCAAGGAGGAAGCAAAAAGGGAAGCTTCTCGATGTTTGGAATGTAAATTGTGTGAGGAAGCCTGTCCTGCTCATTTAAAGATTTCTGATTATATTAAGGCGATCTACGAAGATAGACCAGAAGAGTCTTTGAAGAAGATATTTGAAGATAATCCAATTCCTTCAATTTGTGGAAGGATATGCATGAAACACTGCGAAGCTGCCTGTTCCTTAAGTATAAGAGGAGAAGCAGTAGCCATAAGATGGTTAAAGAGATTTGTTGCTGATTCCATCAAAGACTATAAAAAAGCATTAGAACAGGAACCTGGCAAGCCAACCGGCAAAAAAGTAGCAGTCGTTGGAGCAGGTCCGGGTGGTTTATCAGTAGCATATTTTTTGAGCCTCAAAGGTCATAAGGTTACAGTTTTTGATTCCTTACCTGGTGGAGGAGGAATGATGCGTATAGGTCCGCCGCTATATAGGTTACCTATTGAAGCTATTGATAAGGATGTAAATTACATAAAATCTCTTGGGGTTGAGTTTAAATTTAACTCAACCGTAGGTAAAGATATCCTATTTGAAGACATTTTGAAACAGTATGATGCAGTGTATCTTGGAGTAGGTACTACTTTAAGTCTTTCAACAAGAATAAAAAATGTAGAGAAATGTATTTTAGCACTCAATTTCTTAAGGGAAAATAAAATCGGGAAAAATGTAAAAGTAGGCAAAGAAATTATCGTAATAGGTGGTGGGAATGTAGCTATTGATGTGGCAAGAGAAGCTCTTCGTCTGCAACACATGCAATATCCTGACCAAAAAGTGGTAACCAAAACTGTCTCATTAGAAGATTGGGATATAATGCCGGCTAAAAAAGAAGAAATTGAAGAAGCCAAAGCGGAAGAAATCCAGTTCAATACTGGTTGGGGTCCAAAAGAGGTAGTTTTAGATGAAAAAGGAAATATAAAAGGACTTCAATGCATGAAAGTAAAGAGTGTTTTTGATGAAAATGGAAGATTTTCTCCCACCTTCTATGAAGATAATGAGATGTTCTTAGAAGGTGATATGATAATTGAAGCTATTGGCCAAGCGCCTGATTTCTCATTCATACCTGCAGAGCAATTTAAAAAGCTTGAATTTACCCAAAGAAGAAAAGTAAAAGTTGATGAGAAAGGACAAACCTCTATACCAAAAGTATTTGCTGGCGGAGATATTGTTAATCTTAACCTGGATGCAGTAACTGCTATCGCCGATGCCAAAATCTCATCAGAAGGTATAGATAAGTTTTTCTCTTCTAAGAAGATTTAAAATTATCACTTACACCAAATACATAAGAAGGGTATAGAATAATGAAAAAATTAATAGATTTTAAAGATATAGATAGAGCAAGAAAAATATTGGATCTGGAAGAAACTGCAAGCATGCAGCAGATTAAAAGCAAATACAGAGAGCTCTTATTAAAATATCATCCGGACAAGCATAATAATAGTCCTCGAAAAAAAATGTATGAAGAAAAAATAAAAGACATAAATAATTCATATGAAATCCTTATAGGCTATTGTGTAAAATACCCTATTTCTTTTGATATAGGAAAAGTTAGAGAAGTTGAAGAAGGAGAATATGAAAGACAGCATCTTAAAAGATTTTATGATGACTGGTGGGGTGATATGGATTAATGCCTAAAATAAAACCTTTTGAAAAATATACAGATCAATATGAAAATTGGTTTGAAAAAAATATATATGTATACCAATCTGAAATTAATGCTATTCAGGAAATTTTACCTGATTTTAAAAATGGTATAGAAATCGGTGTGGGAAGTGGCAGATTTGCAGAACCTCTGGGTATTAAATTTGGAATCGAACCTTCGTATGAAATGAGAAAAATTGCACAAAGTAGAAGAATAGAAGTAGTAAAGGGTGCTGCTGAAAGTCTTCCTTTAAAGGATTGTAGTTTTGATTTAGCTTTAATGGTGACTACCCTTTGCTTTTTAGACGATGTGAAAAAAGCTTTTAATGAGGTATATAGAATATTAAAACCAGGCGGTTATTTTATTAATGGTTTTGTAGATAAAAATAGCAGAGTTGGAAGAATATATCATAAAAATAAACAAAAAAGTGTTTTTTACAGAGAGGCAATTTTTTTTGGTACAGAAGAAGTAATAAGAATATCAAAAGAGACCGGGTTTAAAAATTTTGAATTCAGACAAACTATTTTTAATACTCTTGATAAAATAAATCAGCCAGAAAAGATAAAAGAAGGCTATGGAGAAGGCTCTTTTATAGTTATAAAAGCACAAAAGTAAGAAATTACCAGGTTTTTACACTTAATTTTTTTTTATCACATCTATTAAGAATAATAATTTATTTCTTTAAAGGATAATAATTATGAAACTACATCTTGAATGTGTACCCTGTTATATAAGGCAAGCTCTTGAAGCAGCAAAGATGGCCACAAATAATAGGAAATTACATGAACAAATCTTAAGGGAATCTTTGATTGCGGCGTCTAAATTTGATACTGATAGTATTGGTTTTGTTCTCCAGGCAAAAATAAAGGAAGTTATGGAAAAAATATTACCGGCGACGGATCCTTACAAGAAAGTGAAGGAGAAATATAATCGTATGGTTCTGGGGTTGGCAGACAGCTTGAAAAAGATGATAAAGAACTCAAAAGATCCTTTTGAAACCAGTCTCAGAATATCAATGGCAGGTAATGTTATTGATTTTGGTCCGGATATAGTTTTAAATAAAAAAATTTTAAAAGAAGCAATAGAGAAGTCTTTATCACAGAACCTGGATAATGAAAAAGTAAAGTTATTACAAAAAAATATTAATGATGCAGAAAGGATTTTATTCATTGGCGATAATGCAGGAGAAATAGTGCTGGATAAAATATTTATAGAAAATCTGCCAGGTAAGAAAATTACTTATGCGGTAAGAGGAGGTCCTGCTCTAAATGATGTAACCATGGAAGATGCAAGGATGGTTGGAATGATAGATTCTGTTCCAGTAATAACTACAGGTCTAAATATGCCTGCCGCTATACTCCTCTTTTGTTCTAATGATTTTATAGATGAATATAAACGGGCAGATCTTATTATATCCAAAGG
>Ga0116202_10001393_pt1 | contig 14160 bp, 10 predicted proteins | sample LakKivw325mmetaG_FD_94479 | JGI IMG/M metagenome (GOLD analysis project Ga0116202, IMG submission 94479) | Anoxic lake water microbial communities from Lake Kivu, Rwanda to study Microbial Dark Matter (Phase II) - Lake Kivu water 325m metaG | ecosystem: Environmental > Aquatic > Freshwater >...
ACCTTCCGCCTACGAGTCCTCGTCGGGTAAAATGTTTAAGAATTTAAGCATATGGGTTGAAAGTGTTTTTTTGTACCTAATCTTTCAGTTCTGACAATAAGGCCTGTCACGGTGCCGTTCTCCTGCGTATGTAGAGCCGCTTCTCCACGGTGGCGATTACGGTCCCCTGTTCATCGACGACGTCCACCGAAAACAAGGGCTCGATCTTCTCACCCTGATCGGCCCGGGTGCGCAGACCGGCAATCGTCTTGGGCGGGACATGGAACGTGGCCCTCATCGTGCCAAGTCCTGGCTTGAGGAAGTGAATCGTCGCGGACTTATCCCACACCGTATAGTCGCGTCCCAGGTGCTGCATCAGGATCAGCATGAAAAAGGGATCGCACATAGCGTACAGAGATCCGCCGAAGTGGGTGCCCACCGCGTTGAGATTGAAGCGGGTCAACTTCATCCGCACCGTGATCCTGTAGTCGTCAGATTCGCGGTGCAGTACTCGAATACCCGCTCCGAGAAAGGGTGGATAGAAATTAACCCACCTGAACCGCCAGCTATGTAGGATACCGTGTGCTGACATGGTTATACCTCCATAATAGGGATGCTACTGTTTTTTTTATAAGACATTGCTTTCAATGGGGGGAAGTATAGAGGGGCTGTTGGTGCTTGTCAAAGGATAGTATGGCCAATTAAATACTGTTTACCGCTTGAAGAAATGTTGAATGCCCGTCAAGATGCCTGGATGCTACATTTCAGCTATTTATAAAATGCAACAATTCTCCAAAAAAAGGAAGGGTGGAACCGGTTCCCCACCCTTTCTTGCCCAAGAGTTAGTTTCTTAATTGAATAATAATAGAATCCTATCACACGATTTCAATTACTATGCGAGTGGGATTGGCGATATTATCTGAAACGGGGCATCTGCTCTCTATTTCATGGAGAAAAGCTTCCTTTGCTTCTTTTGAAAGGTCTGAATCGATATTCAGTGTGACGTTTATGCTCTCAAAACCGGGTCGGTTTTCTGAGCTTTTTCCGAGCAGTGTCTCAATATCGAATGCTCCCTGAATCTTCATGTCCATGCCGTTCAGTTTGATTTCTTTCTGATTGGCGATAATTCTCGCGACTGTGCCGATGCATCCTGCCAGAGCCGCGAAAAAAAACTCAAGAGGGGCTGGTCCCGCATCGGTTCCACCGCCCGCCTGTGTCTGGTCCACATACATAACATGGTTTCCCGCTTTTACTTCAATTTTAAACTTTTCGTCCAACTTTGCCTCGATGCTGATCGTCCTCATTTTTGCCATTGTCTTTCCTCCTGTGTTTGTTTTATTTAAGCGGCAACAAATCATATAAAAATGTCATGCGGGACTTCGTATTAGGTACGGACAGGCCGGATCGGGTATCCAGTTCCTTATGGAGTCCCGCTTTTTCGGAATAACTCCTTTTTACCCCATATAGACGGTAAGAGTATCCAAAAGGATACAAAACTCTGCTATTTTTTTGAAAATGGGATGAACACCGGATTTAGAGGGTATTGACAGGACCTATGAAGCGGTCTCAGGATCACTGCTTCGGATAGCAGACAAGTTCGTTCCGCTCATCCCGGTAGAGGATGCACTCGGAGCCGATATCTTTTCTCAGTCTCGTTCGGGCGCGGTGCAGCCTGATTTTAACCGCATCGAGGCTGATATCGAGAATGTCGGCAATCTCGCGGTTTTTCATTCCCTCAAATTCGCTGAGGAGCACAACGACACGTTCATTTTCAGGCATCTGCTTCATGATACGGTATATGCAGGCATTCATTTCGCGCCTCATAAGGCCTTTTTCTGCGTCATGTAATTTTTCATCGCTTAAGATGTTATGTTCACATTTGACGTCATCGGTGTCTAAGGATACTACCGTACGGCGTGTCGAGGCGGAGCGGCCATGATCCAGCGCTACATTGGTGGCGATTCGATAAATCCAGGTAGCAATGCTTGATTCTCCCCGAAAGTTACTTAAACTGCGGCTGATCTTCTCAAACACAACCTGCGTCAAGTCCTCCGCATTATTCTTACCCGCCATGCCGCTCAAGTAGTGGAAAATCCGCGGACGGAATTCATCGTGAATTTTCTGGAAATCAAATGTTGACATTGCTTTCATAGGAACCCGTTTATGTGTCTGGGAGTGTAAGAAAAAGCAAATTTTGTGTCAAGAAGAAATGGCCTTAGGGTATACGATTGAATTGATAAGGTATTGCTTTTCACGGTGGGAGTATATTGAAGAACGGTCTTGTGTGTCAATGCAAAATGGCACAGAATACCAATCGAAAGGGTGCATCCTCACCAAAATAGTTGTATGCTCGACTTCAGGAAGCTTGTACATTCGTGACAAGTACGCTTAAGCTGGATGAATCTCTTTTCTACCGTTCCGTCACGTCTTCCTTACCCGTCATCGCCTCGATGTCGATCCGGATAACGGCCGTGATGACGAGTTTTTCCTCCGGAAAGTCATCGTATCCTCCCTCAGGCTGATATTTTTCCATTAAGGCTTTCAGAGCCGCGCGCTTTTCTTCAGAGTCCTCAATTATTTCGGCCCTGCCTTTGAGGATGACGCTCCGATAGTGGTAAAAAGCTCTGCAAGGATCACCCTTAGCCCTTACATAGCGAAGCGGCACATCGACTTCGAAACAGACCCGGTTATCCCGGAGAATATCCTCGATCTTTTCCCCCTCTAAGGCGCTGTGAAAATAGATATGTTCACCAATGCGGACGAAATTCAGCGGCTTTATGATTGGGTAGCCATCCTTCCCCATAGTTCCCAGGCGGCCGACATGGGCATTTGCGAGAATTCCGTCGATTTGCGCTTTGTCTTTGATTTCTTTCTTGGCTTTTCGCATAAAAAAAGACCGGATACCGGACCTATAAAACTTTCTGCAAAAACTGACCCGTCATGGATCCTTCCGTCCGGGCAACTTCCTCGGGCGTGCCGGTGGCGATAATTCTTCCCCCTCCCGGGCCTCCCTCCGGGCCAAGGTCGATAATATGATCTGCGGATTTGATGACATCCATGTTGTGCTCGATCACCACAACCGTGTTTCCCATATCGACAAGCCTCACCAGAACATTCAGCAGTTTTTCGATATCCGCGGAGTGAAGACCGATGGTCGGCTCATCAAGGATATAGAGGGTGTTGCTGTTCGTTCGCTTGCCCAGTTCTCTTGATAATTTTATCCTCTGGGCCTCCCCTCCGGACAGGGTCGTTGCCGACTGGCCGAGACGTATATATCCCAGACCGACGTCTTGGAGGAGCTGCAGCCTGGATCTAATAGAAGGAATATGATCGAAGAAAGACAGGGCCTGGGTCACCGTCATATCGAGAACATCGGCAATGTTCCTGTCCTTATATCTGATTTCAAGGGTGTCGGGATTGAACCGTCTTCCGCGGCATACATCACAGGTCACATAGACATCGGGAAGAAAATGCATCTCAATTCTGATGAGGCCGTTCCCCTCACAGGATTCGCACCGCCCCCCCTTGACGTTAAAACTGAAACGACCCGGCTTGTAACCCCTGACCCTGGATTCCGGAAGGCCGGTAAAAAGATCCCGGATATGGGAAAAAATTCCGGTATAGGTGACGGGATTCGAGCGGGGAGTGCGTCCTATCGGTTGCTGGTTCATCATGATCACCTTCTCGATACCGCCGAGGTCTACGACGCGTTTTACCTTTCCCATGCCGCCTCTTTGCTGATTCAGACGCCGGGAAAGGACATTGTAAAGTGTTTCAATGACCATAGTGCTCTTTCCCGATCCGGAAACGCCCGTAACGGCGGTAAAGAGCCCCGTGGGAATCCTGATGTCTATGTTCTTCAGGTTATGTTCACTGGCCCCTTCCAGTACAATAAATCTTGCCGGCATCGATCTCCGTCCTTCGGGGATGGGAATGAAACACCTCCCCGACAAATACATCCCTGTCAGGGATTTATCGCTTCTGCATATCTCTTCCGGCGTACCCTGAAACACCACCTCGCCCCCGTTTATGCCGCCGCCGGGTCCCATATCGATGATATAATCGGATGCCGACATCATGGCCGCATCATGTTCCACTACCAAAACAGTGTTCCCCATATCTCTCAAACGATTGAGGGTGGAAATAAGCCTGACATTGTCTCTCTGGTGCAGGCCCACCGTCGGTTCATCCAGCACGTAAAGAACTCCGACCAGCCCCGACCCGATCTGAGTCGCCAGCCGGATGCGCTGCCCTTCTCCGCCGGACAGGGTTCCCGAAGACCGATCCAGGCTGAGATAGTCCATCCCCACGTCGACGAGGAATTTCAATCTTTCTCTGATTTCCTTGAGAATCCTCTCCGACACAAGGGTCTGCTGACGGGACAGAGACATGGTTTCGAAGAACGTCAGACATTCTCCTATCGACAGCTTGCAGACTTCATAGATATTTTTGCCTGCCACGGTAACGGACAGGCTTTCTTTTTTCAGGCGCGAGCCGAGACAGGTGGGACATTCCCGCATGTTAATGTATCTTGCCAAATCCATCCGGACGGCGTTGGAATTCGTTTCCCTGTACCTGCGGTCAAGCTGGGTGAGAACCCCTTCGAACGGCCGGGAGTAAAAAAACCGCCGCCCGCCCCTGTCCAAATAGAACCTGATTTCTTCGTTTCCCGAACCGTGCAGGAGCACCTTTTGAATTCTTTCCGGTAACTGACCGAAGGGAGCGTTGATATCAAAATCAAAATGCCGGGACAGGGCGTCCAGAGTCTGAAAATAGTAAAGGGAACTGCGACCTGCCCAGGGTGCGATGGCTCCTTCCCTGATAGACAGAGCCCTGTCGGGAACCACGAGGTTCTCATCAAAATACATCCGGGTCCCCAGACCCCCGCAAGGAGGACAGGCGCCATAGGGACTGTTGAAAGAAAAATTCCGCGGAGCCGGCTCAGGCATGCTGATACCGCAAGAGATACATGCATATTTTTCACTGAAAAGGATCTCTTCACTCCCGGCCACATCGAGCCGCACAAGACCATCGGAGAGACCGGCCGCGATTTCCAGAGAATCCCTGAGACGCTTGCGGATTCCATCTTTTATGACCAGACGGTCAACCACCACGTCAACCTCGTGGCGTTTGTTCCTGTCCAGCACGATATCTTCACCGAGTTCCCGGATTTCACCATCAACACGAACCCGGACAAAACCCTCTTTTTGAAGTTTTTTTAATTCCTTCTGAAATTCTCCCTTTCTCCCCCTGACAACGGGAGAAAGGATGCTGACTTTTGTCTTATCGGGAAGGGCGAGGATGGAATCTACCATCATGTCTATGGTTTGAGATCTGATTTCCCTTCCGCACTGATGGCAGTGCGGGGTTCCAATCCTGGCAAAAAGAAGACGAAGATAATCATATATCTCCGTGACGGTTCCGACGGTCGAACGGGGATTATGGCTTGCCGATCTCTGCTCGATGGCGATTGCGGGAGACAACCCCTCTATGGATTCAACCTCGGGTTTGTCCATCTGGCCGATAAACTGTCTGGCGTATGCAGACAGAGACTCCACATAGCGCCTCTGTCCTTCCGCGTAAATGGTGTCAAAAGCGAGAGATGACTTGCCTGAACCGCTGACACCGGTGATGATGACGAGTTTGTTCCTGGGAATGTCTATGTTGATATTTTTGAGATTATGCTGCGACGCCCCTTTTATTCTTATACACTTCATTTAACGAAACCTTATACGCTACTGTCCCCTGATCCTCGTTTTAAAGCTTTATCTCTACGTGAGACTTGTTTCTCAGTTCCTTGATCCATTCGGTATATTTTTTTTCCATTTTTTCCTCCTCCAGCTTTTCTTTGATTTCAGCCCGGACAGATTCAACGGGTTTTAATCCTGCCCCCCTTCTGTCCACAACCTTGATAATATGAAAACCTGCAGAAGACTCAATGACATCACTGATCTCATCCTTCTTCAGACTGAAGGCGGCATTTTCAACCGCGGGAAGAACCATCCCTCTTTCAATGAAACCGATGTCGCCGCCTGCGGCGGCGGCAGGCCCCTGCGCATAGCCGGCGGCAAGCATGTCAAAAGGCTCGCCACCTTTCAGACGCTTGTGTATCGCATCCATATCTCTTTTTAGTTTTGCCTTTGTTGCCGCATCGATGTTTCTTGGAAACGGAATCAAAATCTGCTTGACCCTCACGGCCTCCTTCCCTTCGTAATCTTCTCGATGTTTCAGGTAATACGCCCCTATCTCTTCTTCGCTAACGGCGATTTTGGCTTTGATCTCACGTCTGACCAATTTCATCGTAATAAGCTGGCTTCTGACCTCTTTTTTATACTCCTCAAAGCTGGACCTTTCCTTGGCAAGGGTCATCAACAGATCTTCCATCACGAGCTTCTTTCTCCCAAGAAATTCCTTAATGGCATCCGTGACCTCATCATCCTTGACAACGATGCCGGATTTTTTCGCTTCCTGCTCGACAAGACTCTGTTCAATCAGTTTATTCAACATAAATAGTCTTGCTTCTGCCATGACTTTCGCCACGTCCTGATTCTTGTAGGAGTCTTCTATTCTTTTCCGGTAAGACTCGAAGGCATTATCCAATTCCGACAGGGTAATGATTTCTTCATTTACAACCGCAACAATTCTGTCCACAATCTCGGCATTGACCGCTGTGGACATAAACAACCCCCATAAAAAAAGGATCACCCAGGTTTTAAATATCTTCACAACCGTCCTCCCATTAACCATTATATTTTTTCCTCCGCCTGACGACTTCCTGAAACGGTTCCTCTTTTAAGCAGGTCCCTGTCAATTTTTATCGACGCGCGTGATCGCAGGCTCGAAATCCACAGGACATACGCCTGTTCCTCTTTTTGCTTTCTCACATCCGTTATGACGCGCTCTTTTATATCAGAAAATTCCCTTCTGCGTTCTTCTTTTTCGATGATCTTGAAAATATGATAGCCATAGGGGCTTTTTATGACCTGACTGATCGCACCGGGAGGCAGAGAAAAGATGACATTATCAATGGCCTCCGGCATGATACCCCGGCCGACGAAACCCAGATCACCCCCGCGGGCGGCCTCAAGACCAATGGAAACTTCCCTGGCCACCTTACCAAACTCCTCGCCGCTCTTTAATCGGGCCAGAATTTTCCCTGACAGTTCATGCTCCCGAAGGACAATCTGAGCTATATGTACTTTTTTCTCAGGAGCATATTCCTTCCTGTGGGTACGGTAGAATGCCCTGGCTTCTTCCTCTGTAACAGAAATCCCGGCATTCACATCAGAAGCAATCAGCTTCTCAAGGATCATTCGCTTTTTCAATGCCTTCTTCCAGGCATCAAAATGGACTCTCTGTTCGGCAAGTACTTTTTCAAACCCTTCCGCCGAATACCCCTCTTTGATTTCCTCAATTTTTTTTATGACCTCGGCATCACTTACCGTCAACGCCAGCTCTGCGGCGCGTGAAAGCATGATTTTTTCGTAGATCAGATGATTGAGGACTTCTTCCCGCAGACGATCTTCATCCTCCGGCGTCGGCGAAGAATGGCCCACCGGATAGTACAACGCGCCGGTGAGTCGTTCTCTGAACTCACCGAGAGTAACCCTCTCGTCATTGACCGTCGCAACGGCCCTGGATGCATCGTCTCTCTGACAGCCGCTGGGAAAAAGAACAACAGCCCACAATGCGAGTGTCCAAAGGAGTATGTCGGGGACAGCAAGATGCGTGAACCGATTTATTGTGAAAGCTATGCGGCTTTGAATCGACATCTTCCTCCGTCAATGAATTAACATGTGCAACAAACCCTTTGCCTGTTCGATGATCTGGTCCCCCTGAAGCCCCGGCATGGAGACATACAGCTTCATGTCCGGTGTCAGCCGCATATTCATCATTTTGTTCTGAGACATCCTGACTATTTTTTCCGGGTCCACCGGGCTGTCCCGGTGAAACGTTATGAACATGTGCGTACCATCGTACCCCATCCTTGTCCCCTTCGCAATCTTCAGAAGATTCCTGACGCGGATGACCTCAAAAAGATTTTCCACCTCGGCGGGAACATACCCGAAGCAATCCGTCAATTCCTCCCTGATCCCCGTCAGAGCGTCATCTGAACCGGTCATGGACAGTCTCTTGTATGTGACAAGCCTTCTATTGACATCCGACATGTAGCCCTCGGGAATAAATGCCGGTATGTTTAAGTTAATTTCAGGTTTAATTTCCTCCTCGAGCACCGGTTCGCCCTTGATTTCCCGGATGGTTTTTTCCATCAGCTCCGTATACAATTCGTATCCGACAGCGGAGATGTGGCCTGACTGTGATGTCCCGAGAATGTTTCCCGTCCCTCTGATTTCCAGATCATTGGAGGCAATTCTGAAACCTGACCCGGGCTCGGAAAAATCCATGATGACGCGGAGTCGTCTCTGGGCATCCCGGGAGAGCATGGCCCCTTTCGGAACCAGGAGATAGGCACAGGCTTCTTCCTTTGATCTCCCCACCCTGCCCCTCAATTGATAGAGTTGCGCAAGGCCGAACCTGTCCGCCCGGTTGATGATGATGGTATTGGCCGACGGGATATCCAGGCCGGATGCGACAATGGATGTGCAGACCAGGACATCGCAGTCCCTTCTGATAAATTTTGTCATGGCCTGCTCGATCTCTTTTGCCTTCATGCGGCCATGAACAACCTCGATGACGGCTTCCGGCACAAGCTTGCCGATAAATGTCGCCATCCGGTATATGGATTGCACCCGGTCATGAAGAAAAAAAATCTGCCCGTCTCTTTTCAGTTCCTGCCGTATGGCTTCCCGGATAATGTCTTCATCAAATTCGAGGACATAGGTCCTGACGGGAATGCGGTTCTCCGGAGGCGTATGGATAATCGACAGATCGCGGATGCCGACAAGCGATAAATGAAGCGTTCTGGGGATGGGGGTTGCCGTCAGCGTCAGGACATCAACCAGCGTTCGGAGCTTTTTTAATTTTTCCTTGTGCGCCACACCGAAACGCTGTTCTTCGTCGATGATGACAAGTCCCAGATCCTTGAAGGCGATATCATCCTGCAATATCCGGTGGGTACCGATGAGAATGTCCACGGTTCCCCTGCGAACCCCCTCGACAATTCTCTTTTGCTCGGCCTTAGTCTTCAGGCGGTTCAAGACTTCGACGCAAACGGGGAAACTTTTCAACCGGAGCGAGAAATTCTGAAAGTGCTGCTCGGCAAGAATCGTCGTAGGCACAAGAAGAGCCACCTGTTTTCCGTCCATGGCTGCACGGAAAGATGCCCGCAGGGCCACCTCGGTCTTGCCAAACCCCGCGTCGCCGCAGATCAGCCTGTCCATCGGTTTGGCGTTGTTCATATCAAAATGGACGTCTTCAATGGATCTGGCCTGATCGGGCGTTTCCTCATACTCAAAGGTCGAGCAGAACTCTTCGTACATCCCGTCGGGGGGAGAAAAGGTATGCCCTTCCATCACCTCCCGGGCGGCATAGATGGAAACCAGCTCCTCCGCAACCTCGCGAACGGACTTCCTGACCCTTTCCTTCACCGACTCCCAGGAAGAGCCCCCCAGCCTGTCGATCCTCGGCACGAAACCGTCCGGACCGATGTATCGCTGAATCTGATCGAGACGGTCAACGGGAATATACAACCTGTCATTCTCCAGATATTCCAGCAGCAGAAAATCGTTTTCGATGTCTCCGATACGCAGTTTCTGAAGTCCCTGATACAACCCGATGCCGTGGTCCATATGGACCACATAATCTCCTTCCTTCAACTCGCCGAAGGATTTCAGGAAATATCCTTCTCTGACGGATCTCGCCCGCTTTCTTGAAACCTTTCTGCCGAAAATCTCCTCGTCGGTGATGACGACCAACTTCAGGTCCGGCAGCTGAAATCCCCCCGCTATCCTGCCTTCTCTGAGGATCAGCTTTCCCTGCCGACCATGCTGATTCATGTCCGATAAAAAGGACCCCTCCCCCTTTCCCGCTTTGAGGGCATACTGACCCAGCAGGTGATCCATACGGTGTATTTCTTCCTGCCCGGCGCACAGAAAAGTAACCAGGTTTCCTTCCTGAACCCAGCCCCTGATTTTCTCCGCAACGGGACGAAAAATGCCCTCCTCCTCACGGGACACTGCTGTCGCTTTCGGCGGATTCAAGGCCGTATCCATTTGAATCTTTATTACATCTTCACCGTCGCCTAAAACCAGCTCATCAAGATGTACCTGTTGAAAGGCTTCACAGCGCCCCATCCAATCTTCCCCCACGATGTATGAGGACGATTTTTCCAGGTGAAACTTCTCCTCGCTGCGGGCTTTCATCAGAATACGGTCTATCTCGTTTTCAATGTTCTCTTCCGCCTGCCTGATGGAGATCATATCGTCAAACACCATGACGCTGTCTTCCGGCAGATAATCGAAGAATACGCCGGGAGCGTCCTTCTGAATCCGCCCGTCCCCCCGGTCATCCGCATCCGGAAATTCATAAAATATCGGCAGGAAAACAGGATTTACGGAAGATATGATGTTCTCTTCCATCGTTTCCACAAGACGGGTCTTCGCCATTCTGGGAAGCTCAAGTGCATTGGCCCTGTGTTTGATATTTCGGATGGCCTGTTCCCTGCGTTCATCGGACAGGATGACCTCTCTGGTCGGCAGCAACGTAAACTCTTCCCGTTCACGGGTTGATCGTTGCGAGGCCGGGTTAAATTCCCTGATCGATTCCAGCTCATCCCCGACAAATTCCATCCTGAGCGGCTGTAAGGCGAGAGGAGGGAAAACATCAATGATATGGCCCCTCAGGCTGAACTCTCCCTTTTCCTCAACAAGAGTCACCCGGGTATAGCCTCCTGCAAGCAGTTTCAAAACCAGTTGATCCCGTTCAATAAAATCGCCGATGGAGATCGTTTCAACAGTGCTTCCGAAAACTGCCCGCGGGATGACCTTCTGCATCAGGGACCGCAGGGGAAGAACAACAACGGACGGTTTCCCGCTCAGCAGGCGAAACAATATCTCCACCCGGGATAATTCCACCTCCCGCTGAAAGGCAAATATGTCCATGGAAAGGATATCCCAGGCTGGATACAGGAAAACTTCGGCGTCGTCTCCGTTGAGAAAAAAGGAAATGTCCCGGAAGATGTTTCCCGCGTCCCGTTCCCGCGAAGAAACGACAATCAGGGGCTTCCTGATTTTTTTGAAAAGGATCGAAACAAACAGAGATTTTGCGGAACCATGAAGACCGCTGACCCGGCTTTTCCTGTCTCCACGACCGATCCGGTCAAACAGAACATCAAAAGCGGGAGTGAGGTTTTTCATCATGAAATCGCAAGCATCCTGTCAAGGGCTTTCCGGGCGGGGATTCTTATCTCCTCCGGCACCTTGATGACATGCTTCATCTCCGTCAGGGCGTTTACAATATCATCCAGGATAATTAATTTCATGGTCCTGCAGATCAGTTTCTCAGACGCAGGAATGAAGGTCATATCCGGATTCTGTTTCTTTAGCTGATAAAGGAGTCCCATTTCCGTACCGATAATCATCTCACTGACATCGGATTCCCTGGCGAACCTCAGAATACCTCCCGTTCCCCCCACAAAATCGGCCATAGCAAGGACATCGGGCGGACACTCGGGATGAGCGGCAAAAAGCGCACGGGGATGTTCCCCCTTGACCTTTCTGATGTCATCCACCGTTACAAAGTGGTGAACCGGACAGTATCCGTTCCAGGGAATGATTTCTGTGTCCGTAAACCCTGACACATAACGCGCCAGGTTTCCGTCAGGCGCCATGATAATTTTCTTATCCCCGGCGAGAGAACCGACAACCTTCAACGCATTGGACGAGGTGCAGCATGCGTCACTCAATGCCTTTATCCGGGCGGATGAATTGATATAGGTTACCACAGGTACGCCCGGGTGATCTTTTCTCGTTTGTATCAGCTGTTTTTCCGTGATCATATCGGCAAGGGGACAACCGACATCCAGTCTCGGGAGGAGGACGGTTTTGTCCGGACAGATAATGGAAGCGCTCTCCGCCATGAAATGCACGCCGGCAAAGACAATCACATCGGCATCCGTTTTAGCGGCGCCCAGGCTCAGCATGAGAGAATCTCCAAGAATATCGGCGATGTCCTGAATCTCGCCCGGTTGGTAATAATGAACGAGCAAAACGGCATTCCTGTCTTTCAGCAACTTCCTGATCTTGTTCTGCAACTCTCTCTGATCCATTTTGCGGCAAACCTCTTTTCCCTTAGTTTTCATTCCGGAATTGATCCGGCATCCAGTCCCTGGCGGGTCGGTTTAATCGTTTTTATTATCCTATGAGGTATTTTTATTCAAGGACAAAAGAGGCCCCGCTCTGTCACCTTATATGTTGACAAGAAACAGCATTTAAGATAGCTAACAAAAAAAACGATCGTCTGCGGAAACAAACCTTGAATCATGATCAGCGTTGAAGAAGCTTTAAACCGGATTCTCGAAGCGATATTCCCCTTACCTCTGGAAAAGGTGAACATTCTTGAAGCATTGGGAAGAGTCATCGGTGAGGATGTCTATGCCGGTCGAAACATACCGCCGAAAGACAATTCGGCCATGGACGGGTACGCCATTCGCTGGCAGGACACGCGGGAAGCATCAAAAGATCGTCCGGTCATATTGACCGTCATTGAAGATATACCCGCAGGAACGATTCCACTCAAAAGCGTGGGACCGGGCGAGGCATCCAGAATCATGACGGGAGCGCCTGTCCCCGATGGGGCGGATGCGGTCATGCGGATGGAAGATACGGAAAAGGACGGCCGGAAAGTCAAAATATTCACGGCGGCGCATAAAGGCCTGGACATACGAAACGCGGGAGAAGATGTTCAAGAAGGGGAGAAGGTAATTTGCCGGGGAGACGTCGTCAGGCCGGCCGAGATCGGGATGCTGGCCGCTCTTGGACGATCTTTTATCAGCGTCCATCAGAAACCTGTTGTTGCCGTCCTGGCCACTGGCGATGAGCTGGTCGATATTGACGAAAATCCGACCCCCTGGCAGATTGTCAGCAGCAATAGTTACTCCATAGCCGCCCAGATCAGCGAATGCGGAGGCATCCCTCTGCAGATCGGTATCGCAAAAGATACGAGAGAGGACCTCGTCGCAAAATTCAAAGCGGCCACCCGGGCCGATATTATCATCTCATCGGGCGGCGTCTCCGTGGGAGATTACGATCTCGTCAAGGACATCATGAACGAAGTAGGAAACAACATGCAATTCTGGCAGGTTGCCATGAGACCGGGGAAACCGCTTGCGTTCGGTTCCCTGGAAGGAGTCCCGATATTCGGACTGCCCGGAAATCCCGTATCTTCAATGGTCTCGTTCGAACAGTTTGTAAGACCTTCCATCCTGAAGATGATGGGCCATAAGACCCTGTTTCGCAAGACAGTTCGGGCAACGGTCAGGGAAGACATTTCAAAGAAGGAAGGAACGAAACATTTGATCAGGGCCAGGGTTGATTATGAAAATGGCCAATATACCGTATCAATAACTGGTGAACAGGGCTCCGGCATCCTGAAATCCATGGTCAGGGCAAACGGCCTCATCATCCTGCCGGAGGATGCAACGTCCGTCAAAGCGGGTGAAGAAGTCACGGTTCAATTGATCGACAGTTCCCTTGAACAAACTACAAAACCGGATTATCCTTAGAAATCGGCAACTGCCTTATGATATCCTGCCGCCCCGGCAGGAACAACTGGAAATTTATCGCGGAAGTGCCAAGGTCGCTGGTGGGCCTCCCGGACTTCAAATCCGGTGCAGGGCGCTAAAACCGTCCCGGGTGGGTTCGATTCCCATGCACTTCCGCCAATTTATTCGCAAATTTCGATATTCTGCTATAAAAATCCTTTAACCAGACTTTAACTTCCTTTAACCTGCCGATTTTAGCACTCCACACTGGATTTGAAGTCCTCTTAAACAATCCATTTGCTCCTAAGTCTTCAATACTCCAACTTTTTTGTGGAATCCAATCATAAATCGTGATAGTTATAAAAATATAAAACCTTCAACACTATGTACGATGACTGATGAGATATAACCCAAAGTTGTGGACGGAGTAAAATAGAAGGCGTATCCTATAGATGTAATTTATCTTAATGAACCCCTTGGCAAGAGGGGAAAAGAAAGGATACGCCCGTGAAGTATAATGA
>Ga0116202_10001394_pt1 | contig 14157 bp, 12 predicted proteins | sample LakKivw325mmetaG_FD_94479 | JGI IMG/M metagenome (GOLD analysis project Ga0116202, IMG submission 94479) | Anoxic lake water microbial communities from Lake Kivu, Rwanda to study Microbial Dark Matter (Phase II) - Lake Kivu water 325m metaG | ecosystem: Environmental > Aquatic > Freshwater >...
ATAGGTGACAGCGTGATCGTCGACGCGAACGTTGGAGAGAACCTGGTCAAGGCAAGGGCTGACGCGTCCTTCATGGCTGAGATCGAAGAAAAGGTCCACTTAACCTTCAATCAAGGCAAGATCCACGTCTTCGACAAGAAACAACAGACCGCAATTCTCTAGCCTTTCACGAGGCAGGCTAGTTTCGTCAATTACAACCAAGTCCCAACGGCCCCGCCATATCGTATTCATGGCGAGTACACTCAGCATCAAAAATAAGAGAAAGGAAAAGACGGGTTGTTCCCCAGAGCAAGCTTACGCTTTGTCTTTCAAGGCGTCAAGGAATCTTCCGAGTTTAATCAAAACGTAGAAGACACCCACAGTCACCAGAAGAATTGAAACCGCCGTGATCGCTCCGAAGATGAATGAATCGGCCATCATCATGCCTGAGCCCTGCTGAGAGAATCCTGGCGCTGCTTGCAGAACGGAGTTGAGAGCACTCATTTCTATTTCTCACCTCTTGAGCGAGGATTTGGTGGCCGAATATTAGCGGTTTTTTCAGAATTCTTCTCAACTCTCTTCAGAATTCAAGAGAGTAAAACCGATGTAGGTGGGGTCTCCTGGGGGAGCAGGATGAACACGCTAGGCACGTCGAGCGTGTTTCTTCCAGTCGCTCATGGCTAGTCCAGACCATGACGGGAAATCAATGCTCTCGAACAAACATCTCCTGCGCAAGATCACGTCTGTGGGGTCATAGCTTCGCATGAAATTGACTTGAGCTTTTGTCGGAGGTTCGACAGTTGCTATGTGCTCGGCCACGCGTAGGTTCCAGCTGATCTCTTTCTTGACTTCTTCCACGCTCACGCCGGGGTAAAGGTGGCTCAGGTACATCTCTTTCGTATCTTCGTCGAATCTGAAGATCGCTCTATCCGTTATTACGGCCACAGGCCCTCCGCCCTTCAGTCCCGTTTTTCGTCGTGATTCGTAGCCACCAACATGTCCGGGAGACGTTACGTAGTCCACACGAGGCACAAAGCGTCGTTTCTCCAGTCTGGCCATGATCAACAGGCGCCCGGCAGATGAGGCGATGTCATTTGCTCCGCCGCTGCCTGGTAGTCGGGTCTTGGGATTCTCGTAGGTGCCGTTGTCCAGAATTACGGTTGAATTGACGTTGCCGTACTTGTCGACTTGGGCGCTTCCGATTATCCCTATGTCGCAGTAACCGCGCTGGAGGTCGCTGAACGTGCGCCATGAGCTCGTTATGTATGGCGCTCCGAGGCCTAGCACGCTGTCGCCAACGTCGGTGCATGCCACGGGTGGGTGACTGCCAAGATAGCCGCCCTCGAACATGAGCACTGCGTTCGGGGCGTGCGAATGAATTGCAAGGAATCCCGCGATCATGGGGATTCCAATTCCAACGAAGACTTTGTCGCCATCCTTGATTTCCTTCGCGGCAAGAACTGCCATGAGTTCGGCTAAGCTGTAGTCCTTCGCCTTTCCTTCGCTTGACATGTGATCACGCCTAGACTGGAATTCTATTGATCGCTCGCTCCATCTTTGCGAGCTTCAAGAGTCTCTCTTTGCCCACTTTTCTGCAGTAATCGCTCTGGTCTTCACAGCTCAGAATCCATTCATCGATCCACTTCAAGAAACCGGGCCGCGTTTGGTTGCTCTTCGCGTAATCTCTTTGGAATATGATATCATGATAGTAGTACCCGTAGCAAGACCATGGATGGCTACCGTAGGGAGCCTTGACCACGGCGTCCACGCAATAGGAGGGCAGGGCCGTCATGTTAGGGATCTTCAGGATGGCTTCTTCTCTCACAATTTCCTCACAGGTTACAACAGCATGTTTGGCAGCCCTTGCCTTGTTCTCATCGTTCGCCAAATGCCCCCAAATCTGTGCGTTTCCCTGCCTGTCGGCACGCTGCACATGAATGATTGCCACGTCCGGTGATGCCGCGGGAACAAGTGCGATCGGTCCGCCTTCGTACGGATCGTTGATTATCTTGATTCTCCGGTTGTGCCTCGGTATGTCGGAACCAAGTAGAGATCGAGTTGGCAAGAATGGCACGTTCATTGCTCCTGCCATGAATCTTAGGCTGGCAGCATAGTTGGAGTAATCCTGCACCTCTATCTTGTGCGGAATTGCTTCCTCTACTGATCTGCGCAAATTCCGAGCGAGCGAAAAGATCGAGACTCCGTTCCAAGCGATTTCGACTGCCTTGATGCATCCAGCGCCGATCAGTATGTCCAGCTGGTCTGTGGGGCTGTCATCGATGATTGTCAGATTCCTTCTGTTCTGACGTACGATCTCATATGCTGCTGCCTGAGAATTCCGCCCGCAGAATCCGCCGAGAGTTACTGACGAATCGTCGTGGACAAACTCCTTGATTGCTTCCTTCAACGTCAGCGTCTTGTCCGCGCGCTTCTTCTGGTCCGCCATTTCTTTTCTCACCGGGCGTCCGTCCGAACCCTGGGAAGATCAGCTACAGTTGAAGTCAACCGGAATACAATACGGTTTTGATGGAAGCGGAGTGTTTACTCTCGCGGGGAGTGGACCGTGGCTAGAGTTCGAACCTACGCATCATAGTTCGCGTTCTGCTTCCTTGACCACTTCTGAGAAGACATCTAAGCCCTTGTCAATGTGCTCGCGTGTGATCACTAGAGGCGGGAGGAATCTGATGACGTTGGGCCAGTGTCCTGCCTTCCACACTAGAACTCCGCGTTCGAGGCATCTGAGCTGAATCTTCTTGACAAGCTCGACGGCTGGTTTCTTCGTGCGTTTGTCCTCAACGAACTCCGCTGCAACCATTAGGCCCTTGCCTCTCACTTCCCCGATCGTCTGGGTCTCTTGTTGCAGGTCCTTCAGTCGTTTGATCATGTGAGTGCCTTCTCTGGCAGAGCGCTCAACTAGTCCTCTTCGTAGTGTGAAGTCAATGGCTTCGAAACCGGCGACGCAAGCCAGCACGTTTCCTCTGAAGGTTCCGAGATGTGCTCCAGGTTCCCACGTGTCGAGGTTCTTCTTGATGATGCAACCGGCAAGTGGGATTCCTATTCCTCCGACTGCTTTTGCGATTGGCATGACGTCTGGTGTGATGCCTTCGTATTCACAAGCAAACATCTTACCGGCTCTCCCGAAGCCTGACTGGATCTCATCCACTATGAGGAGGATCTTGTTCTCGTCGCATATTCGTCTCAGTTCTTTGAGGTATCCGTCCGGCGGTGTGATGAATCCTCCTTCTCCTTGAATGGGTTCGACAATGATCGCTGCAGGATCGGTCACTCCTGATTCAGGGTCCTTGAAGAGGTACTCTATGTATCGAGTGCATTGCATGTCGCACTCAGGGTACTCCTTTCCGAACGCACAGCGATAGCAGTAGGCATATGGTGCGAAATGAATGTCTGGAAGCAGCGGCAGGTTCCCAGTTCTGAACGATCTCTTGGAAGTTACCGAGAGCGCACCGCTGGTCATTCCATGGTATGCGCCGTGGAATGCTAGGATCGCGTGATGTTTCGTGTTGAACTTGGCGACTTTCAATGCGCCTTCAACTGCGTCCGAGCCAGATGGGCCGCCGAAGAGAACCTTTGAATTGCCCTTGAGTCCAGCGGGAGCTATCTCCACGAGCTTTTCAATAAGTCGTATCCTTTCGGGCGTCGGAATGTCGAGAGCGTGAGTCAGCTTGTCTAGCTGACGTTTCACAGCCTCAACGACCTGAGGATTGGAGTGACCTACGTTTAGAACCGAGATCCCTGCCATGAAGTCTACATAGGTATTTCCATCTAGATCTTTGAGCGTCGCGCCTTTCCCAGCCTCCCAAGCAGTTGGAATAACGGTTGCATAGTAGACCGCTCTGCTATCGACCTCTTTCTGTTTCTCAAGCAGCGCCCTCGCCTTGGGACCGGGCGGCTTGACAACGATCTTCGGAGCTTCTGGAAAGCTCAGTTCGGCGAAGTCGTCCATGTTTCCCGGCATTCAACAACACCAGTGGCAGGTTTGTGCCTGTGAGTTCTTCTTAAGAACTTGTTTAAGGAACCGTGCGAATGCCCATTCTGCCTAGAGTGTGTATGGAGCCGAAGTTCACTACATCAGCTGGAAGGCGGGTTCTCGCGGTGGTACGCCCTAGAGTTTCGTGAGATTCGCCAGACCAAGTTCTTCGACGGTAGCTCTTGTCGGCTTTCCTTGGTGGTCCCATCCCCAGAGCTTGTAGTACTCCGTCAGCATAGTCTCGAAGTCTTCCTTAGGTACGACCTTGCCTTTCGGGTTACCGTCTGGAAGTGGGTCCAAGTAAATTCGAGGCGGTATCCCGTCATGTTGTCTAGAGAAACCTTCTCTGGTGTTGAAAAGTCGCGTTAGTGTCCAGATTCTTCTTCCGATCTTCCTGACGTATTCCTCAGTGTATTTCTGACCTGTCGCTGCGCTAAGGAGTTCAGCGATTATAGGTAAGTCAATAGGGATGAAGTCGCAGGCACACATGCTCCACTTCACGCTCGTCCTGATCTGGTCTTTCACAACCAGCTCCGCTTTGCCAACACCCGTGAATGGGTCCATCTTTCCGAAAGCCTCGTACGCGACCGGCCATGCGCGATTGTGGTCAGCTCCTCTATCTGAGGTCGCATATGCCAGAGCCATTCCAAAGGATCCTCTCGGGTCGTACCCAGGGAATTCTTGGCCTTTGCAGTGTAACGCGTATCTCTCCGAGCTTTTCCCGATTTTTTCAGAAGCTCGCGCTACTCCTTCCGCAAGGGTGTCTCCGATACCTTTCCTCATGGCGATGATCTCTGGGAGCGCCACGACGGTTGCAGCGGTGCCAAATGAGAGGTCCAAACCTTGTGTGTCTGCCTTAGTGATCAACCCTCTCTCGTAGAGTTCCATCGCCCAGCCGATAACGTTGCCCGCTGAGATCGTGTCAAGCCCCATGCGAGAGCATTCGTGATTGAACTTCATGACAACGCGTATGTCTCCGATTGCAAGGTTCGAACCACCCAATCCGAGTGTCTCGTACTCTGGGCCTTCGCCTTCGAGGCCTGCAAATTGGCCGTCTTTGATCTTCGTTATGTTCCGGCATCCAATGGAACAGCTGAAGCATGTTGTCGTGTGTTTCACGAGGAGCTGCTTCACGAGCGCGTCTGAGTTGATCTTGTCGGCGTCGGGGAAGACTCCTGTCTGGAAGTTGCGGGTGGGCAATATGCCTGCATCGTTGTCCTGGTCGACTATCACAGGCGTTCCATACTTGATCATAGATTCAGCGTCCGGATTCTCACGTATGTCCCTCTTGATCGAATTCCTGACGACTCCAAGAAACTGAGGGCTCGAGTTGATGGCTAAGGATTGTGCGTGCTTTGTGCCGCGCACAGCCACGGCCTTGAGGTTCTTCGAACCCATGACGGCTCCAGTTCCGCCTCTACCCGCGAAATGGTTCTTGTCGAAGGCTACTGCAGCAAATCTAACTTCGTTCTCGCCTGCAGGGCCGATGCAGGCAACCTTAGGAGCATCACGCTTGTCGGTGCTTGACCCGCTGCATTGACGTACTATCTCATCGGTAGTTTCGAAAACATCCTTTCCCCAGAGGTCTCTTGCATTTCGCAGTTCGGCATGTCCGTCTTCCACAAAGAGGTAAGTCGGTGCTGAGGCCTTTCCAGTAATGACGATTCCATCGAAACCTGCGTGTTTCAGCTCAGCTGGGAAGTAACTACCGGAGTAGCTGTCGCTCATCGTGCCGGTCAAGGGTGACTTGGTGACGAGTGCAATGCGAGACATCGTTGAGGCAACTGTGCCGGTGAGTGGTCCTGTCATGAAGATGATCGGGTTCTCAGGTGAGTATGGGTCGGTCCCGGGGCGAATGAGGTCATACAGGTACCGCACGCCGAGACCTTTGCCTCCGACGAAGTCCCTCACCCAGTCTTCTTTCAACTTCTCGGGCTTACAGGTCATCTTGGTCAAGTCAACTCTGAGGAGTTGACCACAATAGCCAGCGATCAACAGCTAACATCCCCACAATAGGTTACTCGAATCTCGTATAAATTAGAAACCGGTCGGACGTAGTTCCAGCTCTTAGTCACGAGATCTGAATGGTTTTCAATAGAATATTGTCCGCGTACTCAGCTACTCACCCATGTGTTGACACATAGAGGAATAGTGCCAAGTACTGTTACTAGCGGGTTACGTCCTCGACTTCTCTATACCACTTCTTCTTGGTGCCGACCCTAGCTCTCATCTTCCAAGACATAGTCTTGGGTTGATCTTCTATGACCTTCATCATTGTTTCCACCTTGCCAGAGATGTCCGTTCGATCTTCATCGCCCAATTCGGGGAAGGAGGGAAGGCGATCCTTGATCTTCCTGAGGTTCTCTGTAACTGTGTAGTAGAATCCCCAGTCCTGCGCCAACGTTGCCGCGACGTGCCGTGCATCAATCGTCTCTGGGGTTCCATCACCAACTGAGTGCTCACGTAGGAGCATGATGGTGTCGACAACATCCTTCTCGTTTATGTGGACTATCTGCATCTTCTCGAGAAACATATCGGCAAGAGGGATTGTCCACTCATCGATCTCAAGACGATTCGCAAATGGGATTTCGTGGTTCATCTCCAGCTTGTCAAAGAAAATGTCCACATGCATGCCGTTCGACTTATTGTCCCAGATCATGCGAGTATGACCAAACAAAGCAGTAAGCATGCCTTGGTCAGTGTAACCGAATTCCCGCATCATTTTGTTGATCTCGATCCGCTCTCCACCGTAGGCTGCAAAATCAATGTCAGATAACACTCTGCCCAGTTTTCTCGAGATGTAGACATGTTTCGGGCAGTGGAACTGGAAAGCCAAAGCGCCGAGAAGTCGCAGGTGTAGGTTGCGCTTTCTTGCTTCGACGACCATGCGTTCGGCCTCCGATTTCATCAGAGCTTCTTGCTTTGCTGCGTCGAGATTCTGCATCGAGGTTACCTGCGGGAATCTGCAAGAGACATTGGTTCACGTATTTGTGTTATTCGTCTTGGACTGGGGCTAGTCGCGTTACACACGACTAGGTCGATTGCACATGACGTACGTGGAATATGGAGTCGGACATGGAATATCAGCAGCTTAGCCACTTGCTCCTCGGCAACACGATCTCGTCTTGGATCAAGAAGACAACCTCGGAGCTAATCATGTTGGCAATCTTCCTGTTCTGGGTTGCCTACTACTTCATCCGACGCTCGTGGCTCAAGAGAGTAGGGATCGACCTGGAGCTAGCATTCAAAGAAGTACCCCCGATCTGATAGGCCCTCTTTTTTCTTTTCTTTCTATCCAGGCGTGAATTGATAGCTCAGCACCGGGATCATGCTTGCCCTGACTCCGCAGTATGATGTGTCAGTCATTCCCTGCGCAGTCTTGGCTTGTCGTCTTTCAGCAGAGTTTCCCCTCCTTCAATCGTCCAGTTGATAGACAGAAGCCTGGATGCTGTCCGATTCAGGGTATCATCTACTGCAAAGTGTTTTAGACTGCTTGTCTCTCAGTACGGTCATAGCTGAGGTCTAAACGTGGGATCTGTAGTTGCAATCCACTCGTTCAGAGGCGGTACTGGCAAGTCAAATCTGACGGCAAACTTGGCCTACTGTTGTGCCAGCCTCGGGGTCCGTGTAGGTGTGGTGGACACTGACATTCAGTCTCCAGGCATCCATGTCCTGTTTGGCCTTGGAAACTCACCGATGGACTATTGCTTGAACGACTATCTCAAAGGAAAATGCTCTATCAAGGATCCGGTCTGCGACGTGAGCAGTCGATTCTCTCTTCCGCCGGGAAGAATCAATCTCATGCCCTCAAGGTTGAACGCCCAAGCTATCGTCGCGATGTTGAAAGAAGGGTTCGATGTGCAGAGGCTCAGCAGTGCTCTCTCAGAGTTCGCCAAGGAGCTTCAATTGGATATTCTACTAGTAGATACACACCCGGGTGTTGAGGAGGACACTCTCCTCTCAATAGCCATGAGTGATGTCTTGGCGGTGATTCTTCGTCCCGATGAGCAAGACTACTTGGGGACAGCTGTGACATTTGAGATTGCCAAGCGGATGGAGGTTCCTCGAACCTTCTTGATTGCCAACAGAGTGCCTGCGGAGCTGGACTCGGAACAGTTCAGGTCAAAACTGGAGAAGACATACAAGGTGCGTGTCATAGCATTGGTTCCATTCTCCTATGGCCTAATGATGGCCCAAAGCAAGGAGATCTACTGCTTCACTTCCCCCAATGACCCGTTCTCAGTGGCCGTCAGAAATGCAGCTGAGCTCATAGTCAAGAGTGTCAAGTAGCACGTGTTGCCGCGCGGTTCGGATGCCACACTCTGAGGCGCTCGTGCCTGAATCTTTGCGGGCGCCGTCATTACATGCGATGATTGCCGCTCTCGTTCCTACGTTCATGGGGCTCATAGAGTGGAATGGAAGAAGGACGTTTGCGGGATTGTTTTCACTCTATGTTTGTGGGGCTCTACATTTGTCGCAGAATGCTGCCTGCGCCGAGATCACTTCTCCGCAGTTGACGCAGTACACTCTTGGTATGATCAACGGCGGCGCTTCGTACTTCTTCTCAACCTTATCTGGCTGTGGGGCTCTGCACTTGTCACAGAACTTCGCTTGAGCCGAAATCACCTCAGCGCAGTTGAAACACTTCTTCCTCGGTAGTATGAGGGGCGGGGCTTCCCTTCTCTCCACCCTAGCTCTTGGGGCGGCCGGCAATCCCGGTGCTTCTGTGACTACGAGAGGAACTGCTGGCGGAGCCGGCACCAGCCTAAGAGTCGGCGCAACCGCCGGCGGGGGGCCTCTTCTTTCCTCACCGCGACGCCGCTTGGTAATGTACACACCTAAGCCCAGAGCTGCAACTACGATTATTCCTATGACAATCCACAGAGCATTTTGCTGGATCAGTTCGAGAAGTGTCTTCTCGGTGACCTGAAATTCGAGGATGGAGCTCTTCGAGTCCTTGTGCGCTGTGTCTCCGGTGTATTCGGCTCTCACTTCCCATCCTCCAACATTGTCTGGGATGTACTGGTCATTGAAAGTGCCGGTGGAACTCGCCGTGATCGGCCTTGTGAATTCGGTGCCGTCGGGACGTGTGTATATCAGATTGATGCTTGCCCCTGACACCGCCGGGAGGATCTGCCCTGAGACAGGGATGGGGTCACCGCTCTTTATGTTCGTCAAGGCAAGTGTAAGACCCAGCGATGTGGTAACAGGTTGGATTGTCAACCTTATTGTCGACTTGTTCGTCGTCGCTTCGCTGCTCCCTGTCACATCCACGTCGTAGTCTCCGGGTGTCGCGTCCAATTTGGCCGTAAGCAGGAGAGTGGAGGTCGCCGGGGCGTCCGGTGTTGGCGTCACAAAGTTGGGATCGAACAAATAGGTCAGGCCAGACGGGACTCTACCCAGAGCCAGAACGACACCTGAGGAAAATCCTCCGATCGAATCTACCTCAACCGTGAGAGAAACGGGCTGGCTTATCACGATAGTCTGTGTGGCGCTTGGGAGGCTGATTTGGAATCCTGTCGTCGCGGGAACATCCATCACGACAAAAGAATAGTGAACCCGGTCGCTAGCCGCGAGGCCGCCATCAGACGAGGCCCTGATTATCAAAGCATAGACGTTCGGTGATGCATCCGCTGCAACGGAGAGGGTGAGTGTCGTGTACGCGCTGCTTCCAGGCGGAGGCGTAACCGAGGCTGGATCGAAACTGTATGACACTCCGTATGGAACCTGGTCCAGAGTTAAGGAAACGCTGCTTGAGAACTGCCCTAATGAGCTTACTGTGATTGCGAACTGTTTTGAGTATGTCAACCCAATGATTTGGGAGAACGGAGACGCTGACACAGCGAACGTCTTCCTTGTCGTGACTTCAAGGGTGACGGTCGCAGAGTCGGTCAAGCCTCCTCCTGTGCCTGATATCGTTAGCATGTACTCCTTTGTTGGCGTTGAAGTTGTGGTCGAGATGACGAGAATCGCGTACCCCGATCCGTCCGCTGGAGGAGTCACCGTGCTTGGAGTGAAAACTGCGGAAATCGAGCTTGGCAGGCTGGCCTGATTGTCCAGCTGCAGCTTCACTGGAGCATTGAATCCGCCCGTGGAGGAGACAAGAACCGTGAAAGCGGTTGGCATGCCTGGGGCAATTGTCTGCCTGTTCGGCTGAACTATCACGTCTAAGCCCCATGCCCCCGTCGCTGGTGTAATCAGGGGTAGAGACGCTACGAACAACAGTGCGAACAGCAGGAGACAACAACGTCTATGCAAGTATCTATGCTCCTTGAGAAGAAGGCCCTCCGGAATCAATATAATACTTTCCTACTCATGTTCGTGTGAGAAATGGATCGACTTGACGGGTCTCGATGAACACGAACTGCCGTCGCTTAGTTTCGTCCTAGTGAAAGGCTACCCTAGAGCTTGGCGGGAGTTTTGGGAGCCGGTGTACTCATTGTCTCGCAAATTGGGAATCGACGTAAACGCCGTGCTTGAAGTTTTCAAACTAGTTCATGAATGCGTTTCGAAAGAAGAGGAAGGCAGACCCCTCTCGACGGGATTCCTAATGGGAGATGCGGAGAAGCTCAAGGAACGCCTTCCAGATCTTGTCGGAATGGAACTTCGGAAACAAAGCATCTTCGAATTGACCAAGACAATCAGATCCCTCTTCGGGCTTGTAGATGGTTACACATCCGCTTTCATAGTCGGAAAGAATGGAACGGTGGAAGATGCGAGACTTCTGCCCGGCGCCCCTCCTGACCCCGACGAGAGTAGCTTCACCGATGTTGAGTTTAGCGGATATTGTGAGGCATTGAAAGATACGCCAGGATATGGACTTGTTGCTTCTGGATTATTCAAAACAGCGAAGCTGTTCCATGACGGAGATCTTCGAGCCGAAGTCTACTTCTCAGGAAAAGTAGGTGACTGGGTTCACAGATCCCTAGCTGAAGTCAAAGAGAAACTTGATCGGATAGCCTTAGAAAAGGGAATTGATCCGAGAGTCCTGTACAAGATCTTCACCACCGCCATCACGATGTCAAATCACCGCAAAGGTGGCACAATGATAGTTGGAGATCATGAAAACGTTCTCAGTCAGGCTGAGCCGCCCAGATTCAGACTCCACGAGGCCAACGTGCTAGCACTCAAGGGCCGTCAAGAAAGACACCTATTCAACCTAGCCACGCAGGAGTTTGCGCTTGTGATCAGTCGGGAGGGGGAACCCAAAGCTTCGTCTGTCAGGCTAATGGCTCGAGTGCCTGACACGGTCAAGCCTGAAGTAGGCGTAGCTGATGGAGGAAGACACAGAAGCGCTGCGGAGATATCCGCGTCTACCCAATGTATCGCTTTCGTAGTCTCAGATGACGGACCGATCACAGTCTACGATGGTGGAAAGAGAATCCTCAGAGTCTAGGCGCTTTTGTGAAGATCAATATCTCTGTAGATTGCCAGAGTTCTTGCCACTGGGAACCTTGTCGTCAAGCGTAGTCTTGCCAGACTATTTGTCACTAGACGTGCATGGCAACGGTGCCTTTGCCATAGTTATCGTCAAGGTGCAGATCTCCAAATGTCGCCATCTAACACGCCTTCAGATATGACGGGGCGCGATAAGAGGCGTTTTCAGAATTAGCCTAAAATTCGCTCCTAATTCAGCTCCAATAGTAGAGTGTGCATTCAGATTGGTTTCTCCTCGTGAATTACGTAGAGACTTGAGTCCAATTCTGAAAAACCTCCTATTAGTTGACAGTCGAATGCTTGTTCATGAGGTGAGAAATGGACACGAGTGCACTCAACAGAGTTCTGCAAGCGGCTCCTGGATTCCAACAACATGCCTCAGGTATGATGGGTGATTGATTCATCTTCGGAGCGATCACGGCAGTCTCAATACTTCTGGTGACTGTGGGTGTCTTCTACGTTTTGATAAAACTCGGAAGGTTCCTCGACGCGATGAAAGACAAAGTGTAGGTTTGCTCCCCGCAACAACCGCTTTTCTTTTCATCTATTTTCTGATGTTGAATCCACGCCCCCGCCAAATCCTCCCTACACATCTGCGGATCTTCTCTGAACATTCTGTTCGCTGCGCCTCAGGATCTAGACCATAACGCGGAGTTCCATCTCTAGTTCTCAAGCCGTTCTTGTTGGTCTTATGGTGCAAAGCTAGGATAGATTACCATTGTCCCGTATTCAGATACTCGTCAATGGCTTTGGCTGCTTTCTTGCCCTGACCCATCGCTAGGATGACCGTGGCTCCGCCGGTTGCGACATCGCCGCCGGCAAATACTCCCTTCTTCGATGTCTTCCCAGTCTCGTCGTCGATGATCACAACCCCGTCCTTGCCGGTCTTCAGGTCAGAAGTCGTCTTCGGGATCAGTGGGCTGGGACTCTGGCCAATTGCGATGATCACCGTATCTGCTGGAATACGGAAGCTGGAACCTTCTACGGCCACTGGACGTCGTCGTCCGGAAGCGTCAGGCTCTCCGAGCTTATTCTTGATGCATTCGAGCTCCTTCACATGACCGTTCTCGTCGCCATGTATGGCGACTGGTGTTGTCAGCATCTTGAATTGAATGCCCTCTTCTTCTGCGTGATGGATCTCTTCCGCGCGAGCCGGCATCTCGTCGCGTGACCGACGATAGACAATGATCGACTCCGTGGCGCCGAGCCGTAGCGCGGTGCGTGATGAGTCCATCGCAACGTTTCCTCCGCCTATTGTGATCACGCGGCGCCCTCGTGCGATCGGTGTATCATACTCGGGGAACTTGTAGGCCTTCATCAAGTTGGCGCGAGTCAAGTATTCGTTGGCCGAATACACACCACTCAGATTCTCTCCTGGAATACTCAGGAACCAAGGTAGTCCGGCTCCAGAACCTAAGAAGACAGCATCATATTCTTGCAGCAGCTCGTCGAGTGTGGCAGCGTTGCCAACGACGAAGTCTTTGACAAGCTTCGCGCCGAGGCTACAGACGTAGTCTACTTCACGACGAACGATTGCCTTGGGCATACGAAACTCCGGAATACCATACACCAGTACTCCTCCAGCCTCATGGAGCGCTTCAAATATCGTAGCCTCATGACCCATTTTGACAAGATCAGCCGCGACTGTGAGACCGGCCGGCCCAGAGCCAACAACGGCTACCTTCTTGCCAGTTGGAGGAGCCAGTTTCGGGACAGGCAGATCGCCCTGCGCTGCTTCCCAATCAGCCACGAAACGCTCCAGCCGGCCTATGGCGACCGGTTCGAAGCGCTTCGCCAGAGTGCATACCTTCTCGCATTGTTGTTCCTGAGGGCATACTCGGCCGGTGATCGCGGGGAGCGCATTGGCATCCTTGATTTGGTTGATCGCTCCGCGGAAATCTCCTTCCGAGACAAGCTTCACGAAATTGGGTATGTTAATGTTGACGGGACAACCGGTAGCGCAATCATGCTTGGGACATTGCAGGCATCGTTGAGCCTCAGCTATTGCCTGCTCGGGTTTGTAGCCGTATGGAACCTCGTTGAAGTTCTTGACACGCTCGGCTAGAGGCTGTTCTGGCATTTGCGTCTTCTTTGGAATGATTTGCTTCGGCACTATGCGCTTACCCCCGGCGCTGCGCTGTCAAGTTTGCATTGGTGCTTCCAACGTTCGACTGCAAGACGCTCCTGCTCACCATAGAATCGTAGACGTGAGAGAAGGATATCCCAATTGACTTTGTGAGCATCGAACTCCGGCCCATCGACACAGACGAACTGGGCGCCCTCATCTAGAACCACGCGGCAGCCGCCACACATGCCAGTGCCATCGATCATTATTGTGTTGAGACTGACGATCGTCTTCACATTGTAGGGCTTAGTGGCTATTGCGACGAACTTCATCATTACAGCCGGCCCAATAGCCCAGACTCGAACGATGGCACCCTTTCGTGCATCGAGCAATTCCTTGAGTGGCTCAGTCACAACCGCCTTACGTCCGTACGAGCCGTCATCGGTGCAAATGATCAATTCATCCGAAACTGTGCGCATGGGGTCTTCCCAGAAGAGGAGAGACTTGTTGCGAGCGCCTATGATGGAGATGACAGTGTTTCCAGCTTCCTTGAGGGCTCGGGCGATAGGGAAGGTCGGAGCGATGCCTACTCCTCCTCCGACCATGACTACTGTTCCGTACTTTTCGATCTCTGTTGGGTGACCTAGTGGGCCTGCGACTGTGATGAGTTCGTCTCCTGGTTTCAGGG